>Ga0222718_10001380_pt1 | contig 23479 bp, 12 predicted proteins | sample C33_27DmetaG_FD_165045 | JGI IMG/M metagenome (GOLD analysis project Ga0222718, IMG submission 165045) | Estuarine water microbial communities from San Francisco Bay, California, United States - C33_27D | ecosystem: Environmental > Aquatic > Marine > Unclassified | place: USA: California...
ATGATAGCGATGACAATTTTTTACAATATAAAGTAGAAGGTGGCGTCGCGTTCATTGGAGGTAACAGAATTGAAAGAGCTAGTCAAGCTATTCCAATCAGAGTAGAAAAACCAAGAAACCGTGTTGCAGGGTTGTTTTCCAACTCTGACGTTGATAAAAAAACTAATGAATTTGTTTCGGTCCGTTATGGTAATTTTTTCTTAGCTGACTCTTTAAACGGATTAGTTGGTAGTGTAGATTCCATGGCTACATTAAATTTACACGCTCAAGCTGACCTTGGTGGTACACAACTTGGTACAATTCGTATCCGAGGAATTGAAGAATACGATAACAAGTTTAGACTTCATATGTTTGATCTGAAAATGGATTCTTCTGCCGGTACTCCTTACAGTTTACGTAATGCTCGTAGTGTTGGATTTGGCGCTAATCACTTTGCAAACATTTCTGAAGTAAATGGTGTTAGAGGTCTACACGACAAAGAACAAAGTTCTTTAATCTTCCCACTTGGAAGAAAGAGAGTTAACCAGATTGATAATGTTGAGTTGACAGTTCAGCGAATTGACAGAAGAACATCTAACGGCAGTGGTCAAGCAACATTCCAAGCATCGGGTGCTGCAGATAACTTTATTGATACTGATAAGTGGATTGTACAAGACGATGCTACTGGGGAAATTTATTCTCCTCCAACAACCACTGGATCTATCACGACAAGTGCAACTGTAACTGGTCTCAATAACAGTGCAGCAGTTACTCTTCTTGGATATGAAGTCATTAGTAACGCCCAACGTAAGACTAAAACCCTTGCAACATCTGGTGCTACTCAGTCGGTAAATGTAAGTGAAACAGTAACTCCGGATAGCACAGGTAGATTTAAACTTACCAAAGCAGACATCTATTTGTTTAGAAGTATCGTTGATGCAACAACTTCTGAAGATATTACATACAAATATAATTTAGATAATGGTCAACGTGATAATTTCTATGATGTAGGACAGGGTACTCTAAGAAAAGGATACACGGCTCCTGCAGGAAATGTTACTGTAACATATGATTATTTCTATCACTCTACCGGTGATTTCTTTGGGGGAGTTAGATCCTATCCCGATCTAACATATCGTAAAATACCGACATACATTGCCGGTGCAGGGTATCAGTATAGACTTTCAGATGTTATTGATATGCGCCCAATCAAGGGTACTGATGGTACGTTTACTGGAACAGGAGCTAATATAGAAAGGCTACCTAGAAACGGTGATTTCATTAAGTTGGGAGAAGTTGAGTATTGGCAGCCAAGAATTGATAAAGTAACTATCAGTCCTAATGGACTTATTAGAGTAAAAAAAGGTAAGACGAATGCCGAGCCTGTATCTCCTAGAGTAGGTGATGATGAAGTGGTGCTTCACACTGTTAAGTTGGAACCTTACACTTTAGATGCAAAAGATGTTCAAGTGGGTACTGAAGACCATCGTGGGTTTAAGATGGCAGATCTTCGTAGAATGGAAAGACGTTTAACAAACGTAGAAACAATTTCATCTCTTACACTTGCTGAAATGGATACCAACTCAATCGACGTTGCTGATCCAAATGACGCTACTCTACCTTCAAGAATAAAATTAGGAATAACTGGTGATACTTTTGACAACAACATTCAAACAGAAGTGAGTAGTTTAGAAAATAGATCTAGAATTGATGTACAACGCGGTATGGTAACTCCTTTAGTATTTGGTAGAACTTTATCATTAGAGTACGATTCAGCTAGATCCAGTGGGACTATTAAAAAAGGAAATAACATTTGGCCAAGTTACACAGAAGAGGTTTACATCAATCAAAACATAGCTTCTAAGTCTATAAATGTAAATCAATTCGAGGTTAACAAGTTTATTGGTTCGGGAGAAGTTACTCCTCCTAGAGATGCTTGGAATGTACGTAAAAAAGTGGATGCTAATTACGAAGCTGGTATTAACAGTTCTAGCGCAGAAATTGGTACATCCACTGTGGCTTCACAAGGTCTGGAGCAATCGTATGGTGAGCAATCACAAACATAATTGTAAAGAAATAGGAATTTGAATGGCACAAGTTTATAAAAAAATCGGAACAGAAACGAGATTTCGAGAAGAATTGGCTATTGTCGAACAAGACATGGGGTTTGAAGACGTTACTTTATGTCGGCCTAAATTCTTTTTCTTTGAGTTTGAAGGGTTAAAACCTTCTACTCCTCATTGGATTTATCTCGATAAAACTGATGTTACAAACTATGTCAACACATCTGTTGTTACGTCAAGAGTATCCTGGGATAATACAGATAGAAATAGTCCACTCAAAAACCCTGGTGATCTATATGTAGATTCAACTTCGTTCCCTACAGCCCACGGCGGGCCAACAGCAGGTGCTGGTCAACCCCTCAATACAACTGCTACAGGTAGACTGTCAGGCCTGCTGTATGTACAGAGTAATTCTACGATATCCTTTCCTATTGGAGTAAAGGTTGTTACAGCAATGGATGTTAGTGCGTTAGATAAAACTAAATCTTTATCATATGCACAAACAGAATTTTATGCTCATGGGTTGTACGAACTTTACACCGAAGTAGAAAAAATGCAAACAGTATCGTACGAAGAAGACGTCTACGCCTGGGTTGATCAAGCCCCCGTGAAGCCCAGTGGAAATTCAGGAAATAATGATGATGGTGACCCGTTTGCCGGATACACATCGGTATATAATTCCCATGATAATTATAATTATTTTACGACCGCAGAGCACGCTGCGGCTATAGTTAAAAATAATACCAAAGTCAATAAAACATCGGGATCATCCTCACACAGTGGCAAAAACGACAAGGCTAACAATGCCAGTTGCGTTATTGCTACGTATGCAAATTCTATTGGATCGGATCTTTTAAATAGTAGAGAGAAGAAAAAAGCTGAGATATGGTGCATAAGAACCTATCATGATAAGTGGTGGGGAGAAGCTATACGTAAGGGTTATAGACATTTAGGTAACAAAGCTATAGCTAAAGGAACTGCCGAAAAACACTTTGAAGAATTTATTAATTATGTCAACTTTGGATCTGGTAAACAGAGATCCGTTAAGTCAGGGTTAAATTTTATTTACAGAACTATACAGTTTTTGACACTTGGTTTAACAGTAGCTAGAAGAGAAAAATAATGGCTGGAAGATTACAACTCACTGAACAATTGAATCCTATGGCCCAAACATTTAGGGTTACAGAGCCTGGTGGTTCTGTAATTACGAAAGTAGGATTATTTTTTGAAAGATGTCCCAAATCTACTGACCCTCAAATTCCAATTATAGTAGAATTACGTCCAGTTGTGGATGGTGGCAACCCCTCATCTCAAAGATTCATTCCAGGAACTCGTGTAGTTAAAGCAGCATCAGATGTCCGAACATCAGTAAACGCTGCTGGGGGAACTGATGGTGTGGGGGCAACTTTTGGAGCGTCAGCTGAAGTAACATTTGAATTGCCAGAGCCCGTTTTTGTTCCTAGTAACGTAGAGATGGCTATAGTAGCATACACAGCAGCTGCTGCAGGACAGTACAAAGTTTTTGCAGGTACTCAAGGAGAAACAGAACTAGAATCAACGTCTGCTAAGGTAGCTTCTCAACTTGATGCAGGAGTATTTTTTCAATCGGCTAATGGTACTGCATGGACTGCTGATCAGAATACTGATATTGCATTTAAGGTTTACAGAGCAGTGTTTGACGCTACAGGTAACAGAGCTAGATTAGAATTAGCAGCTCCTCCTAAGAAAAAATTAACAGAAAATATCTACACACAGAATGTAACTAAGTATCCCACTTCACCGCTTATAACAACTAACGCAGATAGCGATTTGAAAGTATTACACCCAGCGCATGGATTTCTACAAGGCGATACGGTTAACCTCTCTGGGTTGGATAGCTCTACTACTTACGGGGGAGTTTTTGGATCCTCTATAATGGGCGATAGAATTATTAAAGCTGTTGATCCTTATGGGTACACCATTAGCATGGATTCACCAGCTACGTCTTCTGTGAGAACCGGAGGAGCATCAGTAGTAGCTTCAGAGCAATATATAATCAACGATTTTGTTTTGAGTTTACCTAACAGTCAACCAACAAACACAAACATTTACGTTAAAGGATCATTTACAACCTCTACGTCTATAGGTGGTAATGAAGTTAACGGCACAAGAACTAATAATGTAAGTTTGCCTGTAGGTTCAATTACCAGAATGAGAGATCCTCATGTAATATTATCCAGTGAAAACGAAGTTGGTGATTCAGCTTCTACTTACTTTGACGTGGGTATGGATACTAACAACAAGTACGTTGCTCCATATATTAATGTATCGGCTGCAGCGTTTTTATCTGTATCTAACTTTATAGACTATCAAGATTCCGCTGTAACAGATTATGACGGAGACGGTGATAGTGATAGAAACTTGATCAGTACGTTAACGTGGACTGCAGAGACGGAACCAGATGGTGGCACAACAGCATCTAAACACATTACTGTTCCTTTTGTGTTAGAGAATGATGCTACATCTATTAGAGTGTTGATGGATGCCAGGCGTCCAAACGGCAGTGATTTTACTGTGTGGCACAGAACCACTCAATCAGCTTCAACTAAACAACTTCAAGATGAGAACTGGGTTGCGTTTAGTAAGTCCGTTAACCCTCCAAACAGTTCTAATTATGATCTCGAGGAACAGAGTGAATCTTATAAAGAGTATCATTTTAATGTATTTGATATTCCGTCTTTTGATGAATACCAAATAAAAATTACATTCAATTCTAATAGATCCTCAAACGTACCTATTATTAGAAACTTAAGAACAATTGCTACTGTGTAATGGATAACCGATTAGTACCTGTGAAAGGCTATCCTGACTTAGCCAGAGATTTGAAAACAAATGTAATTGTTAATATAAATAAAGAAAAGGCAGAACGTCGACGTGTGGCTAGAGAATCTCTTATAAGAGATAAGCAAGAACTAGAACAAGTCAAGTCTGACGTAAAAGAAATAAAAGCATTGTTGCATAAATTATTAGAGAACGGTTCAAATGGCTAATAGTAGAATTCCTAATTTAACAGTATCCGATACCCTAAACAAGCTTCGTACCAGCTTCAATCAACTTTTAGATTCAGCTGGTAACGTCAGTACTCTAAACACTACAGCAACCGACCTAACTGCAGCGATTAATGAACTTAGAGATTCATTAAACGTAATAGGATTAGACACTCTATCAACAACTGAAAAAACCTTAAGAGCAGCTATAAACGAACTTGACACGGAATTAGGTACTATTACAGCTGGTGCTATGGGGACAACAGCGTCAGATGTATCTGGAGCCATTGCTGAACTAGAAGCAGAAATTGATACACTCAATACTTTTGTCGAGCCAAGTCAATCTTTAAATACCGGCGCTTCTACACTAGCTGATGGAATAAATGAAATATATAACGATCTTTACACTCCATCATCTCAAACCTTTACAGGCTTTACAAAGTCTACTAACTTTCAAGATGCTATTGAAGAACTAAGAGACTCAATGGGCGCTCAAGGTAAACTTGAAGCAAGTAATCAAGTTAAGTCTACTACACTGATTGATGCTATTTTAGAATTGCGCGATTCTATGGGCACTATTGGCGGGCTTCAATCTAATATTGCATCTACTACCCTTATTGCTGCTATTAATGAGTTGAGAGACTCTATGGGAGCTACTGGAAATTTAAACACCTCAGCTCAAAATCTGATTGCTGCTATCAACGAGCATGAAACTGATATCGGTAACATGACATTGACCGGACTTACTGCAACAGATATCTCTGCTGCTCTGAGAGAACTTAGAGTAGATATAGGTGATGCGGCATCGTTAAATACAAGCGCTGCTGACATTGTTGCTGCTGTAAATGAAGTACACGGTGAGATCAACACCAATACAACTAACATAGGGACTATTGGTAATCTAACTACTACAGCTTCAGATTTAACAGCAGCTGTAAATGAATTAGATTCAGACATTGGTCCAATTTATAGATCATCTTCTATACCTTCTACGAGTATGAATAGCGCTATTGACTTAATCGATAGTGCGATTGGTAATACTAATTGGAAATCTGATAGCCTTTCAGCTTTGACCATCACTGCAGCTCTCAATGAGTTAGACGATGAAATGCAAAACCGTACACGATCGTATGTCGGTGTACAAGCAGGTACGGGATTATCATACTCCTCAGGAACATTTTCAGGGGTAAATGCAACTACAGCTACTAAAGGCGTTGCTTCGTTTAACAGTGCTTCATTCAGTACTTCTTCAGGGGCGATCAGTATTAAAGGTGGAGGTGTATCGAATACTCAATTAGCAGGTTCCATTGCAAACTCTAAACTTTTAAACAGCACAATTGCATTTAGAGATGATTCTGGTAACTCTACAACAATAGCGCTTGGTGCAACAGGATTCCAATTCCACAGAGGTGGTGGCATTGTTCCTACTGTAGGAACTGGCGATGTCACATTTGATCTTGAAGACTCCATTCATATTGGATCATTAAGACTTGATAATGCACTTACAACTGGTGGTGATGTTATCGTAGGTGGCAACCTTACAATCAACGGAACAACCACTACAGTCAATACAACAGATCTTGAAGTAGAAGATAGATTCTTTAGATTGAATGTAAATGAAACAGGTGCAGGTGTAACTGGTACTTACGCTGGGTTTGAAGTTGATCGTGGTTCCGCAACAGATGTGGGTATTAGATGGAATGAGACCGACAATTGGTTTGAAGCGGCAGACTCAACAGGTACTTACTATCGTATTAGTACTGCTTCTCCTGATGTGGGTAACTTCTTATTTAAAGATTCTGCCGGTACAAATTCTGCACAGACTGTTCCACTAGGCAATGATATTATCATTACTGGTACTACTGCTGATGGTGTTAAGGTAAAAGGTTCTAACGTCAGAACAATGACTGTAAGTCTGATTGATTCAGGTGTTCCCACAACTAAGATCAATCAACACTGGATTAACTTTAATACAGATAGTGGTTTAGCAGTTCGTGGTGATCTTGGTAATACTCTTGTACTTAAGGGTGGTAATGGCATTAATGTCATAAAAGATACAAGTACCGATAATCAAATCTTCGTTCAACACGCTCAAACTTCTGCAGAACCTTCTTCTAACAATACCGGTAGAACGTATATTCAAGATGTTTTGATTGATACGTTTGGTCACGTCACAGGTATCAACACGGCAGAAGAAACAGTAACTGACACTACTGGTACTAATGTTGTAGGAGCTTCTGACACAGCTACATCAAACGCTGCAGCAACGAATGGTAATGTTCATTTAAATCACGTAGAAGTTGGGTCAGTAGTTAGTTCACATGACATTAATGGCGCTGGAGGCACTACTGTTACTTCAGATGGTAATGGCAACATCACCATTACGTCAGAAACGTTGGCTGCTGGTACAGATCTAGATTTGGCAGGTGGCACATTCAGTCTTGAGTCGACCCTTAACGCTGTTACTGATATGGTTGTTACCGGAGACTTCACTGTTGACGCATCAGGCGATATTGTACTAGATGCTGATGGTAATGACTTTAGATTTAAAAATGGTGCTGGGGCAGATGAGTTAGTACTCACACTTAGTGATCTTGCTGAAACGACTTTTACTTCTCCTGGAAATTTTGAAATAGCGCCAACAGGATCTTTTAAGATTTTAAATGGAGCAACTGAAGGGTTTAGCCTTACTCCAACAGATGGTTCTGCTAGTACCATTTTAGTACCAGATGCACTAAACGTAATAACTGGAACAGCAGATAGCGACGTTTTCCAGATTTCTAGAAATAGTGCTGGTACGACTAACGGACCTATCCTTGAACTGTTTAACAAAGATACTACTCTTATTGATGATCAGCAGTTAGGTGAGATTAAATTTGTAGGTGAAGAAGGTGCTAGCACCAAAGCCAGTTATGCTAACATCAAAGCTATCTCAAAAGACGTTACTGGTGGAACCCGTGACGGTAAAATGACACTCGGAGTTACACGGAACAACGTTGTGGAAGGCACTTCACTTTTCCTTGACGGTGAACTCAATAAAGTTGAAGTGAACGCGTCAGAGATCGTAATTGAGAATGCTTCCGGAGAACTTGTTTTTGAAGATGGTGTTCAAATGGCTTCTATCGAAGGAAGCTCATCGGGACTAAAATTTGAAACAGAATATATTGATCCTGACGGTGTGCGTATGGCACCTGGTGGTGGCGCAGAAGGATCTACAGTTGAAGCTGCTAACTTCATTGGTAGGATAGATGTAGCAGGTAATGCAGGTGCTGCGGAAACAATATCTTTTGATGATGCCGCTCATACATTGACGCTCAGTGCTAACTTAACAATCACCTGGGCTAATCTACCAGCATCTGGTCATGTGAAAACGATTACGATGTTTGTCACAAGCGATTCTGAATTCAGATCTATCACTTGGCCAGCTACTACAAAATGGTCTAATGGTGTTAAGCCCGCTGATCCTACATCTGGTGGGGGTGTGTACATTTATACTTTTGTAGCAGAAGGTGGTTCAGGAAATGTTTATGGTTTCCTAGCGGGTACTAATTTTAGCTAATAGGAGCAACTATGAGTATTTTTGGTGCGTTACCAGCTCAGTCCCAGCGATATAAGTATGATATTAGATACATAAGACCGGAAAGATTGGATAGCGAAGCTGGTCCGTTAGTTTTATTGGATCTAGCACGTCCACATGTATATAATGGATCTAAAAGCAATATCCGCAGTGGACCTAGAAGAGATAGTGATGGAGCTATTGAAAGGGCTCCAGGATTCCTCGAAAGTGGCAACTTTGGTATACAATCGATATTTTTAGGACGCCCCAAGACAATTGGTAACCAAACCTATCAATTCTGGGACGGATATAATGTCCTTAACACAACTTCAATATGTTCAATTGCTCATCACGAAGCTCATTGGGAAGTTACTCAATCACAAATTTCTGACCAAACTAGGGTCATCAATACGGTTTATGGTACTTATGCTGATAGGTACGTTGGGTCTTATAATTATGCATCTGGTACTAGCTCTGGCACGCGTGTTGAACCACGAAACGTAATTACTGGATTTGGACCCTTTTATCCCAACAATGGGGATGGGGATTTAAGTAATCTCTATGACAAAACTTCTGCAGAGATTGATTCTATAGGATTTACTGTAGAACTACGCGTAGGCATGTATCAAAGCTATCCTTCGAGAGGATATGAAAACATCAAAGCCGCACAGTTTGCAGGAGAACAAGCCAACCCAAGCGACTATATTGGTGGTGGGGAGTATTCAAGTATAGGCGATTATTACCTATATATTCTCAATGGGGCCCATCAGGTTTACGCCGCCGGAGCGTCCAGTGTCTCGCAAGAGGCGGGCACGGTCACTAACAGAATAGTACGGTTCAGAAACACCTCTGCTGCAAATAAATATAACATTGACGGTCACCAGTACAATTCTGCAAGTAGTAAAATTAATAAATCTTTACTAGATGGTCTAGCAAGAAGATTTGATAGTTACACAATGCCCCGGTTGACTGCTAATCTATATGGCCCCACAGCCCTAACTTCTTCTCAAGAGGAAGATGAAAACATAAATTTAACCGATTTTAAAATTTCAGCTGATGGAACAAAAGTATTATTATTAGTAAACCACGTTGCTCCAAATCCATATTATATAGATTATTATAACTTTACCCGTGACATTTCAATAAACGATACAGTTTTCCCTGGTCCTTATAACGCTGATCCAGTTCCTTTTATCATGTCAGGTACTATGTCACAAGCATTTAATCCTTCAACTATTGTGTGGGACACAGATTCCAATTGGTTGTTTGCTTCTGATCTTCACGGATTTACTGCTCGTGGGGGGTCTATGGGTAAATTTGCTCCTGGATCAACGGTTAATGGCCACAAGTCTCACTTTATTAGAGGCTTCCCAGGCTTGAAAACTAGCGGTAATGCATATACTCAAATAGGTAAATCTGTTGCAGTGGGAGAATATGGATGGTCCAGTTTTGACGTTACCCCAGAGGGTGACAGACTGATTATATTGTCTTCGGATAACAATACAACACAGGGTCAGTACATATTTCAAATGGACTTGAACACACCTTGGGATCTTTCGTCCTATGACTCGTGGCAATACGATCCTCGTCAGATTAGTCTTGACAGTTTCAATAACCCAGAATTTGACTTTTATAATGTAAGTCAAGATTCAGAAGAATGGTATTATGCCGGATCGGTAAATTATAGAACTCAATGGGCTGCAAAGTCCTATGCACATCCATCCTACAATTTAGATATGGATAGTGCCTATATTACTCTGAAAAGTAACAGTTACAGTTTTGATTCTGATAAACTTGGGGGTTACAACGGACCGATAAATGTAAAGTGGATAAGACAAGATCCTCACTCAGGTCATAATCTGTATCAGGATTTGTCACCAGTAGGGAGCTCAACCAGTTCTGGGATATCCTCTGACTTAGCTACGAAGGGATTCAACCCTAAAGGATATGCAGCAATTGGCAAATTGAGCGCTGGTGCGGCTGGAAATCCTGCGGACAACAAAATAAGATGGAGTCATGGAGGCGAAAGATTACTACTAAGCTCTCCGCTTGGAGTAATAACTTATAGGTGTGATCCTAACTTTACATATCAAAACCACAGAAGAGATTGGATGACAGATCGGGTTTCATATAATTCAGGTATACAATTAACTAGTGGAACTGTATACTCTGACCCAAAAGATGAACCATCTGCAAGTCAATTTAGAAGAGCTGGTAAAGTGTTTTTTGGTAGTCATTCGGGACCCGGACCCAAGCCTAAGGTAAGATAACATATAAATACTGCTAAATGATGTTGTGGGATTGTAAATGGGTACACCATTAAAGTTAAAAGATGCAAGCGGGAACTTCCAAGAAGTTACTACAGCTGAAGAGAATTACATTGCATATCAGATTGGTATGCACTTATCTCTTAGCGATTCCGCGCAGGAGGGCTCCCTCTCTAGGCTTGGTGATACAACTATTGGTACGTTTTCCAACACGTTTTTTAATGAACCAGTGGGTACTCATCCTGGTACTTCGATTACAACAGGTACAACTAACTATCCTGTATATCAAAGAACAGGTACTGCTGCAGAGACTGATTCTGATTGGTCACGCCCTTTAGAATGGGTTGATTCTGGGGGTGCAACAGGCTTTAAGGAAATGACTGATGCTAGTCTTAACGAAGCAGTTGATAGATACCTTTCTACAATATTTACCAACGATTATCCCGGAACGTATAAAGTAGGATCTTCTTCTCCTGGTGTTGGTTACAGTTTAGCTAATTCAAATGTTTTTACTGATACTAGAACAGACGGTACATCTACACAGTTTAATCTCTACAAAAAAACTTCATATTCCGCTCCTTCTGCTATTACACCAGTAAAAATTGAATCTTCTAGTCCCATTGCAATTAGTGGTATGACAGAAAGGCAGATTCGTCAGACGTTTGGTCAAAGAGCAAAAACTAGAATCAACGCATCTAAGATCGGTACTTACCAAATTAGAAGTAATGCTCAAGGAGCTCCTACCGATCCTGGCACTTGGGTTTCTAAAGGAGCTGTGACAGATACAAAACAACAAACAGCAGACCAGGTATATACTAGAGATTTTACACAGCAATTTCAAAGAGCTTACACAAGAAACTACGTAACTCTTTATCAAAATCCGTTTACTCGTATTAGACAGGATACTACTTTTGAAACTAACTACACTAGAAATTACGCAAATTTATACACTCGTACGTTTACTAGAGTAGCAGCAGAAACTTTTGATACAAACTACATTGGAACGTATCAAACACTTTACGTTGGTACGTACGAAAGAACATACACTGGAACATACGCTACAGATTATCAAAAGTCCTATACCAATACGTACGTTAGTCAATATGAAAATGAAAATGTTAACTATAACAGACCATATCAAAACAACTATACAACGGATTATATAGGTACATATCAACGGTTATATTCTTCTCAGTATATTACATCGTACGACACAAACTATCAGCAAGGGTACACTGGTGCTTTAAATTACGATACGGACTATAATAGAACAGGTACTTTTTCGGCAACCTATGTTCGTGCATACGACATTGCCTACTTGCAAGGTCCTTATAATATAGATTACTCAAGTACCTATAATATAGCATATGTACCTAACTATACCACCTCCTACGCGCAAGGGCCATACGACAGAGCTTTTGTAGCAAATTACACTGGTAACTACATTAGAGATACTACTCCTAACTATCAAAGAAATTTTAACACAGCCTATCAAGGAAACTATACTTCAGGGCCGTACACTAGAGCATTTCAAGGCTTCTTTTCCTCTACGTATACTAGAGATGTTGGCTTCAGTCCTGGCGCTTATGCAGGTAGCTTTGAAGTAAACTATTTGAATCCTGAATATTTGAGCATGAGTTCGTTTGCGACAAATGCTTTTCAGGCTGGATACCTAAGAATTGTGTTAGGGGAGGGAGGAACTCAAGAATACGAAGGAATTCGATCATCAATCGTACAATCAGATAACTTCTTTGATAGTCTAACGTACGATGGATATGCAGGTGGTGGTACCACTTATATTGGTGGGCCTAATAATATTCCCATATCTCACCCCTCGACATATATCCCCTCAGGCGGTACATATTCTGCGGCATATCTCCGTGATGAAAATGCTTATAATGATTATTACGTCGAGCTTAACACAGGTGTACAAACTGATTATGTGAAAACCTTGACTTTTGCAAGTTACTACCAGGCAGGGCTGGACACCGCTGGGGTCGCACAATTGACCAGTGTGTTCAACAACGCCCTATGGCAAAGTGCTTACTATGCTTTAGGATCTTCGGTTGATAATGCTTTATCAGCTTACGTGCAAGCTGCAGGTGCCCAAGGCGAAGGCCTCACTGGCGTGACCTTCGGGGGATATTTTATCCCACAGTATACTGGTCCATTAAATTACGTCAGGGGCGGTGCGGATTATGTTGGACCTGGGGTGTTTTCACAGTCATATCTTGGGCCTGGAAATCCGGCAAACTATAATGCTGAGGCAAATTACATAGGAACTCTCGCAAATAATCAAACCTACACAGGGCCCGGTACAGGTTACGCTCGGGCAACCACAGCTACCTATGTTGGGCCGACCTCTTTTTACGATCGGTCTGTCAATTATGACACAGGATATGTTGGGCCAAATCTCGTTTATAATAGAAGTACTAATGTAATCTACACGGGGTCAGCAATTTATCAGCGCGCGGTATCCACATCATTTTTCGTAGCCCCAGCATCTTATGAAGGTGCGGTAACGAATTTCTTCTCGCCCAGCCCGGTAAATTATTCTGGCGATAGAGTATATTTTCCCGATGGTACAAGTAATCCAGCCGTCGCGGGCGCAGGTGGTCCCAATGTTATTATATACAGCCAGGTAAACCAAGGACAAAGATATGCGCGCGCTGGTGCTTATACACCGACCGGGATTAACAATGTCCGCGTGTATAATAGGCTAGTCTATTATTCCGGGCGGGGAGCTAACCTCAACTATACTCTCACACTTGATAGTTATTACACAGGGGGGGAAGAACGCCAAGGATTTGCAACCTCATCGCCACCTGCTTTGGGGATCGCGGTGCCTTTCAATGTGACCCAGTATGTAGTTACATATCAAGGTCCAAGTCTATTGTATACTAGGACCGGCGCATCCGGTGCCCAGTATCTTGGTGCAATGGGGTCAGGTTACACAGAGGGGTATTTTGCATTATTTTATATCGGCCCTGGTAATGCTCTGTATGGCCCGGGGCCCCTCGCCAACCGCTATGGGCAATCCGATGGCACCTACGGAGGACCAATGTATACAGGACCACCGCCGGTATATTCAAGGGATACCCCATTTTTTTATGTTGGAACGGTTGCATATTCGAGGGATAATCTGGCTAGTTATCAAGGGCCAGCAGCTTCGCTGCTATATACTAGAACTTTCTCAGCAGATTATATACGAAATATAACATATACAAGATCTTATAACTCTTCTTTCTTGAATACGAATTATGTTGGACCCGCTACTGCTACTTACACGGGTGCAGCCTATCTCGGTCCATCTACACCAACCTACGTAGGTCCTGCTAATTATCAAGGTCTTGGGCCAAATCTCCTTTATAATAGACTTTATACAGGACCTAACCAAACTTATGTTCAGGAAAACGCAGTATCTTTTTATATTAGTACTGGAGTTTTTGAAACCACAGTCGTGGGCGCGACTGCCTATTTAAGATTGTATGACATGGGCACTGTCTATACAACAGAGATACTTGTAAACCCCTATGCACAAAGATTCGGCGGGCCTAGTTATCAAAGATTTTATGAAAGAAATTTCCAGATTTATTATACTAGAGCTATAGCCTACGTTGAACCTTATCAAAGAGCATACACTAATACGTTTGGTAATACTAACTACATTCAAGCTGATTATACAAATACATATGTAGGAGATTATGTGGGGTTTCTTCAAGTAAACTACGTTCAAGCTGCTTATCAAAATAGCTATACTAGGGCCGATCCCAACCAATTAAGCACCTTCAACGCGACATATACTGGACCAAATTATACCAAAGGGTATGACAAAGGCTATCAAACCGCCTATACTCAAGTAAACTATACTACAGTTTACGAGACTGGATATATAAATCAATACGATACAAATACCAACTACCAACGAAGGTACACCAATGACCCTGTATATGTTACAGACTATATTAGAAATTTTGATAGAAACTATGATAATGAGTTTTCTGCTAATTATGACGGTGCTGCATTTCAAGCTTCTTATGCCAAGGTGTATACCAATACATACAACCCCGAGTATATAAACGAATTTCTTCAGTACTACGTGAAAGACTATGCGCAAGATTATGAAAGACCTTATATAGGTACTTTTGAAACAAATTATACAGGTACTTACGAAGAGACATACGCTGGTACATATGAAGGATTGTATACTAGTGTGTACACAGGTGCGTTTGTTGCACAATATCAAACAACATACGTGGGTACATACACCGCTAACTACACTAGCGTATATGAAGGTACATATACACAAGATTATCTAAAAGACTATATAACAGATTACACTGGTAATTTTATTGGGAATTTTTCTGGAGAAACCATACAGCCATCTTCAGGGACAAATGAAACTTATACTTTATATGTAAGGATAGCATAATGAAAAAAGAGTGGAAACACCCTTTTTGGGAGACTGCAGCAAAAGATAGAATGACCGCAAGGCTCAACATCACTCATGATGATGGTTCCTTTTCTACGTCTGTAGCAAGAGTGTCAAAGTTTGACGCAAATGGTAAAGTGTCTCCAGATTGGGAAGAAATTTTAGATCAAAATTCTACAGAAGAAATCGACGAGTTTACTGAACAGCGATTAGAGCGACATAAGAATCAACGTGAAGCCACTATCAAAAAGCAACAAGATCAGAATGAAGCAAAAAGATTAGAAGACCTTTTCAATTACAAATTGCAAACTTTTGAAATTGCTGAAATCAAAGAATCTACTAACCGGAAATTAAAAGCTAAGATTCGTAAAGCTAAAAACGTTGTTGAAATGACTGCTTATGCTACTATATTATTGATGGAGAAATATAATGAGGAAATCAAATCCGAGTAAAGGATTTGTAACTGTTGCATCTAAACGCAAACAGTTTATTATGGGTGCAGATAATTTAAAAGAATCTATTTTAGATTATTATCCAGAAGCTAAAATTACTTTGTTCACAGAGCAACGCTTTATTGATGATCCTGAATGTCAGTCATACTTTAGGGACTTTGATCAAGTGATTGCTACTCCTGCAGGTACTGAAAGAGAGAAGATGTGGGGAATGGCTAACTCTCCATATGATCTTACTTTCTATATGGATGCTGATATAGAAATAAGACATGAAGATATTAAAAATGTGTTTGACCATTTAGAAGATGGTAAATATGATATGGTATATGTAAATCTCACCAAAGAAGGAGCTGACCATTTTGCTGAATGGAATTGGGGTCCTAACTTATATGATGATGGATGGCGAGGTGTTCCTGATCACTTAGCTCATTGTGGAGGAGTTACTTTATATGATAGTCGTAATCCTCTTATAAAAGAATTTATGATGGATTGGTACACATTACACTTAAAACAAAAAGACGAGTCATGGAATCCTCCAGAATATGATTATATAGAGTCAGATAGTTTTAAACGATGGGATCAACTTACATTGTGGTGGTTGATTTATCACTGCCCTAAATACAAATCGTTAAAATGGAATTTTTTTAAAGATAATTATAGGTGGAACTACTTTACTTCTTTTGGTTTTAATAAAGACGGTACACACAATTGTAGCATAGTAGATCCAACTCGAGATTATTGGAAGAGTGTAGACGAACCAGTAGTTGTACACTTTTCTAGTTGGATGGATAAGTTTGGAAACAAGGGGTTTTTATAATGGAACATATACCTGTTAGAGATGTTGAACTACGCAATTCTGAATTCATAGCTATTTTAAATGAGTATAAGGACATACTGTTAAAGCGGGAACCTGGTGAGGATATACCTTTGATTGAAAAGGAGATTCCCATTGGGCATAAAGACGAGAAGTCTGAAGATTGGGTATCCGACCAATACATGCATGAAATTATTAATATGGGCAAAGGCCATGATGGCTTTCCTAAAGTTTTAAAAGGATTCTCAGGACTCAAACATGAAGGTGGAGTTGATGTACGAGGAAAGGTCATCAAAGACGCTTCTCGAAATTTGAATAGTAAACTTATGGAGTTCTTATCTGCAAGAAATAACGCATTGAATGCTTGTTACCCGCCAGGAGGGTTTATTTCTTGGCATAATAATGCAAATGCTCCTGGTTATAATATTATTCTTACTTATTCAGAAAACGGTAATGGATGGTTTGATTATTGGGATACTAATAAAAAGGAACGTGTAAGAGTTCAAGATGTTCCTGGCTGGCAGTGTAAGATGACATACTTTGGACCATACGACACTAACGATGACCAAGTGTGCTATCATGCAGCATACACTGACGACTATCGTATCACAGTAGCATTTGTGTTTGCAGAAGCTGACAATTTCTGGGAAGAGGTAATAGAAGACCTTGAAACAGAATGTTAACATAGTATGTGTTTGTGTAGGTGACAAATACAATAAAGAGAATGTAAACAGACTTTATAGAATGGTAGAGAGGAACTGCTCTCTACCATATACTTTTTATTGTATATCAGATAAGCAACAAGATGTCAACACTATTTTTATAAAAAAAGAATTAGATTTAGAATCTTATTGGTGGAAGATATGTTTATTTGATCTTGATTGGGATTTACCTACACTATATCTGGATTTAGATGTTGTCATACAAAACAATTTTAATTATGTATTTGATAAGATCGATGATACTTTGATGTTAATTAATAACAATGACGTAGGAGCTTATTATCCATATGATGGTTGTCCTGAGAACATCATGACTATACCTCCTACAACAATAAATTCGTCTATAATGCTTTTTCACCCTCAAAAGTTAAATTACATTTATAAAAAATTTGTAACCAATTCAGATTATTTCATGATTCACTATTATGGACTAGACAGATTTTTACAACACGAATTTAATAATTTGTCTTATTTTGATTTTAACAAAGACTTTTACCACAGATCTAAGGGCAGTCTACCCGACAATAAACTTACGATAAATCGACTTAACTATGATCCTTCTAGAACATTCTGCATATTATCTCAAAGCCTAGAAGAACATTATAAAGGTTTAGAGAAATATTTCTTATAAATAAAGATAATAGTTTTTTAGAGAGACACAATGGCACAATACGAAGAGATTACAATTGATCAAGGCGCTGATGTCACTATTCGATTAGAGTTAGTAGACACTAGTGGCGACAAGAAAGATTTAACTGTTTACTCTGCTGCAGCAAAAGCAAAAAGAACTTACAGCAGTGACAGTGATAACACTTTTGATTTCATAACTTCTGTTGTTTCTCCTCCTACAGATGGAGTGTTAGACCTCACACTTACAAATGTTCAAACTAACGCTATGAAAGCTCCAGGTAGGTACGTATACGATGTAGAGCTTTTTTTTGTAGATAGTGGCTCAAGCACTATTGTAGAGCGAGTTCTTGAAGGTCAACTAAATGTCAATCCGTCTGTAACAAGGTAAAGAGAAATATGCCAGACGAAGTAATAAGAGTTGTAGCCCAAGGCACCACAATAGTAAAGAGTATTACAGTTGGCGTCCCTACTAAATCGGGTGTCTCATCTCTGGGTAAGTTAGCCGATCTTGATGATATTAGCATTGTTAACAAAAGTCATCAAGATATTATCAGATTTGACTCTACCTCCGGTAACTATTTACATGTAGATCCGGCTACTATTGTCAGAGAATCTATTTCTGTTGTAGATAATGGTGGCGATGGATCTTTACTTTACAACAGTGAAGATGGGAGTCTAACATTTACTGGTATTTCCGTATCTGATTACCGCAAAAACTTTGCGGCCAATGAAGGTATAGACTACGACTCAACATCAGGAACTTTCAGCCTAGGGTTCTTATCTGGAGTAAACGGTACTTACGGTAGTAAGAATTTTACACAACAAATTACAGTAGATAGTCAAGGTAGAATTACTTCTATATCTGATGTCAATATCAATGGAGTAGATAATTTATCTTTTGACTCTGCAGAAGGTAAACTTTTAATTACAACTCCTTCAGGAGATTCTTACTCTACTGTCTTATCACTAGATTTTTTTAATACTTCTAATTTAACTGAGGGTAACAATCTTTACTATACAACTGCAAGAGTTGATAGCGCTTTTGATATTAGATTAGCATTGGCTTCTACTGATAGCTTATCAGAAGGATCATCTAATCTTTATTACACAGATGCAAGAGTTCAAACTAAGCTGGCTAGTGTTGATGGTCACATAGTTCCAGATACTGATATAACATATGACTTAGGTGATTCTAATTTAAGATTTAGAGATCTGTATTTGAGCGGAAATAGTATCACATTAGGTGGTATAACTCTTACTGATAGCAATACTACCCTTGCTATCAAAGATAGTGCTGGTGTTTCTACTTCGTTTGATCTATCAAGTAACAATACCGATGATGTTGCTGAGGGCTCGACAAACCTTTACTATACTGATGCAAGAGCAGATTCTTCTGCAAGATATTCAATCACACTGCAAAACCAAGATTCAGATATTACCAGGTATTTTCCTGAGACTGGTATACTAAGAATTAATGATTCTAACTTGGCAAGGACGGACATTCAAGATGTCTATCATAATGGTCTTTCTATTCCAGATAATATAAAGATCCAATTTTGTGATGGCAATGCAGATATATTTGAAAATGGTGGTAACCTTTTCATTCGTAAAACCGATCTTGGTTTAGACGGAGATCTTTATCTTGTAACTAATACTAATAGAAAAATTATTCTACAAGACTTTGAAGATAACCACTTGGGTTTGGTGTTTGAGGATAGTGTTGGTGTAAACGTATATGGACCCAACAGCACTCTGCGTTTAATGACAGATGATTCTGCTGTTACAACATATGGTAATCAGTATGTACATGGTAACTCAACTATCTACGGTACAGGTTATTATTCTGGTGATGTTACAGTCACAGGTAATCTTCAAGTGGATGGTACGACTACTACTATCAATTCTTCTATTCTTTCTGTCAATGATAAGAACATTGTTTTAGCTGATAGTGCAGCTGACTCTTCTGCAGCTAATGGAGCAGGGATTACAGTTGAAGGTGCTAACGCAACTATCGTTTATACTGCTGCAACAGATACTTGGGATCTCAATAAACCTCTGGGTAATACTAGAAATCATTTAGTTAATTTTTCTACTACAAATCTATCAGAAGGTAACAATCTTTATTACACAACTGCAAGAGCTGACTCTGATGCTAAGAACGCTATCTCAGTAACAGACGCTGGTGGCGATGGAGAGCTTTCATATAACGCTAATACTGGTTTAATAACCTATACGGGTCCAAGTGCAAATGAAGTGAGAGCGCACTTTTCTGGAGGAGACGGTATCGGTCTCGCTGATGGTGTAATTAAGATTGACTCAGCTGAACTGGCCGCATACTTTTCTACAAGTGACATTACAGAAGGCGATAACTTATATTACACTACTTCAAGAGCCGATTCTGCTTTTGACGTCAGATTAGCAACAAAGACAACTACAAACTTAGCTGAAGGTGATAATTTATATTACACGGTAGCAAGAGCTAATACTGCATTTGATGATAGACTAGGGTTGGCGTCAACAGATAGCTTGTCAGAAGGATCGTCTAATCTTTATTACCTTACTTCAAGAGTTGATAGCGCTTTTGATATTAGATTAGCGACAAAGACTACAACAGACTTAGCTGAAGGTGATAACTTATATTACACCACAGCAAGGTGGGATACTAGATTATCAGAACACACTACAGATAGTGTAACAGAAGGTACAACAAATCTCTACTATACTACTGGTAGATTTGATTCTGATTTTGACGATAAATCTACTACTAATCTATCAGAAGGTAACAATCTCTACTATACAACCGGTAGAGTAGATTCAGCTTTCGATGTGAGATTAGCATCTAAAAATACTAATGACCTCACTGAAGGTACAACAAATAGGTATTATACTAGATCAAGATTTGATTCTGATTTACAATCAATTAGTACTAATTTGATTCCAGACGCTGACTCGACATATGATTTAGGTAGTAATGATTTTAGATTTAAAGATCTCTATTTAAGTGGTAATAGTATTTTTCTAGGAACTATGATCTTACACGAGAGTGACGGTCAATTAGCTATTAGAGATTCTCAAGGCGATGCGATGCCTTTCAATCTTGGTAATAACACCACCGATCAATTACCCCAGGGCACTACTAACTTATACTACGATTCTTCTAGAACTATTACAACTGCTAGGCATGCACTGAGTGGTGGTGGAGATATCTCATATGATGCCACTACTGGTATTATCTCTATTGATGTAGAACAAATATATTCATTTGCCAATTTTGATTCTGATTTTCAACAACGGTTAGCGTTTACTGATACCGATAGTATAGCCGAAGGTTCAACGAACCTTTATTACACTGATGCAAGAGCAGATAGTGCAGCAAGGTATTCTATTCAAGTATCGGACAATGGCGGTGATGGTTCCTTATCATATGTACCGTCAACAGGAGTTATTACTTATACAGGCCCATCAGCTTCTGAAGTTAGATCACACTTTAGCTCAGGTCCTGACATAACATACGATTCATCTACTGGTAGATTCAGTTTAGACGTATCCGACATTTACTCTAAAGCAGATTTTGATTCAGATCTAGGTGATGCTAATACTGGATTGTTACCAGAAGGTTCTAATCTATATTACACAACAGCACGAGCTGATTCAGCGTTTGACGTAAGATTGGCTCTAGCATCTACTGATAGTCTATCAGAGGGATCTACCAATCTTTACTTTACAGACGCTAGAGCTAGAGGGGCTTTAACCGGTGGTAATGGCATTGTTATAAGTTCTGGCGACATCAATATGGATTCAACATATGATGCTACGTTTAACACAATTACAACCTCAGATGGTACTATAAACAGTACTCCAGATACTGTAACAGCAACATCTCCTGTATTTACTGTGTTAGACTCGTTTTACGTGGGTACTACACCTCAAAGTTTTGAATACCTAGTGCATCTACATGATTCAAGTAACTCAGAAACACAAGTAACTAAAATGCTTGGCACGTGGAATGGTTCAGCTGTAGCATCTAACGAATATGGTACTGTTCTAACAGGTAATGATTATCTTGGCGAATTGGACATTACAGATAGTGCTGGTAATATTCAACTTATATTTAAGAAGGCTTCTGGATTAGGTAATGTTAATACTAAAGCAACTAAAACTATATTAAAGTAGGTATCTAATGGCAGAAAAGAAATTTTTAGTTAAAAATGGTATTAAGGTATTTGCTGATGCTGTAATTGATTCTGACATCACGGTTGCTGGCACAGCTTCTATTACCAAAGGATTAACAGCGGATACACTAACCGGTCAATATCTAGGTTTTGATTCTGACATGCAGAACACAACCACAAATAGATTACCAGAAGGTACTTCTAATCTTTATTATACTTCAACTAGAGTAGATTCTGATATCGATGGCAGAGTAGATTCAGCATACTTAGCTGTATTGTTACCTGAATATGTAACTAAAACTGGAGCACAAACTCTTACAAATAAGACCTTAACAGATCCTATTCTGGCCGGTGCTAACTTCTATAATCAAACTTATTCAGGGTTTTCTGTTAATTATGACCTGGACTTTGGAGATAGTACTCAGACAGTATATACATTTGCATCTGATAGCACTACAACAGATGCAGTTCTAGCTGTAGGAATAAAAGGGCAAACACCAACAGGGTTTATTGCTGCGAGTCAGTCTGAAGCAGATTTGATACTTGGTTTACCAGGAACATCTACACAATTTAAAATTAGAAACAATACCGGTCACACACCTTTTGGGTTAGATGATGGTGATGGTACCGATCTAGTAGTTATGGCTACAGATGGTAAAGTTAATATAACAAACTCTACTGAAGCAACTACAAAAACTTCAGCTGCGTTTACCGTTGCGGGAGGTATTGGTGCTGATAAAAATATTCGTGCTCAGGATATCATTGCTGCTAACAACATTCAGGCTGCTAGTGGACAACTTTTAGGAACACTTTCTGCAGCTTCATTAGGAACTAGAACTACAACCGACTTGCCAGAAGGAACTAACAGATATTATACTGATGCGAGAGTAGATTCATATATCAATCAAAGCATATTTACATCTGATGTTTCTGAAGGCAGCAATCTTTATTATACAACTGCAAGAGCTGACTCTGATGCTAAGAATGCAATTAGCGTAAGTGATGGAGGTGGTGACGGTAGTCTCATATACAATCCTGCTACAGGAGTTATTTCTTATGTTGGTCCGTCTCCAACAGAGGTAAGAGCTCATCTATCTGCAGGAACTGGTATGGCGTTCTCAGGTGGAGAGTTCTCTATTGGCCAGCCAGTCGGCACATCCGACTCGGTACAATTTAATGCAATGTCCGTTAACCAAGATGTTGTGATATATGGTGACTTGACAGTTGCTGGTACCCAGACTGTACAAGCACAAACCGATCTTTCAGTATCAAATGCATTTATCAAGGTGGCTGATTCTAACTCTGCTGATACCGTTGATATTGGTATTGTGGGTAGATATTCAGATGATGGTGGTACAACTATTAG
>Ga0222718_10001385_pt1 | contig 23445 bp, 26 predicted proteins | sample C33_27DmetaG_FD_165045 | JGI IMG/M metagenome (GOLD analysis project Ga0222718, IMG submission 165045) | Estuarine water microbial communities from San Francisco Bay, California, United States - C33_27D | ecosystem: Environmental > Aquatic > Marine > Unclassified | place: USA: California...
AAAAAAATTTCGATTTTGGTTCAAAAATCAACTGTATTGTGGGAGACAATGGCAAGGGCAAAACCAATATTCTTGATGCTATTTACCATCTGTCGTTTTGCAAGAGTTATTTCAATCCGATATCTGTCCAAAACATCAGACACAACGAGGAATTTTTCGTAATTAACGGCACCTACAACCAAGACAATCAGGAGGAAAAGGTAGTTGTCTCGTTCAAAAAGGGACAAAAAAAAATTGTCAAAAGAAATAATAAAATTTATGATCGTCTGAGTGATCATATTGGATTGATCCCTGCGGTAATTATCTCACCGGCAGATCGGGATTTGATAACTGAAGGCAGCGAGACGAGAAGAAAATTCATGGATGGGGTTATTGTTCAGAGCAACAAAATCTATCTGGAACAGTTAATGACCTATCAAAAAATAGTTGCTCAACGGAATGCGCTACTCAAGTATTTTGCAAAAAACAACACCTTCAATCCGTCAAGCATTGATGTATACAATGATCAAATGGTGCAGTTGGGACAGTATATTCATACCGCCAGAGCAGCATTTATTGAAAGTTTTGGACCCATTTTAAAAAAACACTATGCCGCCATAAGCAGCGGCAATGAGCAGGTTGAGTTGGTCTATCAAAGCGATTTAAACCACCAAGAATTTGATGCCTTATTGAGTCTCAATTTACAAAAAGATCGTCTTGCGCAATACAGCACTGTTGGTGTTCATAAAGACGATTTACTGTTTAAAATCGACGGCTACCCCATCAATAAATTCGGAAGTCAAGGTCAGCAAAAATCATTTCTCATCGCTTTGAAATTGGCTCAATTCGATTTTATAAAAGCGCAAAAAAAAGTAACCCCTTTACTCCTATTGGATGATATTTTTGACAAGTTGGATGAGCAACGGGTTGGGAAAATCATTCAACTGGTGGACAATGATTTTTTTGGACAAATATTTATCAGCGATACCCACCACGAACGAACTGAAAAAGCGGTTAAGTTGGTACATCAATCTTATCAATTCCATTATTTGTGAAAAAATTGACTTTTTACTTGCTTGCGTTTTGTCTTTTCGGCTGTGGCCTTCAATCGGAAGACTTCAGTTATTTGGAAGGTTTCTGGGAAATCCAATCGGTAAAAATCAACGGGCAAACCAATAAATCCTTCAAAGCGAGTATCAATATAGATCATTACGTTTTTAAAGATTCTATGAGTGGGATCTTCCAGAAAGTGATTCCTCAATTCGACGGTCAATTTAAAGCTTCGGAAAATTACAGCGTTTTTTCAGTTCAAAAAGTGAACAATCGTTGGTGGATCTACCACACCAATATTGATCAAAATTATCGTTTAAAAGTCATTGATCTGAGTAGTGATTTACTCATTTTGCGAAAAGACTCGAGCACAACTGACTATGTCTACAAACGTTTCGAACCCTTAAACCTCGGCGATTTATGAGCAGATCTAAAGATGGTGTCAAACTAGATGATATTTTAGGGTCATTTAGTGAACAAAAACACCTCAAGTCGGGATTGAAAAAAGTGCGTGCTGAGCAAGCGTGGAAGGAAGTAATGGGCCCTGGTGTCAATCACTACACGGTCAGTGTATCCTATAGAAGTGAGTGTCTGCATGTCATCTTGAACTCCTCGGTACTCAGAGAAGAACTGAGTTACGGCAAACAAAAAATAATCGGTATTCTCAATGACCACTTGGGTGAAAATACAATTAAAGAAATATTCCTGAAATGATTAAACTCTTATTAGTTCTATCCATGATTAGTCAAGCACCTCCCGGTTCCTCCTATATTCTTTCTGATTTCAGTCAAAGCAAGGAGGGCTCACAATGGTATGTTGTCGACGACCGAGTTATGGGAGGTATTTCCCAAGGGGAGATGCTCAGCCTAGCAGATGGTACAGGTATATTTAAGGGTGATGTATCCACAGCGAATAACGGTGGGTTTTCTTCCGTTCGTAAACCCATACGGTTTGAGAACAAACAAGGCTACAATACCATTTTTTTAAAAGTAAAAGGTGATGGGAAATCCTACCAATTTAGAATAAAAGAGAAACCGTCAGACCAATTTTCTTATATCCAAAACTTCAAGACGTCGGGACAATGGGAAGTCATTGAGCTGCAGTTGCGAGACTTCTATCCGGTTTTTAGAGGACGCAATTTGAGGCTTCCTAATTTTGGAGGCAAATTCATCAGAGAAATAGCCTTTCTCATAGGCAATAAAGTCAATGAAAAATTTGCCTTAGAAATCGAATCCATTTATCTAAAATAAAAACACCCGCAGCTTAGCGGGTGTCTTAAATCATCACATGGTATTCTGTTAAAATTGCTCTCGACCTGCAAAATGAAAAGCTGATTCAATGGCAGCATTATCATCACTATCACTACCGTGAACTGCATTTTCACTAATCGAAGTAGCAAATAAATTTCTTATGGTTCCCTCAGCTGCATCTGCTGGATTCGTAGCACCAATCAGTTTTCTAAAATCATCCACTGCATTGTCTTTCTCAAGAATAGCAGCAACTATTGGCCCACTAGTCATGTAGGCTACAAGTTCTCCGAAAAATGGTCGTTCATTGTGCACCGCATAAAAAGCCTCTGCATCAGCCGTAGTGAGTTGGGTCATCTTTAATGCTACAATTCTAAATCCCGTTGCGGTGATTTTATCTAAAATTGCGCCAATATGTCCATTTCTCACGGCATCTGGTTTAAGCATGGTAAAAGTTCTATTTGTTGCCATATTATTTTTTTATAGGGCGCAAAAGTAAGGGTTTATCTTTGAAAGACCTAAACAGACTTATTTAAAAAAGCCCAAATGTTCTGCTTTTATGTGATTGGATAAATTGTATCTTAGCGTCCATGTCAAAAAATCACCAATCCAAAATACATCAGCTCCTTGAGAATCCGACCAAGATTGTCTTGGTAGCCCACCAAAATCCAGACGGCGACGCCATTGGATCAACTTTAGGACTGGGTATATATCTCCAACTTTTAGGACACCAAACACAGGTCATCGCCCCAAATGATTTTCCGAAATTTTTAAAATGGCTTCCTCAGGCATCTGATATTTTAACTTATGAAAAGCAAACCGATGAGAGCCAGCAGTGCCTTCAAGAGGCTGAAATAGTTTTTATACTGGATTTCAACGCCCCTCAAAGAGCTGGTAATGTCAGTGATGCTTTAATTGGTTTTAAAGGCATCAAAATCATGATTGATCACCATCAACAACCATCTGACTATGCCGATTTTATGATTTCAGACACATCGATGAGTTCTACCTGTGAGATGATTTTTCACTTCATTAGCTCAAAACATCCTGAACTCATCACAAGTGATATTGCCAATTGTCTTTACTTGGGCATTATGACTGACACTGGCTCATTTAAATTTGGCATCACCACAAGCACCACGCACAGAGTAGCTGCCGCCCTGATTGACCAAGGAGCAGCCCATACTCACATCCATGAGATGGTCTATGATAATAATCGATTGGAAAACCTCCAATTGTTGGGCCGCGCGCTACAAAACCTAAAGATTGTATCAGACCTTAGAACGGCCTATATTACCCTATCACAGGAGGATCTGGATGCTTTTGACTTCCAAAAAGGAGACACCGAGGGTATAGTGAATTATGCCCTATCCCTAGAAAATATTATTTTTGCTGCTATCTTTATTGAACATAAAGAAGATGGTATCATCAAGATATCTCTGAGATCGAAAGGTGACTTCGATGTAAACGCTTTCTCACGGGCGCATTTTGAGGGTGGTGGCCATAGAAACGCCTCTGGAGGAAGAAGCAAACGAACTTTAAAAGTTACAGAAGATTACTTTTTAGACATTGTTAAAAATTATAAAAACGAATTGTCTGCATGATCAGATTACTTTTTCACGTTGGCCTTTTTATACTACTGGGATGCAAGCATCAAGAAGCCAGACGTCCTGTTGCTCAGACCCAAACGGATCGGTTTGAAAAATCTATTGAAAGAAATAAGCAGCGCTATGCTGATGAAGTAAAGGCTATACAATCTATCATAGACGACCTACCCAATTCTACCTTCAAACCTTCTGAAAGTGGATTTTGGTATAGCGTTATTTACAATCCAAAAAAAAACAATTATCATCCTCAATTCGGAGATAACATTAACTTTGACTTAAGCATCTCCTATTTGAACGGCCTTCTAATATATCCCGAGCAGAGCACGGCCAATCAAAGCTATGTCATGGATCAAGAGGCTCTTTTTAAAGGCTTGAGAGAAGGATTGAAACTGATGACCGAAGGTCAAAAAGTCGAATTTTTAATTCCATCACAGCTCGCCTATGGTTATTATGGCGACGGAGATTTAATTGGTCCTAACGTACCTCTTCGCTGCACAGTATTATTAAAATCTATTACCCAAAACAAAAATTAAATATTGTACTTATGAAACATTTACTTCTACTTCTATCTGTCTTTGGACTTCTTAGCAATACCTCTTGCAAGGAGCAATACCCCGATATTGAAGACGGCCTATATGCTGAATTTGTCACCAACAAAGGTGTGATGCTTGCCGAGTTATATTATGACAAAACCCCTGTAACTGTGGCTAATTTTGTAGCGCTATCTGAAGGCAAACATCCCCAGGTAAGCGAACAATATAAAGGCAAACCCTTTTACAACGGTATTATCTTTCATCGAGTAATTAATGATTTCATGATTCAAGGTGGAGATCCAACAGGAACTGGAAGTGGAAATCCAGGCTATAGCTTCGGTGATGAATTCGACCCCGAACTAAAACACGATCAGCCTGGGATTTTATCGATGGCCAATTCTGGACCTTCGACAAACGGCAGTCAGTTTTTCATCACTGAGGTTCCCACGCCTCACCTCGACAACCGCCATTCTGTTTTTGGCAAATTAGTTCTTGGTTTGGATATTCATGATAGTATTTCTAATGTGGCAACGGGTAGTAATGACAAACCTATTGAACCGGTTGTTATTAAAGAGCTTAATATTATTAGAAAAGGCCAGGAAGCCAAAGCCTACAATACAGTTAAGGTGTGGGAAGAAGAACTCTCAAACATGGATAAACGTGCAGCAGAGGCTGCAGCAAAGGCAAAAAAACTTAGAGAGGAAGCCGACACAATGTCTCTTAAAGCAGCAAAAGAAATACTACCCACTATCACAGACTACACGTCTAAGGCCAAGACCAACGCTTCAGGTCTAAAGGTTTACGTGATTAATCAGGGAGATGGTGAAAAATTAACAACTGGCAGTATGGCCGTAGTGTTTTACGAAGGTTATTTTACTGATGGTCTTTTATTCGATTCCAATCGCAGGGAGTGTGAGGAGCGCTATGGAAAGTTCAACCCCGAAAAAGAACAGTTGGGGATGTACGAAGCAGTAGAAATGAAAGTCGCTCCCGATGCACGCCTGATTGCAGGATTTAAAGAAGCTTTGGCAGGGATGCGGGTTGGCGAAAAGTCTTTCTTTTACGTTCCATCGCATCTGGCCTATGGAGCTAGCGGAAGAGGCCTCATTCCTCCCAACACCGATTTGACCTTTATTATAGAAATAATAGGTAAAAAATAGTCTCCTTTAGTATTCAGTTTGAAGCGAATTTAGTTGACTTTAAGCCAGCTGACCGGCGATATAAGCGGTTGTCCAGGCGGCTTGAAAATTAAATCCTCCGGTAATAGCATCGATATCTAACACCTCTCCTGCAAAATAGAGTCCGGTAAAAGATTTGCTTGACATCGTTTTTAGATTAATATGGCTCAAGGCAACCCCTCCGCAGGTGACAAATTCATCCTTGAATGTGGTTTTTCCTGAAACTTTATAAAGATCGTTGGCCAGCAACTCTGCCAATTGTCTGGCTTTTTTCTTTCCGAGTTCACTCCAACGCTTGTTATCTGGAATCCCACATTTATCGAGTAAAAACACCCAAAGTCTATTGGGCAGTGGAAATGCCTTTTGGTTAGTTATCATTTTTTGAGGATATGCCGTAACACATCGCTCTAATTCTTGATAAATAATTTCAGTATTTCTTTCAGAAACCCAATTGACCTGTATATCGAATTGATAATCAAATTTTGAAAGTTCCCTAGCACCAAAAGATGATGCCTTTAGAATAGCTGGTCCGCTCATCCCCCAATGGGTTATCAGCAGAGGTCCTGAAGTTTCGATACCCAACCACAGTATCCTGACTTTTGCATTTTCTACTACAACTCCTGTCAAATTGGTAATAGATTCTTCCGGCATATTGAAAGTAAACAATGATGGTACGGGACGAATAATCAGGTGCCCCAAGTCTTCGAGCCAATCAAAACTACTTAGCTTTGGACTGCCTCCAGTCGCAACAATAACCCTATCAAATAATTGCGGGCTAGCGTCTGTCGAAAAATTTATTTGCCATTGGTCTCGTTGAAAAATCATAGACTGAACTGAAGACTGATAAGCAATAGTTACACCTAGTTGCTGAACCTCGTCGAGGAGACAATTTATTATTGTTTGTGAATCGTTTGAAACTGGAAAGACTCTTCCATCCGACTCTGTTTTTAGTGCAACCCCTCGCGACTCAAACCAGTTTATGGTGTCGGCTGTATCAAACCGATGAAAGCTATTTCGCAATTGCTTACCACCCCTAGGATAAGCCATACAGAGCTCAGAAATATCCGAAATTGCATTGGTCACATTGCAGCGTCCTCCGCCAGAAACTTTCACCTTGGCTAAAACCTTGGTTGTTTTTTCAAACAATATAACCTCAGCTTGGGGATGGTGTGACTTGGCAGATAGAGCAGCAAAAAAACCCGCTGCACCGCCGCCCAAAACTGCCACCTTTTTTATTCCTGTCATATTCTTCACCCCTTCTGTAAACCCTATGAGACGTGTTTAAATTTCTACACTATAAACCTGATTCGGTATTCATTAGGCAGACAAACCTTCATCTAGCCTAACAAAAAGCCCCAACTCTTGGTTGGGGCTCTTTAGGCTTATTAAGATGTCATTTTATTTAAATCTGTCCATAACCAAGTCACTTACACCCATATTACTGAAACCGCCATCATTGTAGAGGTTTTGGAGAGTCACCCGTTTCGTAAGATCACTAAACAAACTAATAGTATAATTAGCACAATCAAGAGCGGTAGCGTTACCCAATGGTGACATTTGATCGGCATAAGTAATAAAACCATCAAATCCCTTTACGCCCTGTCCAGCCGTGGTAGGTGTTGGAGATTGGGAAATTGTATTGACGCGTACCTTTTTGTCCCGCCCAAAAAAGTAACCGAAACTTCGTGCTATACTTTCCAGATATGCCTTATTGTCGGCCATATCATTATAATCGGGAAATACACGTTGTGCAGCCATATAAGTCAGTGCCACAATACTTCCCCATTCATTCATAGCGTCCTTATTGTACAAGGTTTGCATCAACTTGTGAAAAGACATCGCTGACACATCGGTACCCTTTTGAGTCCAATCGTAATTTTGATCCATGTAGGTACGACCCTTTCTTACATTTACAGACATACCTATAGAGTGCAAAACAAAGTCAAGTTTACCGCCAAGATGCTGTACGGCCTGATCGACCAAGCGCTCCAAATCTTCAATTGAAGTAGCGTCTGCTGGAATAACTATTGATCCTGTTTGTTCAGCCAACTCGTTTATCTGTCCCATTCTCATAGCCACAGGCGCATTGGTTAGCACAAATTGCCCTCCCTCTTCATGAACGCGACTCGCGGTTATCCAAGCGATAGAGTTTTCGTCCAAGGCTCCAAAAATAATTCCTCTTTTTCCTGCTAATAAGTTATTTGCCATTGTGGATCAAATTTTAATTGTTCAGTATTTTAACGGCAAAGATAACTATTAATTCAATAATTCTTTGGCATTGGCAATAGCAGCTTTAGTCAAGCTTGAACCGCTTACCATGGCAGCAATTTCCTCGATACGTTGATCCTTACTTAACGACCGGATCAGCACCACGGTTTTGTCCGCACCACTTGACTTAAATACTTTAAAATGATTTTTTCCTTGGGCTGCTATTTGAGGTAAATGAGTAATAGCAATAACTTGCATGTTTTGACCCATTTGAGCCATAATACCACCCATTTTACTGGCAATTTCGCCCGAAACACCTGTGTCAATTTCATCAAAAATAAGGGCCGGCAAGTTTTGATGCTGTGAAAGCATAGCCTTAACTACCAGCATAATTCGAGACAATTCTCCCCCTGAGGCTGACTTTTTTAAACTTTGAAACGAACCTCCTTTGGTAGAACAAAACGACCATACTACAGTATCACAACCAGAAGACAGAAACTCCTCACTTGAACTCAATTTCAAATCAAACCTTGCGTCAGGCATACCCAAAGCTTTTAAGTTTGATTCTAGAAATTTTACTGTTTGCGGAATTGCCAGTTTCCTTTTCTTATGAAGTTCATTAGAAATATTTAGCAATTGCTTCTTATGATCTGCCACTAAATTCTTTTGGTCAAGAATCGATTGATCGATATTATCAATTCGTTGCAAATCATGATCAAGCTTTTCGGCTTTTGCTATCAAGTCCTCTACCGTCTTCACTTTGTGTTTGGTTAACAGCAATTGTAGGTTATGAATTTGCGTGTTAACCGTATCTAATCGTTCTGAATTGGATTCAACGCTGCTTAGATGCTCATCTACATCCGATAATACATCGTCCAATTCTATCAAAGCAGAACTGATTCGTTCCAATAAATTTTGATATTTAGGAGACATTGTTGCGATAGGATTCAAGCACAACTTGATTTGTCTGAGCATTTCTGTTATACCCACATCGTCGGCGCTGAGGGTTTGTTTGGCCAAGGCCAAAGCATGTTCAATTTGATCAACGTTCTGCAGTATTTCAAATTCTTCCTCTAAGTGTTCTAGCATGTCCACCTTTAGGTTGGCAGCCGTCAGTTCATCGAGCAAAAAGCTTTTGTAATCGCGGTCAACTGCATCTTGTTCTTGAGACTGGATCAAATCGTTGAGCTTCTGTTTCGAAGACTTATATACCACTAACTGTTTGATATATTCAGACAAATTTGGTGCATTACCGGCTACTTGGTCAAGGACCTCCAGCTGGTAGGACTGCTCCAACAAAGATCGTGTTTGGTGCTGCGTATGAATGTCTATCAAATGATCGCTCAATTCACTCAACAACTGCAAGGAAACAGGAGTGTCATTAACAAAGGCTCTAGATTTGCCGCTAGTCAAGATTTCACGCCTAATAATAGTCTGGTCTTCGTAGTCCAAATCATTGGATTCAAAAAAAGAATGTAAAGACAATCCTTCAATCATAAAATGAGCTTCGATAATGCACTTGTGATTTTTGTTCAAAATATGAGACTGGTCAGAACGCGCGCCAAGGACGAGAGACAACCCGCCGAGAATGATAGACTTCCCAGCTCCTGTTTCTCCTGTGATCGTTGAGAAACCAGGCTCAAAATCAACAGACAATTGATCTATGAGAGCATAATTCTTTATAGTTAGACGCTTAAGCAAGAGTAAATGATTTGTACAAATTTACATTAAATCGACAAGAAAAATCAGAATTTAATTCTACGCCAACGCTCTGAAGAAGTTGGTGACATTTGAGTCAAGGCAGTCAAAAGATCATCGACAGGAACCTGGGGTCCATCAGAAAAAATATTAGCAATTTCATCGCCTTTAGCGTCAAAAAAAACGCGAATAGAAAAGGAATTTGGCCTGCGATTATTTATCGACTGTAATGACACAATGGCTTTTGAGATCTGGATTTTAGCACCCTCTGGATCATCCGTCATTTGATCTAAACCCAACCGGTGATATTGGTACAAACAAGAACGCAAGGGTTTAAAAGTGGGAGATAATAGTTGTTCTAATAGCGTAAATCGGGATTGCTGTCCGCTACTGGCACTCCAACCGTCAAATCCACTTGACTGCGAATAATCCAATATCTTTTGAGCCTTTAGAAAGTATTTATCTCCGCCTGAATTGGCAAAAGTATCGGCATCCATTGCTAAAATCATGTACAAATGAAAAGTTATTACCGAAGCTAAATTAGACTCAAATTGAGATGGGTTGAAAATGATATTTTGAAATGAAATAAAGTCAAAATCAAAGTTTTTGTCATTGTAGTTGTAAATCAAAGATTCGTAAGACGAGTCGTAAACTGGCCGGGAAGCACTAACTTGAAGCTGCGTACTGAATTTATCGCCTTTATTTTCTGAAACAGCAATTACAAAGCTGCAATTGATTCTTTGATTGTTGTCTAGTCTTTGACCCGTCCAAGAGGTGTTATTGATAAACTCAGTCAATTGTTTTTCCAAATTTTTATAAATGGGCAAACTCTCGCTACCTGTTTTATCAGCATTCACTACTACGCTGGCGTTGAACTCTTGTGCTTGAGCAACAGCACAGCCGATCATCAAATAAAGGCAGTAATGAATAAGCTTAATCATGTTTTTGCTTTAGAATAAATTCACAAATTTCTTGAGCCACTATACTCTTGTCTTTTAACTCCAGCGGAAAAGCACTCAACTGTTTATCTATTAAAGTCACTTGATTTGTTGTTGTTCCGAACCCAGCGCCGGTGTCCCTCAGCGAATTTAGAACGATCAAATCACAGTTTTTATTTTGCAATTTCGCTTTTGCATAGGTCAATGCGTTGTGGGTTTCTAGAGCAAAACCAATCAAATATTGTTTCTTCTTCTGCTCGCCGCACCACGCCAAAATGTCCGGATTTTTAACCAATATCAGTTCCAGTGGCTTATCGGACTTTTTTAATTTGATATCAGAGGCTGCTACAGGCTTGTAATCGGCAACGGCAGCCGAACAAATGGCAATATCTGCTTTTTGGAAATTCTTTTTTACAACTTCCATCATGTCATCGGCGGTTATTACCCTATGCGTTCTAATATTCGGATGATCAGATATCAAATGAGTGGGGCCAGAAATCAGTATCACTTCAGCACCCAACTGGGCTGCAACCTCAGCCAAGCGATAACCCATGGTACCAGTGGAGTGGTTGCCAATATATCTCACAGGATCGATAGGCTCGTGGGTTGGGCCAGCAGTAATCATTACAGTTTTTCCATACCAAGGTGCATTGTGCAGCAAATGATCGGAGAGATAACTAACAATATGTTCAGGTTCCGCCATACGACCATACCCCACCAATCCACTAGCCAACTCCCCTTCCTCAGCTGGGATTATGGTCACGCCGTTTGAACTGAGCTTCTCTAAGTTCGCTGTCGTCGAAAGATGTTGGTACATATCTAGATCCATAGCAGGAGCGACATAGGTTGGGCATTTAGCTGACAGATAAGTAGCTAGTAACAAATTGTCGCACTGACCAGAACTCATTTTTGACAAAGTATTGGCGGTAGCAGGCGCAATCAAAAACAAATCGGCCCATAGACCTAAGTCAACATGATTGTTCCAAACTGGATTCTCTTGTTCGGTATTTGAAAATTCACTTAAAACAGGATGTTTTGACAGCGTTGAAAGGGTAAGCGGGGTGACAAATTCTTTCGAGGCAGGTGTCATGACTACCCGCACATCAGCACCGTGTTTGATCAACAAACGCACTAAGGCAACAGATTTATAAGCAGCAATCCCAGCACTTATGCCTAGGAGAACTCTTTTGCCGCTTAAAATAGACATGATGGTTTATGAGTCTTGATCCTCGTCTTCAAGACGACGGTAATAGATTTTTTCTTCAAGCCACTCTTGAACAGCAAGGGCATGAGGCTTGGGAAGGCGTTCGTAAAATTTTGAAACTTCGATTTGCTCTTTATTCTCAAAAATTTCTTCTAAACTTTCGTTGTAAGTTGCAAATTCTTCCAATTTTTCAACCAATTCTTTGCGCATTTCTGAGCTAATCTGACCAGAACGTTTTGCGATAATAGAAATGGCCTCATAGATGTTTCCTGTCGGAGCGTCAAGTAGATCCTTGTTGTAGGTTTCTGTTGTGGTTGGTGCTTCTACGTTTTTAAAATCCATAATATTAAAATTAGCTTTTTGCTTGTAATGATTTAATCAGTTGTTGTAGTTCTTCAGCCATTCTTTGTGCCTCGGGAAAATTTTCACTATCGCTATAAGCACGCTCAAATGTACTAAAATAAGTTAAGGCCGTCTCGGCTCTTGCCTGTTGCTTCCACACTACACTCTTCAATGCCAATTGATAGGCAGCCTGCAGTCTAATAAAAAAAGCTTGTTTACGAAAACTTGTACCTGGGAAGTCAAGAATAAAATTGTCGAAAGATTTGATGCAGGCTTCATAGTCGTTGACATTGTAATACAATTCTGCTATTTCAAATGCCTTTCTTTCAAGTTTATAATCTAATTCTCTAATGCAGGCATTGGTTTCAGCGAGAAACGACGTTTCGGGAAATTGATTGATAAAGGCTTGGAGTTTTTCCAAAGCCAGATATGTATCGGTTTGATCGCGGCTGTAATTCGGGGCCAAATGGTAGTAACTTTTGGTCGCAAAGAAAGCCATTTCCTCAGCTTTTTCGCTTTCAGGATAAGACTCTACAAAACGCTCCATTTGATAATTTGAATTGTAATATTCTTTGTTGAAATAGAAAGTGTAGGCGTACATATACATTAACTTTTCGGCTTGAGGACGACCGCGATACAAGGGTACAATTTGTTCAAAAAGCCGACTGGCCTTACGGTATTTTCCCGCATCATATAATTCAGTACCTAAACTGAACTTTTCGCCAATGTCTTCCGACTTAAGCGCTTTTTGATAAGGACTACAAGACGACAAAACGGCCGTTAGCGTTAATATGTATATTAGACTTTTCTTCATAACAATTGGATGGCAAAAGTAGGTATTAATAACGGATTTTGAAATATTAAATTGTTGTGAATCGAGACATGGCATCCTCTATCTCTTTTTTCAAAGCATGAGATGCAGCAACCAATGGTAAACGAACGGTATCATTGCATAATTTCAATTGTTCGAAAACTGCTTTTATTCCTGCCGGATTGCCTTCTTTAAAAATCAAGTCTATTAGAGGCATTATGGCATAATGAATGTCCAGGGCTTCTTTGAATTGGCCATTTAAGGCATGTTTTACCATATTAGAAAAAGCTTTAGGAAAACCTTCTCCGATAACAGAAATTACTCCTGCTCCACCGGCTAGAATCATAGGCAGCGTAATCATATCGTCTCCTGAAATGACCAAAAAGTCTTTGGGGACAATTCGTAATAATTCCAGTGCTTGAACCATATCTCCTGCCGCCTCCTTGATGGCAACTATATTTTCACAGTCATTGGCCAAACGACATACGGTTTCAGGTTCGAGATTTTTAGAGGTACGACCAGGAACATTGTACAAAATGATCGGTTTGGATGACGCATCTGCTATATGCTTAAAATGTTGATATAACCCTTCTTGAGTTGGTTTATTGTAGTATGGCGATACCGAGAGAACAGCCACATACGCGCTTAAATCCGTGGTTTTGATTTTATGGACTACCATAGCGGTATCATTCCCTCCAATACCCAAAACCAAAGGCAAACGATTTTGATTTGCTGATTCGATAGTGGCTTTCACCTTTGCTTGCTCTTCAAGAGTTAAAGTAGCACTCTCGCCCGTCGTGCCTAAAACAACAAGATAGTCCGCACCATTATCAATATTAAAATTGACTATATCGATAAGAGCTTCATAATCAACTCCTCCGTCCTTGAGAAACGGTGTAACAAGGGCCACACCCATACCTTTAATAGCGTCCATTGGGTAATTTATTTAATTGAGATAAATATTTTCTTAATTCACTTATCAGTAAATCAATTTGTTCAATTTTGACATCAATTATCAAGTCAAAACTCGACTCTTGAGAAGGTATCAAACCAAGTTTGAAATTAGCCTTAGACATGGCCGTAGTTATGGTTAATGCCCAGTTTTCCTCCCTATAAAAAGAAATCAATAAGTCAAAATTTTCATCCGTAAAAGTCTTTAGAGCAGGGTTGTGATGTTGCCCATTCCATCCAAAATCTTTGGCATAATAAAAAGAATCCCAACTGTTGTGAGGCGGCACATCATCAGGCAAAAGTCCAATAGTTTTTATTTGATTCATTCTAAAGCCAAGGCTCTCCAATTTACCGATAAATTCATTGGGCATTATATAATCATAAACTATACCAATCGTTGAAATGGCGCCAGGTCGCATTGGACTCGACGGCTGAGAAAGCAATCGATTAATATGCTTTAAAATGGATTTTTTTTTCCAACGCTTGACAAACATGTTCACGATCATATAGACAAATGTAAGAAAATGAATAGTTTAGAATGATAATTTAACATCAGACTTCCGCATTAATTTCAGACAAAAACTGATCTTCGGATTTTATTGACACACCCAGCTTTTGAGACTTTTCCAATTTACTGGGACCCATATTCTCTCCAGCGACAACAAAACTGGTTTTCGAGGAAATACTAGAAACGACCTTACCTCCATGCTGCTCGATAAGCAACTTGAGTTGATCTCTTGATAAGTTTTTAAATACTCCACTCACCACAATATTGCATCCCTGCAACAGTGTTGAAATTGGCACAGCAGCCTCTTGAGCTTCCAATTGAAGACCATATGACTTTAACCTATTTACAATTTCGAGCTGTTTGCTATCTGAAAAAAAAGACCTAACACTTTCGGCAATACGCTCACCAATATCATCTACAGCAACTAACTCCTCCTGACTGGCCTGAATCAAAGAATCTATGGATTTAAAATGTTTCGCCAAGTTCTGGGCCACTGTTTCGCCCACAAATCTAATTCCAAGAGCAAACAACACCCTCTGGAAAGGCTGACTTTTTGATTTAATAATTCCCTCGATCAAATTATCTACCGATTTAGCAGCCATCCGTTCTAAAGGCAGGAGTTGAGCCTTCGTTAAGGTATACAAATCAGCGTAATTGTCAATCAATTGATTAGTCACTAACAAAGTAACGGTCTCGCCTCCAAGTCCTTCAATATCCATAGCCTTTCTGCTAATGAAGTGCTCTATTCTCCCAATTATTTGAGGCGGACATTGGTCAACGTTCGGACAATAATGGTGCGCTTCTCCTTCATGACGCAAAAGCAAGGAGTGACATTCAGGACAATGAGTGATATATTCGACTTTGAGAGTGTCCGATTTGCGTTGCGCCATATCGACACCAACAATTTTAGGTATGATCTCACCACCTTTTTCAACAAAGACCGCATCACCTATTCTCACATCTAACTTGGCTATTTGATCGGCATTGTGCAGAGAAGCTCGTTTAACAGTTGTTCCTGCCAATTCCACAGGACTCAAATTGGCTACTGGTGTTATTGCCCCGGTCCTACCCACTTGGTAGGAAATATGTTCGAGTATTGTTATGGCCTGTTCTGCCTGAAACTTATAGGCCATTGCCCAACGGGGAGATTTAGAAGTATAACCCAATTGCTCTTGATGTTTCAGGCTGTTCACTTTGATTACAACACCATCTATTTCATAGGGCAAGTCGTTCCTGTGGTGATCCCAATGTTCAATAAATTCAAAAACTTCAGACAATGTTCTGGCCAAAATGTTATGCTCAGGCACTTTAAATCCCCATTTTCGAGCAAGTTCTAAGCTTTCAAATTGTGTATTGGCCAAGGTTTGGGCACCGACAATACTATACAACATACATTCCAATGGTCGCTTAGCTACTTCGCGACTATCTTGTAGCTTGAGACTACCTGAGGCAGTATTTCGTGGATTTCTATATGGTTCTTCTCCGTTGGCTAATCGAATTTTGTTCATTTTCTGAAACCCGATTAAAGGTAAAATAATTTCCCCTCGAATATCAAAAATATCTGGAAATGGCGGCTGAATTTGCAGCGGAACCGAGTGCATAGTCCTGATATTCGCAGTAACGTCATCTCCTTGTACTCCATCACCCCGAGTTACCGCTCGGGATAATTTGCCGTCCTCATAAGTCAAACTAATGGAGGCCCCGTCATACTTTAACTCGCAGGTGTAAGAAATATCGCTTTCAACAACCTTTTGGAGTCTTTTCTCCCAATCGATCAAATCTTGCTTCGAATAAGAATTATCTAAAGAGTACATTCTGTTTCGGTGAACAATTGTTTCAAAACCAGATGTCAAACCACCACCAACCCTCTTAGTTGGAGAATTTGGATCATCATATTCAGGATAAGTAACTTCAAACTCAATGAGACGTTTGAGTTTTTGATCGAATTCAAAATCGCTGATTTCTGGTCTGTCCAGGACATAATAGTTGTAATTATGGCGGTGGAGTTCCTCTCTAATCTGTTTTATTTGTTCGGCAATGGTCATAGAGAAATTACAAATTTTAGAAGGACAAGTTAAGCATTCGGCTTGAAACATTTCACCATTCTGTCCTTTCCGTTGAGATCCTTTTTTATTACCGGGTTTAGAAATCCGATATTTTTTATAAGCTCTATAACGGAATCTCCTTTGTTTTCGTTGATTTCAAAGAACAGAGATCCTCCAGCTTTGAGTGCTTTAAAGGCCGATTGAGCAATGGCGCGATAGAATAATAATGGATCATCATCTGGCACAAAAAGGGCCAAGTGTGGTTCATAGTCAAGGACATTTTGAGACATAACACTCTTTTCCGAATTTAAGACATAGGGCGGGTTGGATACAATAAAATCAAAATTATTCTCCGCAAAATCAGGATTAACCAATACATCACTCAACCCAAAGGCGACCTCTAGTTTCAGAGAAATGGCGTTTGACTTAGCGAGTTGAATTGCCGCTTCACTTAAATCTAAGCCCATAACATCAAATGCAGGTCGAGCCGATTTCAATGCCAAGGCTATGCAACCACTTCCTGTGCACAGGTCCATCATTTTGACGGAGTTATTTTGAGAAAAATCATCTAAAATCCATGCTACCAACTCCTCTGTCTCTTGTCTTGGAATTAATACTGATTCATTGACCCTAATTTTTAAACCGCAGAAATGCGCTTGACCTAATACATACTGAATGGGCTTTTGTAATTCCAACTGACTCAATACGGCAATCAATTGATCCGATTCTAGTGGCGTCAGAGACCTTTCTGCAAATCTCAATTGATCCAATTTCTTCCAAAGCAGATAATGCTCACAACATAAATCAAACAACGATTGGACTTCGTCACCTCCATAGATATGATCCAGTTTATCGTGAAACTGGTGCTTCATAGAAATCAAGTTCATTGTAAAGATTTAAGCATTTTTATCTCGCAGGCATGATGACCTGTTTCACCAAGAGGTTGGTCGATAGGTAAAAATCCATGTGCCTTGAACAAATGTAAGGCAGAGTGCAATTCAGATTTGCTTTCCAGATAACAGGACTGGTAACCTAAAGACTTTGCATGGCTTAAACAAATTGAAATGACTTGTTTGCCGAGCCCTAAGCCCCTGATGGATGGTGCAAAGTAGAATTTTTGGAGTTCACAGATGGAATGGTCAGCACCAGTCAACTGGCGAATTCCTCCTCCCCCGTAAACATTAACCCCATCTGACACAACGAAATACATGGACCTTGAGTCTGAATATGCAGCATACATATCATTTAGTTCAGGGTCGGCATAGGCGGTTCCAACCAAAGGCAGATTGAGCTCAATAAATAAGCTTTGAATTACAGATTTAATTCCAGGATTGTCGGTAATTTCTATTTCTCGGATATGATAGGCAGAAGCCATGCTATATTTGATTATTTTTGGCCTATAAAGGTACTGAACGGAACCGAATTATTTTATCATTGACAGCAAAACAACAGTTTAGATTTTCGCACGAATACTTTATGAAACGCTGTATTCAATTGGCCAAAACTGGTCGTGCGCTCGCTGCACCGAATCCTTCAGTCGGTTGTGTTATCGTGAGCCATGATCAAATAATTGGCGAAGGTGTGACCAGTCCATATGGGGGTGCCCATGCCGAAATCAATGCTATTAAGTCTATCAAAGACAAATCGCTACTAGACGGCGCCACCCTTTATGTCACTCTGGAGCCATGTTGTCATCAGGGTAAAACCCCACCCTGCACTGATGAAATTATTAAAAACGGAATAACTAGGGTGATAGTGGGGTGCTTGGACCCCAATAAAAAGGTTTCTGGACAAGGCATTGCCAAATTGAAAACATCTGGAATTTCAATTACAACAGGAGTTTGTGAAAGCAAATGTCGGGAAGTGCACAAAGAATTCTTGACCTTTCAAACAAAGGCAAGACCTTATATTATCTTAAAATGGGCGGAAAGTTCGGACGGCATTATGGCACCTTTAGAAAAAAATAATGCTTCTCCTTATTGGATTAGCAATACCTACAGTCAGCAATTAAGTCATAAATTAAGGACAGAAAATCAAGCGATATTAGTGGGAGCCAATACTGTCAAGGCCGATCACCCTCAATTGACCGCTCGACAGTGGCATGGAAAACAACCCAAACGATATGTTTTGAGCGCAAACGGAGACGACACCAATCTACTCGATAATTTCGACGACCTATCTTCAATTGACTTAATTGGCCCGGAACAGATCGATTTTTATCAAAACATAGCGCAGCAAGTTTGTGATTATTTAGTCAAGCACAGTGTCAATAGTTTGATTGTCGAAGGTGGAGAGCAAACGCTCAATACCTTTATCAAAGCTGGTCTATGGGACGAGGCCATGGTTTTTATTAGCGATCAACCATTATTAGATGGTCTTAAATCCCCAAAATTGTGTACTATTGTCACATCAAAAAGAGCAATATTAAACGATACATTAATGATGTATCATAACAATTAGACGTTTTATTCATTGACAGACTTATTACTGAGCATCCTTGCCTCCACGGGACTATTTGTCATTTTCAAATATTTTAAACGCCACAATATTAATACCCTACACGCTATTGTAGTCAACTACTTCACTGCGGCCTGTGTTGGATATTTGAGTCACTCAGGCGAGATTTCAGTAGATGGTTTTATCACTGCTCCCTGGATTCCGGGAGTCCTAATTTTAGGATTTCTGTTTATTTCAGTTTTCAACGTCATGGGGCTAACATCTCAAAGACATGGGCTTTCCGTAGCCTCTGTTGCGGGAAAAATTAGTGTTATTATTCCTATTCTATTTTCCGTAGTTTTCTACAATGAATCATTGTCCGTTTTTCAAATTACAGGCATCTGTTTGGCCTTGACATCGGTTTATTTGACAGCAACAAAAAGTAAAGGATCAATCATTATGGGTCATAACCTGTTATTGCCTCTGTTGCTCTTTGTAGGTTCGGGAATAATAGACACTACATTGAAATACTTGGAAACAACTACGGTCCCGAAAAATGACGTCGCCATCTTTTCTGCATCCATATTTTTATGGGCTGGTATTTTGGGAGTTATTTTAAGTTTAATACTTGCTAGAAATCAAAAAATATCTTTTGACCTTAAAACCATTATCGGTGGACTGATTTTAGGAATAGTGAATTATTTTTCTCTTTACTATTTGATCCGAGCTTTTCAATATCGCGGCATGGACAGCGCTGCCGTATTTACCATAAACAATGTGGGCATCGTTGGCCTTACGACAGTGCTCGGTTTGATATTGTTTCAAGAAAAGTTGAGTCGTTCCAATTGGCTAGGAATTGCATTAGCTTCAATAGCTATAGTTTTAGTATCGCTCTACTGAGTGGAATTGTTAGTCATTCTAGCTAACAAATCTTCAGGGCAACGCATCGGCCTGCGTGTGGCATTGTTTAAAAACGCCAGAGTCACATTTGCAGTCGAACAAAGCTCCATATTTTGATTGTGTATTTCAAACTCAAAATTGATAACGGCTGTTGGCTGTCCTATCAACCTAGTAGTAACTGTCAATTCATCATCATAAAATAATGCTTTATGATAATTGACAGTCATTCGAACTACGGGCAAGGCGACACCATTAGCTTCCATCAATTTATAAGAGACCCCAAGTTGGCGAAGCCATTCAATTCTTGCCATTTCAAAATACAGCGCATAATTTCCATGATGCACTACACCCATTTGATCTGTTTCTCCGTATCTTACCCGAAATGAAATTTGATGCATCATGAAATTATCTTAGAGTTAAAATTTTAAGAAATTTCAATTACAGAAAAAAAAGTTAAAATCCAACGTCTTTTTTTTTTTTTTTTAAAGTTTTTTCCCCCATTTTTGTCACTGTAATTCTTCAACAGGATTCCCCAGCCGATTAAGAATTGCCGTCAATGTTAAATCAACATTTTTAGAATAAAAAATGAAAGAAACTGCACAATCGGTATGGACTAACTGTCTGTCTTTTCTTAATGACAATATTCAACCGCAAGCCTATAAAACTTGGTTTGAACCAATTGTAGCAGTAAAACTCGAGAATAATGTTCTCAGTATACAAGTTCCAAGCAAATTTTTTTACGAATGGCTTGAAGAACATTACGTGAAAATTTTAAAGATGGCCTTGACTAAAGAACTAGGCGCTCAGGCCAAGTTGGTATACATCATTAAAATGGAAAACACTTACGGCAATAAACTGCCATTTACAGAACGTATTCCAAGTTCTAATCAAACGGCTGTAGCCTCGCAGGATGCCAGTATGCCACTTGAAAATAAAAATCCGCAGCTCAAAAACCCATTTATCATTCCTGGAATTCGAAATGTAAAAATCGAATCCCAATTGAACCCTAGTTATTCATTTGATAATTTTTTAGAAGGCGACTCAAATCGTTTGGCGCGCAATGCCGGAATGGCAGTTGCTAATAAACCTGGTGGAACCTCTTTTAATCCGTTACTGATTTTTGGCGGCGTTGGATTGGGCAAAACTCATTTATCTCACGCCATTGGTATATCAATTAAGGATAAATATCCGGAAAAAACAGTTTTGTATATCTCTGCTGAAAAGTTTACGCAACAGTATATCGAAGCAGTAAAGAAAAACAACCGCAATGATTTCATTCATTTTTATCAAATCATTGATGTTCTCATTATAGATGACGTTCAGTTTCTGTCCGGTAAAACCGGCACGCAAGATGTCTTCTTTCACATTTTCAATCACTTACACCAAAACGGAAAGCAGGTTGTTTTGACCAGCGACAAGGCGCCTGTCGATATGCAAGATATTGAACAAAGGCTGTTATCGCGGTTCAAATGGGGCTTGTCAGCTGAGCTTCAGCACCCTGATTTTGAAACGAGAGTATCTATCTTGAAAAACAAGCTTTATAGAGACGGTGTCGAAATGGATGATGAGGTCATTGATTACGTCGCCAAAAACATTAAAACCAATGTAAGAGAATTGGAAGGTGCTGTAATTTCTCTAATAGCACAATCTTCTTTTAACAAAAAAGAAATTACCCTCGATTTGGCCAAGGCTGTTGTCGAAAAATTTGTTAAAAACACCAAACGAGAAGTCTCTATCGACTACATTCAAAAGGTGGTGTCCGATTATTTTCAAATGGATGTGGATACCTTGCGTTCAAAGACTCGAAAGCGTCATATTGTTCAGGCGCGTCAGCTAGCCATGTTCTTCGCAAAAAAATTCACTAAGGCGTCACTAGCAAGTATTGGGTCACAGATTGGCAAAAGAGATCATGCTACTGTCTTACATGCTTGTAAAACTGTCGACAACTTATTCGCAACGGACAAGCAATTCCGGAAATACGTTGAGGATTTAACGAAAAAACTTTCCCTCTAACAACACAGCACTCTAGAGGTGATTTTATGTCAATTCCCGTTCTCTTTTTGATTCCAACACCCATTGGTGACGACCCCCTTGGATCGGCCCTTCCCGATTCAGTCTTTGAAACCGTCAGCCGCCTAGATCACTTTATTGTTGAGAATGAAAAAACGGCCCGCAAATTCATTAAATCTATTTGTCCCGAAAAAGACCAATCATCCATCTCTTTATTTGTCCTCAACCAACACACAAATCAAACCCATATTCCAAGCTTCCTAGACCCCTGTAGTCAGGGCTTTTCAATAGGCTTGCTTTCCGAGGCAGGCTGTCCCGCGGTTGCCGATCCAGGTAGCGAGATCGTTGCAATAGCTCATCATAGAGGTCTAATAGTCAAGCCATTGGTAGGTCCTTCTTCAATTCTGCTGGCTCTAATGTCGTCTGGATTTAACGGGCAAAAATTTAAATTCAACGGATACTTACCCATTGATAAAAAAGAACGAAAAATAGAAATCAAACGACTGGAGCGCAAAGTCTATGAGAGCCAGGAAGCTCAAATATTCATTGAAACACCCTATCGAAGTCAAGGCTTGATTGAAGATTTAATGAAAATTTGTCAAGACGAAACCATGGTATGTGTGGCTTGTGATCTCAATTCCCCTCAGGAATTTATTGGTTCAAAATCAATATCTGCTTGGAAGAATCACAAAATAGATTTAACCAAACGGCCTTGCATTTTTATAATTGGAGACACCTTTTATAATTGATAGGCTTTTGGCTTCTGCTCGGAGGGCAAATTGTAAGTATCGTAGCTAGAGAATTTTTTTAGATAATACGACAATTTGGTCCCTAAAGCATCTTTAGTATCCCAATTACCTCCAGAATTCAAATAGCGCTTCACATTTGCAGGCCCCGCCAAATGCGCAGCGGCTATCATCCCGGATTGGGTAATATGAATACCATTGATTCGCGAATTTTCAAAGCGCTTGAGATAATTTCTCAGCACCCATTTGTTTCTTATCGCATTCGCAAGAAAGGCTTTCTCTTGAAGCTCTGGCTGATTAAGAAATGTGTGCGTAGAGTATATCCCTAATAACTTTAATGTATTTGGACTAAATTGATATTTACCCAAATAACCAAATTTATTGACGCACTGATATTCACCTCTTGACTCTTTAAAGGCTATCGCTTCCCGAAAAGCGATAAATCCATCACCTAAAAAAGGTGTCCTCCAAACATTAAAAATTATATCAGGCTGCTCAGGAAGGGAGGGTTGGTTATGTGGAAGCCCACAGGGCTCAAATAATGAAGACAGGGGATCGATTCTCGGAGATCTACTGACCGAAATTAAAATCAAAAACACAAGTGGTACGAGTACCACTTTGGAAGATATCATTTTGTAGAACAAAAGCTTGTTTTTCCAATAAATCCCGGCAAAGATAGTAAATTAAAAAGACACAGATGTTTTTACCATTTATTCATCAACGCAACACGCCTTTGTTATTCAAATATCGATGGTAAGACTTGGCATTTTTATTGTGCTGAGTTAAGGTCTTTGCAAATTTGTGAAAACCTGGATTTTCGGGATCTGCCGAAAAGAAAAAATATGAGTGAGATTCCGCCTGAAGAACAGCTCCTACAGTTGATAAATCGGGCATAGCTATAACTGCAGGTGGTAGACCAAGATTTTTATAGGTATTAAAAGGCGAGTCAATCGCGAGGTATTTGGTCAAAATACGCTTCACTACTGTACCATCCCAGTCGCTTTGCTGGTATAATGCAAATTTTACAGTTGGGTCGGCTTGAAGGGGCCAACCG
>Ga0222718_10001391_pt1 | contig 23333 bp, 19 predicted proteins | sample C33_27DmetaG_FD_165045 | JGI IMG/M metagenome (GOLD analysis project Ga0222718, IMG submission 165045) | Estuarine water microbial communities from San Francisco Bay, California, United States - C33_27D | ecosystem: Environmental > Aquatic > Marine > Unclassified | place: USA: California...
AGGATGCTATCGTCGCGGGGCCCTCAGGACGCACTTAACGAACCGACACGGATTCGACTCCAATACGCACATACAGTGGAGCCTGCAATTCAGTGCTTCACACCCCTCAGTTGGTGCGCAGGAGTCAGAACCATGAACCGCAATCAGATCTTGAGCATGGCTCTGTTCACCGGTCTCGCCGTTGGCGTAGCAGACGCGCATGGCCAGGCCGGAGAACGCCGACGCGGGCCCCGCGGCGGAATAGATGTCGAGAACGTCATGTCGATACGTGATCGACTGGAGCTCGACGATCAGCAGATCGGACAGCTCGATGCATGGCGTGCGGAGCGAGTCACCCGGCGTAGCGAAGAACGCGCTCGCATCGACGAGATGCGATCACAGCTCCGGGCCGGACAAATCGCACGCAATGACATGACGGCGTACAAGGCGGAGCGGCGGGATGCCATGCGAGGCACGGAAGAAGAATCACGAACGCGCCTTGAAGCCATTCTCGACGGTAGCCAGATGCAGATGTACGAGGGCGTCATGCGCGAGCGTAGGGCCTTTGCGAGAGGCCGGGCCAGCGGTATGCGTGGCGCTCGTGGTGGCGTTCGAGGTCGAGCCAGCGGTATGCGCGGTGGCCGTGGTGGTGTTCGGGCGCCGGACGAAATGCGTCGTGGTGGGCGTCGAGGTGGTACGACAGGGTTTCGTCGACGCCCACGTCCCGTTGGGAACCTGGAAGTCAGGCCAGAACCCCGACGTCCGTTTGACACGTTCGAGCCGCATGAAGAACTCGAGTCGAACTGGCGTTAGCGCACCTCGCCAGGAAGGCTCTCAACCCCACCCGGCCCAGGCCGGGTGGGGTCTCTTCGTATCAGGACCCGTTGGTACGAAGCCAATTCCTCAGATCACCAACGTCGAACCGCCCATTGTCATTCCCGACTTCGTCCAGGTACTCGCGTTCACCATCCGTAAGCGGATCGTCTGTCGGGTCCAGGAAGCCCTCGATCAGGTCGGGTGAGGCGACGACCCAGTCGCCCGTGGCGTTGATCGTCACCATCACGCTTGGTGAAATGCTGCCCAGACGGTCGCGCACGGCCACTGCGTACGAGTTCTCGCCGGCCTCTCGGAGCGAACCGAGCAGGAAAAGCTCGTCGCCGACGTTCTGGAACGAGAATCCTTCCGGCAGCGTGCCAACCCCCGTGTACGGGCCGTGTCCTCCAGCGACTCGCACGGGCACAGTGAAACTGCGGATCTGCATGACCTCGGTAGCTTCGGTCGGCTCGATCAGCTGTGGAGTCTGCCCGGTTGAGATCACGAGACGGGCGACATCGCCGTCGACGGAGACCTCATGGACCATGACAGGTGGCCAACTCCCGTCCCTGAGACGAAGCGCCGGGTTTGTCTCTGCATTCAGCCTCCCGACCAGCCCGTCGACGCCCCAGGCATCGCCAGCTTCCCCACGGTTTCCGCCCTCGGGCGTGATCTTGAGCAGACCACGGTTTCCGTCCTGCTCGAGCATGGTCAGGAAGTAGGGGTCGTCGGACGCTGGGTCCGGGCGGCGGCTCGCGTTCGAGTCCTGCTTGTAGAGCAGCACGCCGGTGGCGGGCAGGCCGCGATCGAACCCGATCTGGGCGCGTAGTTCGGCAAAGAGAAACTCCGTCGCTGCCGCATCGAGCGGAATCCGGAGCACATCTCCATCGATCTGGGCAGGGTCGAGGAAGATTTCTTCGTTCCAGACCTCGCCGAGTTCGAGGTAGTCGATCCAGCCCAGCGTTCCTTTCGACTGTCCGATCATGTGGGCGGGGCCGTACGGGTCGCGGCTCGATTCTACAGGGCCGCAACCCCAGGAACCGGCCGCCATGAGCGCCCAACACCCTAGCACCCATCGACGCCCTTCCGGCCCGAGGTCTCGGTCGACCCAGTGATAGTAGTCGGGTAGACCGAGCGCGTGACCAAATTCATGTGCGATCACGCTTGCGTCCTGGACGACGTTCCCTGAGCAGTCCGAGGCGCTCTGGGTGATGTAGTCCTGCACGAGGATCGGATTGCCTCCGATTCCGATGTCGTCGGTAGTAAACGGAGCACCCGTCTGAGCCTGGATCGTCCAGCGGTGTGGCCAGATGGCCGGCCCTCCGCACGAGGCCGAGACTTCCAGGAACTCGACGGTGATGACATCGACAAAACCGTCATCGTCACCACTGTTGGGAATACCGTCCGGGCCGTCGTTGTCGTACTGCCGAAAGTCGGTTTCGCCATCGACCTGGCCGAGCATGTCGACGATCCATTCGCCGACTCGTGCGTCCTGCCCCAGCGCGAAGTTCGATCCAACAACCTCGCTCATGGTGAGACCCGTACGGACCCAGCCAATGACGTTTCCGGTCACCGTCAGGGCGCCTCTCGACATCTCCAGGTATGACTCCGTCACCGTACCTCGCTCCGAGGGACCTTCGAAGAGCGACTCCCGCACCATGTCGCTGCTGATGCGTGGCTCTGCCTCCGAATCCACGAAGAGTCCCAGGACGACAGGGAGTTGAACCTCACCGAAGGCCGACGTCAGGTCGGGGCTTGAGCGCCGGAAGAGTGCGCGCTCGAACTCATATGCGGTCGGGTCTTCCTGAAGGCGCTGGTAGTATGCTGCCGGCAGCTCGATTCCTCTTTCCTGTGCCGTAGCCGCGATGTCTTGTGCACGAGCGGGTACGATGCTGAGAAGCAGGCCGAGGGGCACGATCATGGCTGCTCTCATCGCCTGGGTCCTCATCGGATCAGCTCGAGGTCATACGCCGTCACGTCGGATCGAAGCTCGTCATCTGGCCCGGCAACCTCGACGACGACCACGTCGGGCTTACGGGTCATGTCGGTCAGCGCCACCCGAAATTCGAGCAGGCCTCCGTCCTGATTGACGAGGACGATTCGAGCGCCGTCGTCATTGATCCGAGGAAAGACCTGAGTCGGCGCAATCGCAGAAACCGATTCGATGCCCTCTCCGAACAGGGCTACAACAGCCGCGCCCTCGTCTCCGTTGGGGCTCACCAGCGTTGCCGTGAGCGTGCCTGGGCCGGGTGAGGGTGGGTCTTCACCACACGCCGCGAATGATACGATGGCCGCGATCGCCGCCAGGCGAGTCGCAGATGAAATACGTCGGGTCATGTCGTTTCCAGAGGACTTTGGCGGTGAGGGTGGCGATCCCGAGTGTTACGACACAGGGCGCTCGGTGGGTTGCATCTTTACGGCCCACATGCCGGAGTTGATGTCGGCGAAGAAGATGTTGCCCTTCCAGGGCATCACGCCCCACGCCGCGGCGGAATTCGGTATGTAACCGAGTGGATCGAAGGCCTTGAAGACCGAGAGCTCCCGACCCTGAGTATACAGGTTTCCCATGAGATCTCCGGAAATATCGACCATTCGCACTCCACCTTCGTAATACGCCTGATAGAGCACGTCGTTTTCGACCCACATGTTGTGGGTTCCGTATTCACTGACCTCATACCGGGCGAGCTGCACGGGCTTCACGGGGTCGGTGAAATCCACGATCTGCGTGTAGCCGGAGGTCGCCCTGGGGTAACCACCCTGCCCCGTCTCGGGGTCGTACTGCTGACGGTGATCTGGTCCCGTCCCCGCCCACGCGAGGCCGTTGCGCTGAACACGCTCGTCTCCGACGATGAGCAGGAGGCGACCCGTAGACTCCTGGAAGTACGGGAACACCGCATGCGTGGAGCCCGTGGGGAGCGGGAAGGACGTGACAAATACGGGTTTCTCGATCGAACCACCCCAGCGGCCGTTCCCCACATCGACAACGACGACGCCGGTTTCCCACTCAGCCGAGTAGGCCAGACCGTTATGAACCCAAACGTCGTGCACACGTGAGTTGGGGTGGTTGTACTCACTGACATAGCGCGGATTGTCCAGGTCGCGCACGTCGATGATCACGTACTTATCGCCACCGGCGAGGGCGAAAAGGTAGTCCTCCGTAGCGTACATATTGTGTACGCCACCCGTCACGCCATTGCCCTCGAAGGTCGAAGCGACGCGCGGATGCGCAGGGTCAGCCAGATCGAGAATGACCACGCCGTTCCTGCGGTCCGATGCTCCCTCTCTGGAGATCGCGCCATATCTGCCGTCTGGTGAAGCCTTCACGTCATTGGTGGTACGAGCGTCCACCTGAATTGAGTCCGTCTTGATGATGTTGGACGGGTCAGTGATGTCCCACACCATGCTGATGCCGTCACCGAACTTGGATCCGGTCAGTGCATAGTCGCGTCCGTCGACGCCCTCCCAGATCCAGAGGTCGGTCGTGAAGACGCGTGACTCACGGCCCTGGCCAACCACATCCAGCGTCCGGACCGCATCACGCGAGACCACCCGGAACGAAAACTCTGTACGCGTAGCCCCGGTGGATGCGATTGCTGTGTACACGCCCGGTACGTCGGCGACCATCCGACCGTCTTCGATCTGCGCCGGACCGGCAGGAGCGCGGATGGAATCGTCTGGCTGATAGAGGTAGCTCCACGACACGGGCGCATCATCAATGCGGCGACCCTGTGCGTCGAAGGCTGCCACGTCCAGACTCTGAACGTCGCCCGTGCGCAGCTGGAGCTGACCACCACTCAGTTCGAGCCGGGTCACGGTGCTCGCCTCCACGCGATGCATCATGGTCCCCGACACACCCTGGACCGACGCGGTGATCGTGACGGAGCCAGAGCCGACGCCCCGAACGATTCCGAAGGGGTCTACGGTGGCGACGCTTTCATTGGATGACGACCACGATACCTCCGGATAAGGCCGCTCGGACCCATCGACGTGTTCGGCTGCGACTCGGTGTTGAAGGCGGCCGCCCTCGAACAGGCGTCCCTCCGAGCTCGTCACTGTGACACGATCGATCGCCGGCCAGCCGACTGTGACCGGGATGCGGAGCTGGATCGGCGAGCTTCCGTCCAGGGGAACGCTGGCGACGAAGATCTCGTACTCGCCCGCGGCGAGCCCTGTGACCTGGCCACTGGTGACCCGAAGGCCCTCGCGTGGCGCACCGACGCGAAGAGGCGCGTCCACCAGCTCTCCGTCAGGCCCGATCGCCTGGATCGTGAGCGGTGTGGACTGGCCGGCTATGATGTCCACGCGCTCTGGCTCGGAGATGATCCGGGTGACGGTCTGAGCTGAAAGTGGTTGCCCCATGACGGCAACGACGACGATGGCGAGCACACGTTTCATCAGTCCTCCACAGCAGTGTCCAGGAGCCCACGTCCAGAGAGGTGGACGCCGAGCGATTGTGTTAACCGAGAACGATTTCTGTCGCAATCCATGGGTCGGGTCTGTCGGAGCGACCGGTATGACGGCCGGAAGAGCTCCGGCACGGCAGATCACTGGTTCCACCCTGGGTTGAGGCTTCTTCGCTGGGGTGAGGGAAGGTGCCCAACAGCCACGCACAATGGGGTTTGTCAGCGTTCAACTCTGGTTGACCACGACGAATGACCTGTCTAGCTTTCGGCCACTGAAACAAAGAATCATTCTTGATAAGCGGTGCCCCAGGGCACCGCTTCACTTGTCTGAGGGCACCGATGAGCGACGCACCCATTCTCAAGATCGAGGGACTCGAAGCGAAGGTCGCTGAGGGAGAACTCTCGATTCTCAAGGGTCTGGATCTACAGATCGGCAACGGCGAGATCCACGCCATCATGGGTCCGAATGGATCGGGCAAAAGCACGCTTGCCAAGGTGCTGGCCGGGCACCCGGGCTACGAAGCGACTTCCGGCGCGGTATCGTTCCGCGGTGAGGACCTTCTCGACCTCGAAGCTGATGAGCGCTCCCAGGCTGGTGTCTTCCTCGCGTTCCAGTATCCCGTCGAAATCCCGGGTGTTTCGATCGCGAATTTTCTTCGGACTGCGGTTCAGGCCCATATGCCTGAGGGTGAGGAACTGGACATCTTCGACTTCTCGGACATGCTGACCGAGCGCATGGAGATGCTCGAGATGGATGTCGCGTTCGCCGAGCGTCACGTAAACGACGGCTTTTCAGGCGGCGAGAAAAAGCGGAACGAGATTCTTCAGATGGCGATGCTCAAGCCCAAGCTCGCGGTGATGGATGAGACGGACTCTGGGCTCGATATCGATGCCCTCAAGATTGTCGCGAGCGGCGTGAACAAGCTGAGCGAAGAGGACCCTGCCATGTCGGTTCTCCTGATTACGCACTACCAGCGTCTGCTCGACTACATCAAGCCGGACTTCGTCCATGTCATGGTCGACGGTCGCATTGTGAAGTCCGGTGGCCCCGAGATTGCGCTCGAACTCGAGGCCGACGGCTACAGCGAGTACGAAGAGGTCGAATCGGCGGCCGCAGCGTCCTGATCGCCCTCCTCTGACACGAAACGGAGTACCCTGCCATGCCACAGAACGAGACGATCCAGGACCTGGGTCTCGACGAGTACAAGTACGACTTTGTCACCGAGGCCGAGCCGGTCTACAGAGCCGAGAGGGGTCTGTCGGAAAAAGTCGTGCGCGAGATTTCAGAGTACAAGGAAGAGCCTGAGTGGATGCTCGACTTCCGGCTTAAGGCGCTCGAGGTCTATGAATCCAAGCCGATGCCCAAGTGGGGCGGCGATCTCGACAGCCTCGAGGAGGTCCTCGACGAGATCTACTTTTACGTCCGCCCCCAGGACCGTATGGAGCACTCCTGGGACGACGTACCGGAAGACATCAAGAATACGTTCGAGAAGCTGGGGATTCCCGAGGCGGAGCGTGAGATTCTCGCTGGCGTCGGCGCGCAGTACGAGTCCGAAATGGTGTATCACTCGCTCCGCGAGGAGTGGGAGAAGCAGGGCGTCATCTTCGACTCGATCGAGGATGGCCTGAAGAAGCACCCCGAGCTCTTCCGCGAGCACTTCGGAACGATCATCCCCACGGGTGACAACAAGTTCTCCGCAATGAACTCCGCGGTGTGGTCGGGTGGCTCCTTCGTGTACATCCCGAAAGGTGTCTCCCTCGACACGCCGCTGCAGGCGTACTTCCGTGTGAATCAGGAGCGGATGGGGCAGTTCGAGCGGACGCTGATCATCGTCGACGAGGGCGCTCAGGCCCACTACATCGAAGGCTGTACTGCTCCGGTTTACTCGACCGAGTCGTTCCACTCCGGCGTCATCGAGATCATCGTCAAGAAGAACGCGCGATTCCGGTACACGACCATCCAGAACTGGTCGAACAACATGTATAATCTGGTTACCCAGCGTGCGATCGTCGAAGAGGGCGGGCACATGGAGTGGCTAGACGGCAACCTCGGGTCGAAGCTGACCATGAAGTACCCATCCTGCTACTTGATGGGTGAGCATGCGCACGGCGAGATCCTCTCCATCGCCTATTCGGGTGATGGGCAGCACCAGGACACCGGCGGCAAGGTCATTCACGCCGCTCCGCACACCACATCTTCGATCGTTTCCAAGTCAATTTCAAAGGGACACGGTCGTTCCACGTACCGCGGTCTGCTGAAGGTTCACGAGGGTGCGCACCATGCTCGCTCGAATGTCGAGTGCGATGCGCTGCTCATCAACGACACGTCCCGTACGGACACCTACCCGTACATCGAGATCGAAGAGAACGACGCCAACGTCGGACATGAGGCCTCGGTCTCACGGATCGGCGAAGAACAGCTCTTCTATCTGACCAGCCGCGGAATCCCCGAGGACGAAGCCATGGCGATGATCGTCCGCGGTTTCATCGAGCCGATCGCGAAGGAGCTTCCGCTCGAGTACGCCGTGGAACTCAATCGCCTCATCGAGCTTGAGATGGAAGGATCGGTGGGCTGATGACAGACATTGCACTGAAGGAGACGGGAGCCGTGGAAGGGGTCACTGACGCCCTCAACGCAGCTGCGGTAGAGCGCCTCGCCATCGGCGAGCCTGTTTGGCTTCGTGAGCGACGAGAGCATGCCTGGGGCAGATACGAGCAGACCCCGATGCCGACCACCCGGCTGGAAGAGTGGCGGTACACCGATCTGAGCAAGAAGCTCGATCTGGACGCACTTCGTCTCTCAGAGACTGAGACTGTCCCTGACGATCCGTCGGCATGGCCAGCCCGGCTCCGAGAAACCATGGAGCAGGATCAGAAAGCGTCGGGGCACATCGTTCTGATCGACGGGCATGTCGTGCACACGGACATCCACCCGACGCTCGCCGAGCAGGGTGTCGTTCTCGACTCGCTTCACGATGCGCTCGATTCGCATCCGGAGCTCGTCCAGAAGCACCTGGGCAGTGTGGTACCGGCGGAAGACGGAAAGTTCGAGGCGCTCAACATGGCGCTCTGGGCTGACGGTATTTTCGTGTACGTCCCGGCGAATGTTCGCCTCGATATGCCGATTCGTGTGACGCGATGGATCAGCGAGGCCGGTGCGGCCTACTTCAGCCGTGTACTGATTGTGGCTGATCCACACAGCCAGGTCTCGTACGTCGACGAAATCGTCTCGGAAGACTTCGACACGCAGACGCTTACCTCCTCCACGGTCGAATTGGTTGCCGGTGACGGAGCGGTGGTCCAGTACGTAAAGGTGCAGCGGGCCGGTCGAGGAACGTTCGTGCAGTCCGCGCAGCGGACCCTCGCCCAGCGCGACGCTCGTATCGACACGCTCAACGTCGGACTCGGGGCGTCGGTCCACCGTGTGGACCTGAATGCGAAGCTGCTCGGCCCCGGAGCCAATTCAGAGATGCTCGGTCTGTACTTCGGAGACGGAGACCAGCACTTCGACTTCAATACGAGTCAGGACCACACCGAGCCGAACACGGGTAGCGACCTTCTGTACAAGGGCGCGCTGGACGGCAACAGCCGTGCGGTGTTCCGAGGCGTCATCCGCGTATTCCCTGACGCGCAGCGGACCGATGCGTACCAGACCAATCGCAACCTGCTGCTCTCACCCGGCGCTCGGGCGGACTCACTTCCGAACCTCGAGATCGAGGCGGATGACGTGAAGTGTTCGCACGGTGCGACGATCGGTGAACTCGACGCCGAGGCCAAGTTCTATCTGATGAGCCGTGGACTGGATCAGGTGCAAGCGGAGCGCCTCGTCGTGCTCGGGTTTCTGGGTGAAGTTCTGGCCAAGCTTCCGCTCGGCGGGGTTGTCGATAAGGTGACCGGCGTCATCGAAGAGAAGCTCAGCCAGGGAGGGTGAGAGCATCATGCCGAACTGGGTGAAAGTCGCGGCCGACGGTGACTGCGCCGTCGGCATGCTCAAGGGAGTCATGGCCGACGGAGTGCCCGTCGTGCTTGCGAACGTCGAGGGTTCGATCTGCGCGCTCAAGGACCAGTGCTCGCACGAAGATTACCCGCTGTCGGACGGAGAACTCGAGGGCAATGAAGTCGTGTGCCTGTACCATGGTGCACGTTTCGACGCCTGTTCTGGGGCTCGAAAGACGCTCCCTGCAATTCGACCTGTTCAATCGTTCCCGGTCGAGATTCGGGACGGAGAAATTTTCGTCGACGTTGGGTAGCCGTCATCTTGCCCGGCGGTGACGATTGGGGATTCAGAAGATGACCGCCGCCATGTACGATCCAGTGCGGGTCCGGAGGGACTTCCCGGCTCTCGACCAGAACGTGAACGGGAAGCCACTGGTCTACCTCGATAACGCTGCGACATCGCAGAAGCCTCGGGCCGTTCTCGACGTTCTCGATGCGTATTACAAGCGTGACAACGCGAACGTGCATCGTGGTATTCATCAGCTTTCCCAGCGGGCGACCGTTGCGTACGAGGCAGCCCGAAGCAAGGTGGCGGGTTGGATCCACGCCCCCGATGAGTCCGAGGTCATCTGGACCCGGGGTACCACCGAGGCGATCAACCTCGTGGCGATCGCGTGGGGTCTCGACAACCTGAGCGAGGGTGACGAGATCCTGATCTCCGTCCTGGAGCATCACTCGAACATCATTCCCTGGCAGATTCTCGCCGCTCGCACGAAGGCGACGCTCCGGTACCTGGAGATTGATGACGAGGGTCGCCTGGTTCTGGATGACCTGGAGTCGGTACTCACGGACCGCACCAAGATGGTTGCGATCTCGGACGTCTCGAACAGCCTCGGGACGATCAACCCAGTGAAGGAGATCACCCGGGCGGCTCACGCCGTGGGTGCGATCGTTCTCGTGGATGGTGCCCAGGGAGCGGTGCACACCAGAGTCGATGTGCAGGATCTCGGTTGCGATTTCTACGCGTTCAGCGGTCATAAGCTGTGCGGCCCGACCGGAATTGGCGTCCTCTGGGGTCGGAAGGAACTGCTCGAAACGATGTCTCCGTTCCAGGGGGGTGGAGAGATGATCCACATCGTGGATCGAGACGAAAGCAGTTGGGCGTCGGTGCCGCACAAGTTCGAAGCCGGGACGCCCAACATTGCCGGCGCCATCGGTATGGGGGCAGCTGTAGACTACCTGTCGAACCTCGGCGTCGAGCATATCGAAGCCCACGAAAAGGAGATCATGGCCTACGCCATGGGTCGCCTCCTCGAGGTTCCCGACATCAGGATCTACGGCCCGTCATCCCTCGAGGAGCGCTCGGCCGTGATTTCGTTCACCCTGGGTGATGCTCACCCGCATGACATATCTACGATTCTCGATATGGATGGCGTCGCCGTCCGGGCGGGTCATCACTGTGCTCAACTCGTGATGAAGCACTTCGGTGTATCCGCCACGGCCCGGGCGTCTTTTTACCTGTATACCACGAAAGAGGATGTGGACCGATTGGTCGACGGACTCGGCCAGGTCACCACGATCTTCGGCTGACTGACCGGAGCATCCGGGCACCGGCATCCCGTTCTCTTACGGACCTCGAACGTGCCGATAGCGCGAGGACAGCGTACATTATCGGCCCGCAAAACCGCGCAGGCAGTGATGGAATCTCCTCAACTCAGCTCGCTGTACCAGCAACTCATTCTCGAGCACTACCGTAATCCGCGTAACAAGGCAGAGCTCGACGAGAAGACGGTGGAGATTCACATGGCGAATCCCGTCTGTGGTGACGAGATCCGTTTGCAGTTACGGATTGAGGGAGATCACATCGCGGAAGCGAAGTTCGTAGGCTCCGGTTGCTCGATCTCGCAGGCCGCCGTGAGCATGATGACCACGCGCCTGCAGGGTGCCAATCTCGTGGAGGCCGACGCGCTGGCGAAGCGGTTTACCGAGATGATGCATGGCGATGAGACCGCTGCGAAGGACAAGACCTTGGGCGACCTCCGTGCGCTCGAAGGTGTCTCCAAGTTCCCTGTACGGATCAAGTGCGCGCTGCTTGGCTTCGACGCGCTGCAGGAGGCGCTGAAGAAGGAAGTCGGTGAGGTTGGCGGCGTCGGAGGAGATCTGAACTGACCCTGCCGGTCGAGGTTCATTCAGCACATCTCCCCGGTACGCGGGCAGGGGCTGTGACCGTGTGGACGTCGCCGCACGGTGTGCGTCGTATCGAGTTTGGACCGCTTCCACGGGAGCGTCATACTGATCCTCCCGAGGCGTGGCCGCCCGAGCTTCGCGAGGCGATCGGCCAGCTCGAGGCCTACTTCGCCAAGGAGCGTACGTCATTCGACCTGCCGCTTGACCTTTCGGGTGTCACGTCGAAGTTCCAGCGCGACGTATATGATCATCTGGTCAACGTACCGCATGGGCAGGTGACCTCGTACGGTCAGATCGCCCGGGAAATCGGAAAGCCGGATCAGGCGAGGGCGGTAGGTCAGGCCGTCGGCGCTAACCCGATTCCGATCGTCGTCCCGTGCCATCGAGTGATCGCGTCGGACGGACGACTGACCGGTTTCTCCGGGGGGCTCTCGGCAAAAGTCGCTCTGCTCAAGCTCGAGGGCATCGACGTGGACGGATCGTCACCCAACAGCAAGGTACACCCCGAGGTCATTCCGCTGGACCTCTGATGGTCCGCTAGCGCGTCAGGCGAAGCGAGCCGGGAGCAGACCCTCGGCTCGGGGGTCCTCTCTGTCCAGAATCTGCTTCGAGACGATCTCCCCGGTAACGGGACCCAGGGTGAGTCCAAGCATTCCGTGACCGGTTGCGACCACGAGCCCTTCGACGCCAGGGACGGGACCGACAATCGGGAGACCATCCATCGACATGGGCCGCAGGCCGCACCACTCAGAACGCGGACGGGCGCTGCCCATGTCCGGAAAGGCAGCCTGCGCGGCTGTAGTCAGCTGTCGCAGACGCTCGGGCCGCATGACGTGATTCTCTTCTCTCCCGAGAACTCCATCGTGCCGGCGAAGCGCACGGCCGTATCCATAGGCGTGCAGAAGACAGAGTGCTCTGCAAGGACACAGGCGATGCGCATCCGTGGCGCGCCGTTGGGGCCGATATCCACGTCGCGGTGATACCCCTTCCCAGGCTGTACGGGCACAAGGAGGCCAAATCGCTTCGCCAGGTGTCGACTGTAGGGTCCTGTGGCGAGAACCACCGCGTCTCCTGTGACTCGTTCCCCGGATGCCAGCTGGACACCGGTCACACGATCGCTCTGGGACGTGACTGAGCGGACTTCTACTCCGTTCCTGATCCGCGCTCCGTGCCGCATGGCAGATGCGGTCAGCTGGCGGAGGAAGAGGGATGGAATGAGGGTGGCCGACTCGTGGTAGTGCACAGCCCCGATCATCTGTTTGCCCATTGCTGGTTCGCGCCGTCGTACTTCATCCCCGTCGATTACTTCCGGTTCATAGCCATGCTCGGTGATGATCGCGGCCTCATGCTGCGCACCCTCGAAGCCCGACTCGGTCGAGCAGACCTCGAGATAGCCTCCCGGCGTATACTCACACTCGATCCGCTCTTCCGTCAGCACGCGATCGAACGCCGCAAGGGCATCACGGCCCAGCGGCGCCATGACCCTCATGCAGTGCAGTACGTGTGCGTCAGTGCAGTAGCGTGCGAAGCCGAGCAGCCATCTCCAGAGGGCTGGATCCACCCTTGGCTTCACGTAGAGGGGACTCGTAGCGTCGGTCATTTGACGAATCGCCTGAACAATACGGCCCGGCCGATTCTAGGGCGGGTGTCCCACAGCGATGGTCCCGGCATTTCCGCTTGACGCTCCCGCACCGACTTCGCTTCGCTCGAGCAGTGTTACGTCCGCACCGGACCGCGTGAGTTCATAGGCTGAGCTGACGCCGATAATGCCACCGCCGACCACGATGACGTGAGGCCGATCCGTCATGGGAAGACCGCAGGCCCGGGCGTGCCTGTCATGCGCATGCTTCCAGCGTTCAGCCGTTGGGGTCCAGCAGAACTTTCACCGACCCCGTCTTCCTTCGATTCGCAGCTGTAGAGAGCGCATCACGGTACTGCTCCAGAGGGTACACATGCGTGACCATCTGGTCGACAGGTGTACCCGTTTCCAGCAGCATGTCGTGTGTAATCTGGAACGTATGTTCTGTTTTGCCTCGCCACGATTCGTCGCCGTAGCACTGGAACCCCTGGATCTGAAGCTCGTTCGCCCACACGAACGTCAAATCCAGCTTCGGGATCTCGGCTGCGCATCCGAGAAGGACAATCCGTCCCCGTACGGTGGCGTATCGAAGCGACTGTTTGATGGTTTGCTCGCTACCCACGCAGTCGAAAATCAGCGGGAAGCCTCCGCCCGCGTATACTTCGTCCCCGACGATCGGCATGTACGCATTCGCCCCCGTCGCGATCATCGCATCTCGGGCGTCATCACCTGGCGAGATCACCGAGGAGGCACCGAAGGCGCGCGCCATGTCTGCCTCGTGCTTGCGGCGGACCTGCGCGATCAGTTCTCCCTCAAATCCTGATGCCCGAAGGGCCCAGATGACCCCGAGGGCGATCGGCCCGCTGCCGAGAACGAGGGCCGGGCCGTCTCCGAACGGTCGAGACCGAAGCGCCGCGTGCATGCCGACCGCCAACGGCTCCAGCAAGGAGGCCGTCCTGTCGGTCATGGCATCATCGACCGGAAAGAGTTGGGATTCGTGTGCGATCATACGCTCACCCCATCCACCCGGCAGACTCCCGTGATACCCGATCGTCATGCCGCGCTGTATCGGTGATCCAGCGATCAGCGTCTCTCCCTCGTCGCCGGCTCGAGTACAGGTGGAAGGCAGCCCGCCCAGGCAGGACGGACACTGTTCCGCACCGGAAAAGCCCCGGACAACGCATGAAACACCTGGATCAACCGCCACTCGCTGCCCTGGCTCGACCCGTGTAACCCCTGGGCCAACCTCGACAACCCGGGCCAGCACCTCGTGTCCCAGCACGGCAGGGAAGGAACCGAACGGCTCCATCGCCGGACTGGACTTGAGTGTCAGGTTGCCGATGTCGGATCCACAAATTCCGGCCAGCAGAATGTCGAGCTTAACCCAATGATCACCGGGAAGCTGAGGCTCCGGAATCTCTCCGAAGCGCACGCCGCTGAGGCCGCCGAACAGGGCAGCTTCAGTGACCCGGCCCAGGCTCTTACCGATGACGTAGCTGGGAATCGTGACGTTGAATGTGACGGCCTTCATGGCACTCGTACCGGGGTCGGCAGTTGGAGGCGAGGCTGTAGAAGAATGAGCCGCAGCTGGGTCGGAGCAAGAGTCGCGCTCAGGGAGCGCTCCCGGAGAGCGCTCGCAGAAGGTCCCGCAGAGCGCGGGGTGCCCATCCGACGATACCCACGAGGATCAGAACCACCGCCACCGCTGCAGCGCTCGTTTCGAGGGCAGGTATCGACCACTGCGCAAACACCGCTCTTCCGAGGCCGGCGATGCCCATGCCCGCCAGAACCGACAGTGCCCGCGCACGGAAGGGCAGACTCGAGGCGCGACCACCAGGTTCCAGCCTGACGGAAGCGTACTCTGCCACAATCGCTGCGCCTGGGTCAGCACTCGGCGGTCGAGCGGTTCGCCGAGGCGCAGGATGGTTGGCGCTGCGCGGCCTCGAGAGACGCGGTGCGTGCTGGTCGTTGATGTCCAACACGTCCCGCGCCTTGGCCTCATCTCTGTGAAGAACCCGCAGCGTCGCAGCCGCGGAGACGGAGATCCCCAGAGAGGGATCGTCAATCTGCAGCCGATAGGGGATCCCGGCATCATCCAGGAAGCCGGCAGCGAATTCCGCCTCGTGACGCCACGAATACCGAGCGACGACGACCTCCTGAAGCCTGCGTTCGCTATGCCGTCCCACCGGTCAGAGGCCCTTGCGGCGTGCCAACACCCGACCCACATCGGCGTGGCTGTTTGCAGCGATCAACCTGCCCGGCTCCTCGAATCGACCAGCTACGGCCCGGGAAGGGAATCGGCCGAGCACCGGCTTCATGAGCCCACCCCTCGGAAGCATTCGTCTACCGACCTGGACCCAGCAGGACGGCGTTCATGAACAGCAACTGAGTTGCCTCAGCGTAGGCCCGGTAGTTCGGGTCCTCAGCAAAGCTGATGATCTGGCCGCTGCCGTATCCTTCACGCATCAGGAACGCCTTGTTGGCGAGCTGGGGCCGAGCTTCCTCCCATACGATGCCGCTCATAACCAGATCCTCAAGTGCTCCATACCGCCCGATGTTGGCACCGTTATCCAGCGTCAGCGGGGTGAAGACTCTCGACCCTTCGACCAGCACGCCGATCTCTCCGTCGGTTCCCGATGAGAGCCAGTGATCCGGGTCGAGCATAACGCGGATGATCGCCCCCGGCACACCCTCCGGAGCCTCGTCTGCCGGAACGATTTCGTCGAGGTATTCTATCGGCTGTTCGGCCGTCTCTTCGCTCGGTGCGTCAGTCCCGGCCGCACGTCCACCTCGACGCTCAGCCGTCGTAGACAGCAGTCCCGCTCGCGTGGCCCACGAAGTGGCGTTGGCCAGCGTGACGAGCGTTCCGCCGTCCGACATCCAGTTCTGGAGCTGGTCGACCAGATCTGCCCCAATCACGCTTGCGTAGTTGCCGCTCGGGAGAACGATCACGTCGTAGTCGGCCAGGTTGGCGCGTCCCAGGCTCCGGCCACGGACCGCCGTGACAGGCATACCGTAGCGTTGCTCCAGGATGTACCGTGCCCAGCCGGTCGAGTACGAGGACGCCGGCTGATCGTACGCGAGTAGAATCTTCGGTGCCCGCAGCGCACGCACACTGTTCGAACCGAGGGATGCACCGGCCGTCACGTACGAGTCATCGATCGGTACCACCTCGGCACCGTGACGCTCTGCGATCCTGCCCAGCGTCGAGGGCAGATCCTCATCATTCTCCGAGACCCGGATGATCGCCGTGCCCGTCCCGTACTCGCGACCGCCCAACGTGAACCTCTCCCCCGAGGCACGTACGCGAATGCCACTCTGCATGGCCTCGGCCACCGTAGATGCCGCCGCCGTACCCCAGGGTATGAGATACCCGACCCTCGCTGCCGGCAGCGGGGAAGCAGCGCCACGAGCGGTGTCCCGCGTTACCAGGGCACCCGCCGCCCCGGTTACCTGAGTCGCCTCGATCACCTCGACATCCCAGAGCAGAGACTGGCTCCACGCGGTCAGGTCGTAGATCTCGTCGCCCTCTCGACGCGCGCGGCGCTCGATCTGACGTTGCACAAATGCTTCATCCATCGGCACGTGTTCGTCCAGCAGGTTACGCGCCATACGACTGGCGGGCTGATCGAGCGGTACGATGTACGTTCCGGTGGCAGGCAGTTCACGGCCAGCCACGTTCACCGGCCCATTCACGGAGTGCACGTCAATTCCATTCGCCGCCAGCATGCGGCTCATTCGCTGCGCCATGGCGGGATCGTGCGCCGAATGCAGGATCAACTCAGCGACGCCCTCACGACCCATCTCGACACCCTCTTGTCGGTACGCGAAGTAGTCTCGCAGAATTCGTTCCCGATTCTGCGCGGCGGTGGCCGCGGTGGTGATGGCCGCGGTGAAATGGTGGAGCACACCATCTCCATAGGTCATCACATCACCATCCGACTTCCGAACTACGAGCGCGCGTGCCGACGCCTGCTCGTACGTCATGCCCAGAGCGCCCTGGTTCATCGGCCACATGTCCACGTAGCCCGGGTAGAAAAGGTCGTAGACGTCACGGTTGAAGTACGCGAACCCGCGGGAATCGAATGCGGTTGCGTTGGCCCGCCCAAACACATCCATCAGCTGGATCTGGCGGTCGCCGTACCACGGGTTTGCAGGCGGTGCGGTCGGTGGGAAGAAGTAGGTTGAGTTACCTCCCATCTCATGCAGGTCGGCCACAACATTGGGCCGAAACTCCAGAAAGATTCGGACCTTACCGCGCGTCTCCGGCTGGCTCTGAATGAAGAGATCCCGGTTCAGGTCGAAGAGGTAATGATTGCCTCGACCACCCGGCCACGGCTCGTCGTGCTCGGCCGAATACGTCGCCTGATTGGGCCACCGTGCTCGGGACATCGTCGTATGCTGGACGAACCGGGCGCGCCCGTCAGGGTTCTCCGCGGGATCGATGAGCACCAGAGACTGGCTCAGGATCAGGTCCACGGTCGGGTCTCCCTGAGCTGCCAGCAGATGGTAGGCTTCTGCCATGGCGGCGCCGTTCGAACTGATCTCGTTTCCGTGCACGCCGTGCATGAGCGCGGTCACGACCGGCAGCTCGGAAATCAGTCGCTCCACCTCTTCAGCTGAGAGTCCTTTCACTGCAGAGAAGGCCGCCAGGTCTGCCTTGACTGCATCGAGCCGGCTGATCCGTTCAGGTGATCCGATCACCATCACATAGAGCGGCCTACCCTCCCAGCTCTCAGCATACTGGATCAACCGCGTACGGTCAGGCGCGGCGTCGGCGAGGGCCTCGAAGTACGTGATAATCTCATCCGGATGCGTGATCTCTTCTCTGAAATCGTGACCGACGACCTCTTCGAGTGTGGGGACGGCTTCGCTGTAGCGAGTCCCCGGCGCCAGTTCCTGCGTGGGGCCTGGGACCTGCATGAGAGCGGCAAGGAGGAGAGGGCCGAGCATCGGATGATCCTGAGGAAGATGAGGGTCAGCCGGTCCGGGATCCGGCAGACGAGGGTCGGCAATATAGCCCGGGGGGCTGGAAGACCGCAGGTTGGCACGATAGTCTCGTCCCATGACAACGTCGACTCACGCTCGCGTCTTACGGCGCGCCCGATGCGGTGGCCGCCCGCCGCTCTTCCTTGCACTCATCGCCACCCTGTTCGCCTGTGGGGGTGCGGTACCCGATAATGACGTGACCGCGGACACCCAGTCCGACGTGGAACGCGACCCTCAGCTCGTCTTCTGGTCGTCCCTCGAGTCGCTGTGTGGTCAGGCGTTCCAAGGCCGAGTGACGGAGAGCGTGCCGCCCGACCCCTCGTTCGAGGGGCAAAGGCTTGTCATGCATGTCAGGTCCTGCGACCTGGCCGAGATTCGGATCCCGTTCCACGTCGGTGAGGACCGGTCGCGCACGTGGGTGATGACGCCGACCTCGGTAGGCCTCCGATTGAAGCATGATCACCGTCATGAAGACGGTTCAGAGGACGAGGTCACCCAGTACGGTGGAGACACCCTGGGACAGGGCGCCGCGACGGCTCAGGATTTTTTTGCCGACGCGGTGACCGCCAACCTTGTACCCGAGGCCGCGACCAACGTGTGGACGGTGGAAGTACGGTCCGGTGAGCTGTTCGCCTACGCGCTACGCAGGGAGGGAACCGATCGACGATTCAGGGTCGAATTCGACCTGACCCAGCCTGTCGATCCGCCTCCGCCGCCTTGGGGGGGCTGAGCTGTACGGAGCTGCGTTTGTCGAGAGTGTACTGAGGCTGGGAGCTCCGACCGTCGGGTGTGAACAAGATGGGCTCTCGAGTGGTAAGGGTCTCGAGTTGCAGCGTATGTGAAATGGAGTCGGGCGATCCTTTTGGCGCCCGCGAGGTATCATATGAGTCCGCAATATGCATATGTTCAACGCCGTGAATGAAACACAGGGCCCGGAGGGTTTCGGTATGAAGCTCGGACGCGATCGTGCGTTCGGTACGTGGTTGGTCGCCTTGGTGATGTTGATATTTGGCGTCGGGGCGACGCCGGTCCAAGCGCAGACAATCAACGGAACGCTGATGGAGGTGGAGACCGGTCAGCCGATCTCCCTGGGTCTCGTCATCATGATGACCGAGGCGGGCGACTCGGTGACCTCTGGTGTATCGAATGGACAAGGGCAGTTCTCGCTAACCGCCCCCGACGGAGGATCTTTCCTCCTGGTAGCCTCCGCGTTCGGGTTCAAGGAGACGGCAGCCGGGGTCTTCGAACTGGGCGCTGACGGCGAGATGGATATCGACTTCCGGATTGCTGCGGCACCGATGCCCATCGATGGGATCCTGGTGTCTCTCCAGCGTCCAGGGCTCCAGCATCAGCTTGTGAAGAACGGCTTCGTCCGGCGCGTGACTCGAGGACTCGGGCGTTTCATCACGCCCATCATGATCGAAGAGTCCCCGGCGCTTACGTCGGAGGACCTGTTTCGGGGCATCCCGGGTGTCGGACTCGTCTATCCGCAGGGCGGGATCAATTCCTTCCAGGGTGCCACGGTCCGGTTGGCGGGGACTGGGCAGTACTGTACACCGACGATCTACCTCGACGGGACCCGGCTTTCCGTCCAGATGACTGCATCCATGCCGATTGAGGTGATCGCGCCGCTTCAGACCATCGACGCGGTCGAGATCTACCGCCGTCCAGCTGAGGTTCCTGTGGAGTACGGCATGACCCAGTCCGGCTCGGGCCAAGGCGGCAATTGCGGCGTCATCGTGCTCTGGACGCGCACCCGATAGGCCAGAACTCGAGGCTGCGCTCGGCGGCGTGTGTTGTCGTCCTCCTGCTCTCCGGTACATCGTGGGCATGCGGGCGGACTCCGACGGAGTCCCCGGAGCCGGGGCTCGCCTCGGCCGATTCCCTGGTCGCCCTCTGGGTCGATGAAGGTCGCATTCCAGGCGCCGTGCTTCTCGTTGCGCGCGACGGTGAGGTTCGACATCGAGCTGCGTACGGTCTCGCTTCGGCGGCGGAGTCGCTGCAGATGACGACGTCGACGGTCTTCGACCTCGCCTCTGTAACGAAGGTGATGGCCACGACGTTTGCTCTCATGGTGCTGTCCGATGACGGACAGGTCGATGTCGAGGCACCGGTGTCGAGGTACCTCTCCGACTTCCGAGGCGATGGTCGAGAGGACATTACCCTTCGCCATCTCCTGACCCACCGAGCTGGTCTGCCGCAGTGGGTTCCCACCTACTATCACGCGTCTGACCGGGACGAGGCATACGACTACATCCGCTCGCTTCCCCTCCTGTGGCCCGTTGGCGAAGAACGGCACTACAGTGACCTCGGATTCATGCTGCTGGGTCGAGTTGTGGAAGAGGTGAGTGGTCAGTCGCTAGACGCGTTCGTACGAGCTCACATCTATGCCCCGCTGGGGCTGGACGAAATCCGCTTTCGACCTCCGGGCGAGGGTGGCGCCAGGGCGGATACGGCCACTGGAGTTGCTCCTGTTGTTGCCCGCACGTCCCGTGGAAATCCATTCGAGCAACGGATGGTGCATGACCCGGACTTCGGATATCGGATTGCAGGCGACCCGTTCGTCTGGTCCGAATGGCGAACGGACTGGTTGAACGGAGAGGTGAATGACGGCAATGCGTTCCATGCCTTCGCTGGTGTGGCAGGGCACGCCGGACTCTTCTCGACTGCCGATGACCTGAACGTCCTGCTTCATGTGATGCTGAACGGAGGCGAGCACGCAGGTGTCCGCCTCATATCACCCGAGACCGTCGCCGCCTTCCTCGAGCCCACCGGTGACCGACAGGCGCTCGGTTGGCAGCTGCCGGGATACGGTCCTGTTGGTTCGTTCGGGCACACTGGATTCACGGGTACGCTCGTGCTTGGGGTGCCGGCCGAGGGGCTGGCGCTTGTACTTCTGACGAATCGGCAGAACTTCGGCGTTGACGACGAGACGCAGTACCCCGACGTCGGACCGCTTCAACGAGCGGTAACGGCGGCAGTAACTGGAATCGACTGATCAGGCTCCCCTGATCCTGACCTCATCAACCGAATGACTTTCATGATCCGTCAGCGTGCATGTACGACTCTAGGTCTTCTTGCCCTTACCTCACTGTTGTCCGGAATGTCTGCGGCGGACGTCCGCGCGCAGAACTCCGTTCAAATCGATGCTCCCGTAGGATTCGCCGCTGATCATGCGGCGCGACAGGCATTTTGTGAGGCGCGTTTCACTGAGCTTCCCTCGGGTGATGCGTTCCGTGAACACCTGCGCATTATCACCTCCACTCCGCATCCGACGGGCTCGGCAGCGCAGGTAGAGGTGGGTCACTACCTCGGGCGGGTGATGAAGGCGGCCGGGATGACTGTCCGTGAGCATCCGTACGACGTGTATCTGCCACAGCTCACGGATGACGTAGAGGCTCACATCGTCACCCCTGTCGCGATGCAACTGAACAACCGTGAGGCGGCGCTGGCTGAAGACCGGTTCTCCAGCCACCCGGACCTGCTCAATGGCTGGAACGCCTTCTCCGGGAGCGGTGACGTGACCGGTGAGGTCGTCTACGCCAACTATGGAACGAGAGCAGATTACCGCGCACTCGATTCCATGGGGATCTCGCTCGAAGACAAGATCGTCATCGCCCGGTACGGTGGAAATTTCCGTGGTTTCAAAGTTCTGTTCGCCGAAGAGCGCGGCGCGGCGGGTGTCATCATGTTTAATGACGCACCCGAGGTCGAAGAGGATCCGTACCCGGACGGCCCGATGCTCAACGGGGAGATCATTCAGCGTGGTTCCGTGCTCACCCTCAACTGGACCGGTGACCCCCTCACCCCGTTCGTCCCGGCTCTCCCGTTGGACGGGCCGGTTCAGGTTGAGCGCCTCGACCCGGACGAGGTTGGCCTGCACACCATCCCCGTCCTGCCGATCGGCTACAACGCGGCCTCGGAGATTCTCTCCCGTATGGGCGGTGAGGCTGGCCCGGAGGAATGGCAGGGCGGTCTCGATCTACGCTACAGGCTCACTGGGGGGCCGGAGCTCACTGTTCGGGTCCGGGTGAATCAGCCAAAGGCGCTCACACGGGCGACTAATGTGGTGGGCACGTTCGAGGGGAGTGAGTTCCCTGACGAATGGATCATCCTTGGTGCGCACTACGACCCGTGGGGTTTCGGAGCTGTCGATCCCAACGGGGGCACGGCGATGCTGCTCACTCTCGCCGAAGCGCTGGGACAGCTGGCCGATGAAGGATGTCGCCCGCGTCGGTCGATCATGATCGCGCACTGGGACGCCGAGGAGTACGGGGTCATTGGCTCGTCGGAATGGGTCGAGGAATATCTTGAACCGCTGACCGATGGAGCCGTTGCATACATCAACGCCGACGGCGCTGTGTCGGGGCCGAATTTCGGATCGTCCTCTTCGCCCTCTCTCAAGCAGCCGATCCTCGACGCGATCCGTGATACGCCGTATCCGAACGAGGGACGGAGCATCTACGAGTGGTGGGCTGAGCGCGCCGACGATGGCGTCCCGGTGATGGGGAATCTCGGCGGTGGTTCGGATCACATCGCCTTCTACACGCATGCTGGTATTCCCTCTGCGGGGCTCAGCTCGGGCGGACGTAGCGGGATCTACCATTCGAACTACGATAATTTTGCATGGTTCGAACGCTTCGGGGATCCGGAGTGGATCTACGGCCCGATGCTGGCCACCGCTGACGGTCTCCTGGCGCTCCGCCTCGCGAACGCCGATCTGCTACCGTACGACGTGACTCGGTATGCGGTGGACACACGCACGCACGTGAACACGCTCTTCGAGGTAGCAGAGTTTCGACGGATCGAGGTGAATCTCGACCGCCTTGTTGCGTCCACGACGGATCTGGAGCGGGCCGCTGCTGAACTGGATGCGGCACGTACAGCCCGGGTGGCTGCGAGCAGCGTCTCAAGTGCCGCGGCAGAAGCCATCAACGCCGGCTTCATTGGTCTCGAGAAGGCCTGGCTCGATGAGCGCGGGTTGCAGGATCGTCCCTGGAGTCGCTCACTGTATGTCTCGCCTGACCCGTTCAGCGGCTACGCATCGTGGATGCTGCCGGGACTCCGTTACGAGATCGAGACGGACGATCCGGGTGACGTTCCGCAGTGGGAGACGCGGTATGTGGACGCCATCGATCGCCTGACCGCTCGGATGGACGAGCTGACCGTTCTCATCCGGGAGGGAATGTGAGCGTACGCGAGATCCTGAAGGGGGATGCACTCGAGGCGGCCGTCGCCGGACTCGAAGGCTGGGCTGTCCGTGACGGCAAGCTGCACAAGGAATATCGCTTCGCCGACTTTGTCGCAGCGTTCGGTTTCATGGCTGCGGCCGCGTTGTGCGCCGAGAGAAAAAACCATCACCCGGAGTGGTTCAACGTCTACAACACGGTGCGCGTGGACCTGAACACGCACGACGCCGGCGGGATTACGCCCCCGCCTCTCGCGCT
>Ga0222718_10001393_pt1 | contig 23319 bp, 28 predicted proteins | sample C33_27DmetaG_FD_165045 | JGI IMG/M metagenome (GOLD analysis project Ga0222718, IMG submission 165045) | Estuarine water microbial communities from San Francisco Bay, California, United States - C33_27D | ecosystem: Environmental > Aquatic > Marine > Unclassified | place: USA: California...
TATGCATATGGCCTTGTTGGCACGATGGGGGTACTCGAGCCCACTAATCAATATTATACTGCAACCTTAGATTCTGTTGCTGGTTCTGGTGTCGCCGTTTCGTACTTCGCTTTGTACTCGGCTTCTGCTGAGCTCATGAAGTTTCTCCAGTCCGCTGAACTCATACCAGTGAATCTAGTGATCTGTCCATCTGACAAGATCTTGAATGATCCACATAATTTGTGTGTTCCATCTTCTGCGAACTTGTGACACACTCCTGTGGCCTTACCATCGGCATTCTCTCTGCCCATGATGTACATGTAGTTGCCTGATCTACCATACCATCTGTTGTTGGTTTGCGTGTCCTCTTGACATCTCTTTCTTACTTGGTCTAAAACCAATTGTGCTTTTACTGAACATTTATACATTGTCTTTCTCTCCTTTGTTACCATTATTATACATGGTAATGGTATAACCGTCAACCGTGAGAAAGTCGCTATTTTGCTTGATTTAAATCTGTTTTCCAAAAGAATTTTTATAAATTGGAATTTTTTGTGAAAATCTACCGACAGTTTTCACAAAATTGCCTTTGGTTTCAAGACCGTGGGGAATGTCCTTGTAGGTTTCTTTGATTATTGACATTGTGTGGTACCATTTATCAAGGAATGATTGCATTCCATATTTTTGAAGTTCTTTTATAAAATGTAGGGTCTTGGCATTCATGTCGTAGAGTTTTTTACCAAGTAAATGATGATTCAACCAAGCCTTGTCTAATTTAAATCCAAGACTGGTCAAAATATTATCTTGGTGAGACCACTGTAAGGATTCATACCTGTAGATGCCATCTTTTTGAAAATAATTGCTCGGCAGAGCTTCTATAAATGCGTAAGTCATCGCGATGGTCAATTCTGGATTATTTTTATCATAAAATAAAGGCTGGTGGTTTTCAATACCCATCCATTCGCCTATTGAGTTGACATCTATTTGCACCCAAAACATTTTTCCATTTTCTACCAAGATAGTTGGTTTTTCCATGCCAGTAATATTAACGTAATCCGGATCTGAATTCATTACTTCTTTCGCAAGATGATAAAAAAAAGGACGTATTGGTAGACTCGGACCGTTGGTTTTTTTAAACCATGTTGGATCATTTACATACTCAAGACTTTGTTTTGTGACTGGCATCGTTTTAATACACCCTATTAATTTTCCTTCAAACTTTTTGGCATATCTTAAGGCAGGAAGGTATTCAAGATCTGCACGTACATCGCCGGTGAATGAAACCAGACCGCATGCCACTTCATCAATGTATAAATTATTTTCCATACAAATTTTCAATATGGTCCATGAGTCAGTTCCTCCTCCCAAAGCCAACCTTAATTTTTTGTGTTTAAGTCTGAGGTTCTTCATACCCTTCAAGATCAATTCTCTGATTAAATGTTTGTCGTTATTTTTTGGCCTTGGTTTATCCTCTAACGATTTTATAAAATCGGCATCCATGATATATTCCATCGTGAGATTTTTATTCATCATGTAATCAAAAGCCCGGAATTTATTGTAAAATTTTTCATCACCAACTTTATAATATTGTATAAAAGACATTAGTAGAATTTTTTAACTTTATGGGCCACAGTTTCTATCTCGGCATCTGTCATCCATGCATGATTTGGCAACGTGATTATTTCATTACAGATCTGCGTAGATGCAGGAAACAATTTTTCACTGCCAAAAAAATCAGCAAAACTGTCTGTGTAATGTAGCAGTGCTTGAATACCTTCGTTTTGTAAATAATTACAAAATTTGTCTCTATTATCAACCCTCATGGCAAACTTATGATAATTTGATTCACAGTTTGCTCCGCCTTCGATTATCTTTATAGGAAGGTTTTCAAACGCTTCTTTGTAAAAATTATGTATTTGCCTTCTTCTACTTTGCCAATCTGATAGATGATCTAATCCTATGTCTATCCATGCGGCCTGTAATTCAAATGGTGTGCCGTTTACACCAAATGAACTTATGGGATCGTTACGACCTAATTTGCCGTTGATACCTGCCGCCATTACTTTGTCCAACATTGAGTCATCGTCCCATACTATTGCACCGTGTGTTCCTGCTGTTGGTACAGGTTTGTTCCTTGCAAAACTGAATATTGCGGCATCACCAAAACTACCATCGGGCCTGTCTTTGTACTTGGCACCTAAACTTTGAGCACAATCAACTATGACCTTTGTCCCATCGCTTGTTTTTAGACTATCGTAATCGATTGTGTTGCCATACAACGACACGGGTATAACAGCATCATGATGGAATTCATGTGAGATGTCCATCAGTGCGTTTGCATCTGTGTCAAAGAAATCAACATCGTTGATCAGACAGGCCTGATTAACACTTGCGACATAACTGAAATTAGTGCAGGCCACTTTTTTGTTGATAATGTTCCATGCCAGTAGCGCCACTTGTATTGCTCCGGTGCCTGAACTCACCAATCTGGCATACTTCCTACCGGTGATGGATTTGAGTTTATTTTCTGCTGATGCTGTGTACACATCGTCTATCCATTTTCCGCTTGTATGAATTTTATCATATGCATCTGCAAGCCTGTCACTGATTTGTGCATATAATCTATCACCTGCCACATTAGATATCATGGTATTCTCTTTCCTTGGCGAGGTCGCTGAAATACAAAATAGATTCATACTTGCCTTGCCAGTGATCCCAGTTTCTTACCGGAGTCTGAATTATTTTGTAGCCTTTTTTGATCAGGTATTCTTTTACACTATCCGCTGTCGCCTTTGCTTTGAATACCAATTTGCCTTCTAACAGATAAAAATCATCTTGTCGAAGAGTTACTATTTCCTCAAGCAGTTTTGTTTTAAGTTCTATGTATTTCATATTGTAAATTTCCTAAACTCTTTCTTTGCCAACCAGTGGTCATCCCTTATAAGCCCTTGTACTTTGATCAGAGGACGTGCATTGTATCCACTGTTCGCTGTTGCATGTCTACAGTGTTGCCACGAGAAGTCCATTGCTTGTCCTGGTTCCCAATTGGACCATATGTGTTCTTCAAAACTGAACATCTGTCCAGGATACCAACTCTCTGTTGGCATAATAATCCTTTTCATTTGCCATCCTTTGGGTCCTTTGGTTATGGGATCATATTGTGCGTTTGCAATTTCCGGATCGTGTTCGATGGCTCTTTTTATAAGTGTTGACAAGAAATCAACATGCCTTGGAAAAGCACCACTGGTTGGCTGATAGTTTATATCAGTCTTGGCCCATTGGAAATCAAAAACTTTTTCTATGGCTTTTATCTCAGGGAATTTATCCGTCAATGTGACTTCTATCAGTTGGTAGTGTTTGTCAAACCCGTGTTTGTGCTGATTGTCTAGTTCACTGTTGTGCCTGAATGGGGAATAATTTTCCTGTTCGTCCATGTCATACACCCTCCATTCCTCCACATAATCAGTTTTGAAGTTTTGATCGAGTTTATTGTCTTTGGCATATTCCGTGATAATGTTATTGATATGATGCCAGTCTGTATCAATCTGTGCCACTTGCCAGAAGCAATCGTCTTGATGCGTTCCTCTCAAGTATTGACTAGAGGCTTCGGCAATGACATCGTAGTGTGGATGACTGTCAACCCAATCCATCAGTTCCTTACATGTTCTTGGCTTCAACAAGTCGTTCCTTACAATCTCTAACAATTCTGGATCATATGGGTGTGTATGTAAATGGTCTGTATTTTTATATCTGTTCTGTGTTAGATCCTTGTTATCTGTGTTCCTTTTATACTTTGTCTGCATCTCGCACTCCGGTTATGTTCATTGTTATCTGTGGATTGAACCCCATGTTACCAGCACAATGAAACACGTTGGGCTTTATCCTAAAACTATCCCCCGCTCTGTACTGGTGGCAGACATGGTTGCCTACTAATGTGTAATGTCCCCATTGCCAATCCTCTACGAATGTCATTGCTCTAAATACATCTCCAATATCACAGTCATGTTTACGACAAAATGTTCCATATGTGTCTGCGTGTAATCCCAGTGATGTCATGGGTTCTTTCACAAACACCCTAAGTTGTTTGTGTTTGAGTTCTCCAAACTTTCGTTCGTATGCGTCCATCAATGGTTTGTGAAAATCACCAAGTTCATCATCGTGGAACTCATAATAGCAACTGTTGTCAATGGTCCAGTTGCTCTTGATCCATATCTCAAATTGTTTTTTAAATTTTTCATCCCTTGCTTCTATGACATCTTCTCTGACTTTACCGTTTTCAAAATAATGGCTAAATCCTTTACCACTTTTCTTTACGTCCTGTTTTGAACATTGTTGTAACACGTACTCTCTCAAGGCTTTGAAGTCAAATTCAATATTGCCCAATGCTGGACAGTCGTTGGTATCTCTGCTCAATGGCGAGTAGTGCCATGGGAACAGTTCACTGAATTCAGATTTGATGTCAATTTCGTTCATTATCTCAAGAATATGGTGATATCGTTTTTGGGTTTTGCGTAGTAGGATGGTTTGTTCCACCATCTAATAATCCAATTGATCATTTCAGTTCTCCGCTCCAGTGTATGGTTATCTTTGGATTTATTCCGGCATTGGCACTTCCGTGATATATGCCTGGCTTCAGGTCCCAAAGGTCACCTGCCTGCCATTGGTTGAAACAGTGGTTGCCGTAATGGAAGAAATGGCCAAAGTCCCAGTCACGCACGAACGCCATGTATCTCCTCAACACCGTGTAATCTGCTTTTGCTTCCCCTGTTCGTCTTATGAAACTGCTGTAGGTGTCCGTGTGGCTCCATATGGTGTGTCCAGGAGGTTGCACGAAAAGACTTATGCCCATCTTGTCTTCTTTCAAGTTTGGAAACATCTTCTTCAATGGTTCGTAGTATTCCCCAAACTCCTCGTTGGCAATCTTGAAGTACTGACTGTTGTGTTTGTTGTGGGTGTTGTTCTTCAACGCCAACAGTGCCTGCTCCTTGATCGGCATGTTGTTCACGTTGTCATTGGCGTGCATCACTGCATCTTTATCACTATCATACCACCAATACTTCTGTGGTGTTAGATGTTCGTTGCACTTCTTGATTGCCCAGTCACCCAGTGCTTTCCAATCAAAGTCCTTGATCGTGTGCATGAAGCACGAAGCATCGTCATGGTCTTTCTTCATTGGATCCCAGTGCCATGGATACTGTTCCAAGATCTCTTGGGGTACCGCTGACTTTGGATCTAGCCTCTGTTCGTGTATCTTATGATTTAATTTCACGTGTCATTGCTCCACTTATACTGCAAGTCAATTTCAATCTCATTCCCATGTTGGCAGAACAATGTGGTTGAGGGATCGGCAAGTCATACACCTCGCCCTTCTTCCATCTTGGGAAATAACTGTTCTGGAATTGCAACACATGTCCCCAATGCCAGTCTGTGATCATGACCAGATATCTCTTGATAGGGCCTAGGTCACACATCCTGGAGTCAATGTCTGGATTGAGATCTTTGTTGTTCCTACACCAGTTGCCCAGGTTGTCATGGTGCCATGGCAGTATCTGTCCTGGTAGGTATGCCAACAATCTTATTAAGGCGGTGTCATAATCTATTCCGATCTTGTCTTCCCATACCTGTCTAGATCCCAACAGTTCTTTGATTCTCTCATTGCTGTCGCCATACAGACCCCAGTTGTATTCTATGGTGTTCCTGGCGTTGTACCCACACTTCATTGGCAGATTCATTGTGAGTTCACTGATCCCGTTATGGTATGGTCTCTTCTCGTAGTACTTCTTTTGCACAGTTTCCTTGTTGTCCATCATGAAGTCTATGAAGTCCTGTTCGTTGATTTCTAGTTGTGACAGAGGATGTGCTTCGTATTCGGTAGTGAGATCGGATCCTATATCCTTGGCCCATTTCTCATACTCCTTGTCCGGTCTGTTCTCTATGAAGTCCCAGAGTGTAACCTCGGGCTGTTTCGCCATCAGGCTTTCTTCAACGTAAATTTTTGGGTCTGCTGGTATGTCCTTGTAGTTGGACATCACTTGACTGGGTTTTAATTTTCTTTCTGCCATAATTCTCCTTCATGCAAGTATAACATATAAGTCAATCAGAGTCAAATGACTTACATATTACAGTTTTTATTTTAGAGTTGCTGGCGAGTATGTCGCTTACGGCCTGGCCTACGTTATTTCGCTTGACGGTACTTGAAGGTCAGTTTTTATGCCGACGTCACTCATGGTGGCGCTACATTTTTATTTATTTCAAGTTTGCTAAGATGGCCGCTTCTCTGGCCTTTGCTACCTCCGCCTTTCTGCTGGCTTCTAGGGCCAACTCTTCTGGGTCGGGTTTTTTCTCTGGTTCTAGTTGGGTGGGTGCTTCTATGGGAAATCCTGTGTTGTCAAACCATCTGCCATCTGCAGTGGATGTGCATGAACTATAGAAGTTCTTTCTCTCATTTGTTAAAGGATCTTTTTTAATAATTAGCCGTCTTTTCTTGTAAAGTTTACCATTGTATATGGTGCCATCTTTCTGTAACAGGTGATCATCGTACAGTGATCCATACACCCTGTCTATCATGATGTACTCGCCGCCGTCCTCGTCCTTCTTCTTCTTGGCCTTGTCGTAGGATGCCGGCAGTGTGTGTAGTGTGTTGGGATAGTACCTGTTGGTGTACGAGTGGTATTTCTCCTGAACGAAGGCCTTGGGAGCAGAGTCTGTGATCTTGCCCAGTCCCTCTAGTAATTTCTTTGTTTTCTCGCTTGGCATAATGATTAGCTCTCCACCAGTCCGTTATCGACTCCAACCTCGCCTTTCGGCTATTCTATCCATCATCGACATAGAGTGTCTCTAATATTTAGATTGCAAATGAGAATTGGTACCTTACCAGCTCTGGTGGATTTGCTGTTTTTAATTATACACAGATTGTGTTATTTGTCAACTGATATGATTATTTTACAATTAAAGACACAGACATGCCCGCTACATATAGATATTTGTATTTGATATTATTTGCTTCACAGAACTCTTGCCATGCTTTCCATTCGCCCTGTCTCCAATTGGGATGATTGCAATAATCATCAAATGTTATCACAGTACCTGGTACTATCTTGCCAACAAGATTTGTAAGTATGTCCACAGTGCTGGAATACACATCACAATCAATGTGCAAGTATTTCGCAACAGGCTTGCCATAATCAAAATTTGGACAAGTTTTATTGAACCATCCAACAACAAGTGTGCCGTTAGATGGACATTCAAATGGCGCCTTGCCACCATGATCAAATGCACCCTTGTGTATCATGTTACCCGGCCATACGCCTCCAGGCAATCCAGCGAAACCATCAAAACCAAACACCGTTTGATCTTTAAAGTGTTCACACATTGGAATAAAACTTGTACCATCATGCACACCAAATTCTGCTACGAAGCCATCAACATTGGCTTGACTCCATGCTTGTGCTCTGCCTTCTTGCTTACTGGCATCCAGTGTCTCAAATGTTTCTGGTCCGTCTATGGGAATAAATTCTGGTTGTTCTTCTTGATCGTAAAAATATTTTGCAGTATCATAAGTTGCTATTTCCTGCATCTTTTTCAGGAGCCTGTTGTTCGTGCCAAAGTGTTCTGGTAGATTATCGTTTGGCCCTATGCCTTTGTGTGATAAGTTTTTCATGACGTGTATGGTTTTATCCTTTTATCAAATTGCTTTTTTGAGATCATTTCTAATACTACAGCATCTGCACCCTGTTTGTAAAGTGTTTTCACATCTTTAAGTACCCAACTGTATGGGAAATATCCCCAATGGTAGATCTCAGTTTTACCATTCTGTGTCACTTTCACCTTGTAGAAACAATCATACTTCATATTCTGATTGGTTCGTAAAGTTTGAAGTGGTCTTCTATTGTCCAATCCATCAGATTGATCTTCTGTCCACTTGGTGTCTGGATAGATTCAATGTCTGCATGAAGATATCTTCGGAAAAAATGATACCAGTCAGTGTTTGTCTTGTGCAATTTTTTCCTAGTCAACGCATCATTGCTGATATCACTTAGATCACATGTAGGCACATTCAGAAGAAAATCAAAATCAATGTGTCCTTGTATGTAGGCCACTGCAAGTTTGTCCAAGGGTATCACGTGTTCAAAGTGCCTGTCTCCACCTAACGGTATTTCTTGGTAATGTTCACCCCGCCAGTCTTTCACTAATGCGTGTGCTCTACGTATGTCTCTCCTCATTATATCAAGTATTGTCAATCTTTGATTGCCATTGAGATCATCATTGATGTATCTGTCTTTGAGCTCATCGATAAAACCCTTGAGAAATTTTAACGTATCAATCACACCTTCTTGGCTGGTATCTCTTTTTGGTTTGCTGGCGGGGGTCCATTTAGACCCCAACCATATTATCTTGTCCTTATCTATTTGCATCTGCTTTACCTAGTAGGTCTGCACATCTTCTGTGTAGGTTGTTGTCAGCAATCCCAATTTTAACGTTGGTCCTGTTTGGCACAACTCTTATATCTTTGAGCTCGTCATCGGTGGCATATCTATTGAATATTTCAACCATCCCACTGCTCATCCCTATGTCACCTGGCATTGTTGAACTGTTGGCATGTTGCCATTGATCACGTAGTACAGGCTTCAAGTAAGTTGGATTGTCTCCCAATACTCTTTTCAACACTGTTAAAATAATTTCCATCCAGTTTTCAGGAAGTATGTTGTGTCCGTTGTCTCGTAACAAAGATTGTTTTGGATCTTTTGCAACCTTAATCATGTCAACGAGACCAATGAATAACCCCTGGCAAACCTCACCTTGGCTACATTCAGGACCAAAAACATTCTTGTATGCTTTCAATATTTGCATTATACCTTCTTGGCCGACTGCTTCAAAAGATTTTTCCGCGTAGTCAAAATGTGAGAACCAGTGTTGAAATCTCAGTTTGTCTCCGTTCGACTGTGTCACTGTGTTTTTCTTGACTAGATCAACTTCTGATTTATCAAATGCCTCCTGTATCAAGTGTGCTTTCAACACTCTTGGTTCAGTTTTTTCAAGAGCAGTACCTTCGTTGTATCTGTATATTAAAGTTTTGTGGATATCACCTTTACTTGCCCTTGCGATACCTGTGTCGTTTTGTACCTCGAATGCTTTTGCTGGAAAAGTTTTTTCATCTGTTTCAACAATGCATACCGGTATTTCTTTTTGACCTAATAATGATAGACAGACTGCTCGGTGTTGCCCATCATATATGTACACACGTTCATTTTGTTCAGATGTGATTTTAACACCAGCACAAGGCATGCAAATTCTTGGATCGAATTCACTCAATATTCCAACTATGTGTCTTGGCTTGACATCACGTTGTACCGAATAGTCTATCCAAATGTTTTCTAATGGAATAGTTTGTACACCAATCGGAAAGTTTTTACCTTCGCTTAGGCTCTTTTTGAATCTAGCCTTGGCGTTTGCTAAAGTTCCGTCCCATTTCTTGTAGTTTGCTAGATCAGTTTCTATATCTGGAAGTATAGATTGTAATTGAAGTTTTTTATTTTGAACTTCCATAGTATCTCCTTTTATAAAAAGTCAGGAATATGAGTACTTACATACTTCGTCACACCCAAAACTTGGTTGTTAAAATAATATTATAGCAGATTTCTGAGATTTGTCAACTAGGCTTCGTTGTTTTGTGCCACGTACAGGCAGGAGTGTGCCTCGCTGTCGATGTAGTAGCCAAAATCCTTGAATGTTTGTACCATGTTCATGGCTTTCACATCAGCCATTTCCATGCATTCCGCTTCGGTCTTGTACCATTTTATAGGATCTTCCTCGAACAGGGTGCAGGGATTACCTAGGGTGCATATGACTACGAGTACTTTCCACATAATATTAATTACCTCATTTTCTTCTTGCCAAGCAGGTCCCTCACGGTGTCCTTGCAGGCGTCATGCCAGTATACGCCAGACTCTCGCAGTTTCTCGTTGGCTGTACGCAGTTTTTCCATCTTGCGTTCTATGATCTTGAACTGTGCTTTCGTTAGATCCTTGCCCACCAACTTCTCCAGCCTGTTCAATATAGCGTCTATATTTGGACAGGTTATGTCCGGAACCTTTGGCGCCTTCTTTCTGATCTTGGACCAATAAGAGGTCCTGGTCTTTGGCTTGGGCACACTAATATTTAGGTGTTGGATATGTGTAGTTAAGTGCTAGTGTTTAGATAAGGATGATGCAACCGTATATGAAGATTGATGTGTAAACAGCGAAGATAGTCCACATCACCTTGGTCATCGGATCTTGTGTCTCTTCTCGTGTTTACGGTGTCCCGCGTGTCTGCCCATGTAGTACTCACCAGGCTCGTAGTCCCAGACCTTGCCGTGGTGTCCACGTATGTCGGCCCAAGTCATTCTGGCTTTTACCAGTAATTTTATTAATGGGTTCTTGCTCGTCTTCACTTGTCTTCTAACGTCCTATCTTTTTCTTTCTACCTAGTGGTAACTTCTGGTCTTTGACGAAGAGCTCTCCACCCTTGGTCATCCACTCGATAGTTATCATCTTGGCTTTAGAACTGCCCTGATATGATTTCACGGCCTTCTTGTAGGACAAGGCCTCGACCTCTTTGGTCTCGGTTCCTTCAGTGATCTTGAATATTCTATTTTTTGGCATATAAATTAATTTAGCATAGAAATTAATTTCTGTCAACTATTTGATGTCGAACCTAGATAAATAATTATATGAAGCACAAACATCATATCATTCCTAGGCACGTTGGGGGCAGTGATCACCCAAGCAACATCGCTCATCTCACACCCGAGGAACATGCAGAAGCACACAAAAAGTTGTGGGAACAGTACGGACGTTGGCAAGATTACTGTGCTTGGCAGGGGTTGGCCAAACTATCAACAGACACGGAGCATCACAGTTTAGTAATGACAGAGAGAAACAAAGCAAGTTGGAAGGATCCAAAAGTAAGAGCGAAGAGAATTGCGGGTATAAAAGCGGCCAGGGGTAATGATACTAGGGGTTGTAAGAAGTACAAAGTAACATTTCCAAATGGCAAAGTTCAAACTATCAGCAGTTTAAAGAAGTTTTGTGAGGAGCAAGGACTCAAACACAATTCATTCTGGAGAGCAACTATTGGCGACAACAGAGAATTCAAAGGATATAGAGCGAAGTTGACAGCATAACATTTATGTGTTTAAATAGCATTGAGTTTGTTGACTAACAATCAATAGATGCTGAAGACCTGGGTGCAATTCCCAGCCACTCCACCATTTAAGCAATGAAACTTGAGGGGTGGAATTAGGATCGATTCACATTGAAACTTGTTACGAGAACTTCCAGTAGGCACGAGGTAACGTCCAGTTTTTAAATGCAAACAAAAAAGCATTAGGATTTGCTGACTTAACAGTTGGCATGTCTGAATTGAGATTAGCGGCGTAATAACCAATAATCCCAGGGGTTTGGTCCACCTTGCAACAGAACGGACCACTTAAATAACGATATGTACAAATTATTCGCAACCATGTGTTTCCTGGTCAACGGTGCTGTTGAGTGCACCGACTACGACGATAGCGATCAAAAGATCTATCAAGAGTTGGCCAAGTGCGAAGAGATGGCGGAATATCGTTTCTATGGTCTAACAGCAGTGTTCTCACAGTACGATCAACCCTACGAACGTATAGAGATGGGTTGTAAACAATCGGAAGATTAACTTATAGTGCTAGAAGATTGGTTGAGATCCAGTGCCCTGGCTATCTCGTCACGATCATGCTGATTCATGTTGTTCAGCAGTGATTCACTCTGTGCATAGATAGTGCGATTGGCGGTTGTGATGCCCAACTGCTCAGATGCTTTGGTAATGATCTGTGCGTCAGTCAGTGCGTCAAATCCGGCCGTGTCTATCCTGTTGTCTCTCTTGGTCTTGTCCGCCACGGATATGAGGTCCAGTGAATCCCTGACGTCAGGCAGTCCCGAGTTGGTGTAGATGTCGTCTATCACGCTCTGCCTGTCTTCATCCGAGCCCGTGGTGTATACTGGATTTAGTGAGTTGAAGTTCTCCACGTAATTCTCGAAGTACGTGATCCAGGCCGGTGTCTGTGATATTCGCGTCATCAACCTACGCAGGTCGGGATCTTCCGCCAGTGCCACGTAACTCTGATAGTCCGTGACCGTTTCCACATAGGTCCTGATGCCTGAGAGGTTGGAGTTCTCCAGTGCCACCTGTGTTTCCATCTTGTCTTGGTCCGTCGCCAGTTGTGTCCTCTTGGTCAGGTAGGGTTCCGTGCCCAGTGCCGTGTTGAAGTTGGTGTGTGCAGTCGCCACTGCCGCGGCGAAGGTGTCCAGCGTCTGTTGGAAGTCGGTCGAATCAGCGACCACGCCGTTGATGAAATTCTTTAGATCGTCGTATGCCGTCTCCAGTGCGGTCTCCTGTGCCAGGTTCGCATTGGCTATGAAGGTTATCGATTCCTTGAGCGTGGTGAACACAGGTGCGGAACTGTCCTCCGTCTCCAGGAACACGTTGTTCAGGGTGCCAAGGTGATCATTGACCGATCTGCTCTTGGACGCCGCCGTCACTCCATATATGTTGGGTATCAGTCCCTGTATGCTCTGCACCGTCTGTAGTATCTCCAGGAAATCCGCCGTGTCCTCCGTGTCTGGGTTCTGCAGGAACACGATGGTGCCGTCCAGTATGGTGTTGGTGTGCCTTATGGTGTCTCCGAACACCCTGCCCAGGTTCAGGTATTGTATGTTGTGTATGGTGTCCTTGAGGTCATTCTTCTGTGAGGTGGTCAGCACCGTGTTGGCCTGTATGGCCGTGTCCAGTTGGGAGCCTTTTATGACCCATCCTACTTTCAACTCGTTGATGGCGTTCTCCAGGCCTTGGTTGCTGAAGTTGGGACTTGAATTCGCTAGTGATGATAGGCCTTTGTTTACTGACATTACGAACTACCTTCAGTCTGGGTGGCGTCTATTATGCCTGCGTTCGCTCGTTCACGTGCCAGACTGGTTGCCGCTGGTCCACCGTATGCTGGTCCTCCACCTGCTCCATTGGCGAACACGTTGGGTGATCCCTGTATGACCGCCGTGCAAGTTGGGTCTCCGACCCTGCCTATGTTGATGCCTTCCGCGAACACGTTGGGTGATCCTCTCTTCAGAGGTGCGGTGTGTACGCAACAGCACACAGGACATGCACATGGTAAAAGGTGTGGGGTGTTCCTGTGCCCCTGACCACTCATGGGTATGCCGTTGGCGAACACTGAGTTGAAAGCACCTTTTCTCCTAGGTCCTGAACAGTGTGTCCTCTCACGATCTCCTTTTCTTGCTACTGCTGGCATGCCAGTATTTATAGCAACCGAAAACCGCTTGTATTATAACTTAAATTTGCTGAATTGGCCTTTTTTGACGTCTTGCTTGATGCCACCTACGATATAACTTTCGACTTCCGTCTCTTGGGGAGCCACCTGCATGCCTTTTGATGATAACCAGTGCTGTGTCCACGGCAGTGGGTTGGCCGATGCTGACACGTCATATATGGGATCATATCCCAGTGCCCTCAGTCTCTTGTTGGCGATCCACTCCACGTAGTTGCCCAACAGTTTCTCGTTCAGTCCAATGATTGATCCATCCTTGAACAGGTACTTGGCCCATGCCTTCTCTTCTTCAACACAGTCCTTGAACATCTGTATAACCGTCTTCTCGGTTCCCTTCATGGCCTTGGTCATCTCGGCGTCATCGCCCTTCTGCCATGCCTTGATCACGTGTGTTGACAGGTTCAAGTGTGTCGCCTCGTCCCTTGCGATCAATGAGAGGATCTTTGCCGAACCTTCCATCAGTTTGAGTTCACCAAATGCGAATGTGCAGGCGAATGATATGTAGAATCTCAATCCTTCCAATAAATTTACAGTGTTCATGGCCAGGTAAAGTTGTCTTTTCAGATCAAGCATGTCGACTTTCTTGCCAACTGCATGATCAAGTGCCATCTTTCCGAACTTGTCATATTCGTATGTGACACTCTTTGCTCTCTTCAGGATCTCTTTGTCGTCAAGGATAGTGTCAAACACCTCTGACGGATCTGAATAAACGTTTTTCATTATGTGTGTGTATGATCTTGAGTGTATTGTTTCAAAGAAGTCCCACGTCACTATGCAACCCTCCAGTTCTGGATTGCTAACATATGGTAGGAACATCAGACTTGGCCCTCTGCCCTGCACTGAATCCAACAGTGTCTGGTACTTCAGGTTCGATGTGAATATGTGTTTCTGTTCAGGTCTGAAGTTCATGAAGTCAGCCCTGTCCTTCTGTAGCGAGACCTCTTCTGGTCTCCAGAAGTAACCGATCATGGTCTGGTTCAACTTGTCGAACTGTGGATGCTTGAAGTCGTCGTATCTCTGAACACCACCATCTGCTCCGAAGAACATTGGCTGTTTAGTGAAGTCAACTTTCCCCTGGTTAAAAACTGTTTTCGTCATAATAATTCTCTGATGTTAGATTGTACAGGCGTCGCACTCACCGTCGTCGTCTGCGGCAGTACTTATCTGTTCAACCGGATTTTCTGGTTCAAGGATAACATCCTCACCGTCGTCTTCCAGTTGTGCGGCGATGCCCGCCGGTTGTACGTCCTCTTCCTCCCCTTTGAAATCGTATGTGTTCTGATAGTAACTGGTCTTCCAACCGTACTTGTATGCTGTCAGCATGTCCTGTGCCATCGCTGACAGAGGTACTTCATTGTTCTCATGATGTAATGGATTGTAACTCCAGTTGCCTGATATGGCCTGATCGAAATACTTCTGCATCATGGCAACAACATTGATGTAACCTGTGTTGTCAGGCATATCCCATAGTAGAGTGTAATCATTCTTTAGTTTAGGGAACCCTGGTGCTATCTGTTTCAGAGGTCCTTTCTTGCTTTTCTTGATGGCCATCAGTGCTCTCGGTGGTTCTATACCGTTTGTCTCGTTTGAAACCACGGAACTGCTCTCACTTGGCATCTGTGCTGACAGTGTGCTGTGTCTCAGTCCATACTTGGCAATGTCTTTCCTCAGGCTCTCCCACGCCATTCTCTGTTTGTGTGGCACGATCTCGTCGACCTCTTTCTTGTAGTGATCGATCGGCAGTTGTCCGTCTGCGTATTTGGTTCTTTCGAATCCCTCGCACTTGCCTTTCTCCATTGCTATGTTGCAACTTGCTCTCAGTAGGTTGTATTGGAATGCTTCTGTGAGTCTGTCTACTAGATCCCATGCTTTTGGATCTGAATACTTGACACCGTTCTTGGCCAGGTAGTGTGCCAGTCCGATGTAACCAATACCTAGGCTCCTTCTTTTTTTCGTTGAAACTTCCGCGGCCTTCACTGGATAATCTTGATAGTCAATTATCTGTTCAAGTGCTCTCACACTCAGGTCACAGATGTTTTCCAATTCACTTAAATCATTCAGTCCACCCACGTTCACCGCTGAAAGGATGCATAGTGCGATCTCTCCCTGCTCGTCGTGTATGTCCTGTATGGGTGTGGTTGGTAGTGTGATCTCTTGACACAGGTTACTCATAGAAACTTTGTCTTTGAATGAACTGTGTGTGTTACAGTGATCCAAGTTCATGATGTATATTCTACCCGTCTCTGCTCTCTCTTTCAACAGGTCAAAGAACAAGTCTTGTGCTGGAACTGTTTTCTTTGGAATTGTCTTGTCTGCCTCATACTTCAAGTAAAGGTCGTCGAACTCTTCTGTTCCAAACGCATCATATAGTCCTGGCGCCTGGTGTGGAGAGATAAGTGTGATGTCTTCCTCGTTCATGAATCTCTCGTAGAACATTTTACTAATCTGTATGGAGTAATCCATACGTCTCACTCTGTTGTCCTCTGTGCCCTTGTTGTTTTTTAACACTAGGATGTCTTCGATCTCTGGGTGCCATATTGGGAAGTGAACTGTCGCGTTTCCGCCACGCACACCATTCTGTGTGCAACATCTCACTGTTGATTCGAACTTCTTCAGGAACGGGATCACGCCTGTGTGTTGGACCTCGCCTCCTCTGATTTTACTGTTGATACCTCTGATACGTCCTGCGTTGATTCCTATGCCCGCTCTCCTGGCAACATATAATCCAATGGCCATATCGCTTGAAAAGATTGAAGGGAGTGTGTCGTCACTGTCAACAAGTACGCAACTAGCGAACTGTCTTATAGGCGTCCTCACCCCTGCCATTACTGGCGTGGGAATGTTGATCTTGTGCAGTGATATCGCATCGTAATATTTCTTGACGTAACCCATCCTTGTCTTTGTAGGATACTCCGCGAACAAGGTTGCCGCGATCATCATGTACATGTCCTGTGGTGTCTCGTAAAGTTGTCCCGTGCTCCTGTCCTGCACCAGGTACTTGTCACAGATCTGTCTCAGCCCTGCGTAGGTGAATTTGAGATCTCTTTCTCTCTTGATCAATGTGTTGAATTTCTTTATCTCTGTCTTCGAATACTTGTCCAGGATGCCTTTGTCGTACACACCCAGTCTGATGTTCCTGACTATCAGTTTCAACAACGGAATGTATTCGTACTGGCCGTGTGCTTCCTTCCTGACGTCATAGGATAAGAGTCTCGCCGCGGCGTACTGGTAGTTGGGCGCCTCTAGACTTATGAGATCGTTCGCTGAACGCACTAGAACATTCTGTATGTCCTTGGTCGTCATGCCATCATAGAACTGGATGTTGGCGTTCATCTCTATCTGTGATGATGAAACCCCTGCCAGACCTTCACAGGCCTCTTCAACGACGAAATGAATTTTATTGATGTCAAGGTTCTCCAACTTGCCGTCTCTCTTTTGAACTTTGATCGTGCTTGAGTTGGTGCTTGGCATTAAGTATTTGTAATTTTTGTTTTTGATTTTTTGTTTTGTTGTATCCATATTTATCTAAATCCGTGTTTATAACTTTTTTTGTCTTTGTGTGTCGCCTGTCATACGAGTAAAACTACAACGTCGTTATGTAATTTTATAATGTACTAATATTACGACAGAAAAAGTTTTTTGTCTATCTGATTGTGTGGTATTATGCGATTATGGTTGTCTGGTAATCTAGTGTTGCGTCGGTGCCGGTGCTGGTTGTTGTGAATTTCAATGCAACCGTTTCATTACCTGCTGTGGAGTCTTTGTTGTCTAGCACCGCGGTCAGTTCCACTCCAACGTCTGTTCCGCTCTCCGTGAACGTGTCGTCATAGTTGACGCCGTTGGTGGATGCACTGATGACCATCTCGCCCGTCCTGTCCAGTGTCCCCCTCACGATTTTGTACTTGATCCTTAGACCTTTGCCTGCTAGTGCAGGGTATTCGTTGATGGTGGTGGCCGCCGATGTGTTGTCTGCTAGTGTCTGGGATTTTATCGCTTTGTCCTGTATGCCGATTCCCTGTATCTCTGGTGCGGCGTTTAATTCTGAACTGCCATCTGTTCTACGTAGGTCTGATCTCTCAAAGAAATCCAATGCTGATGTGCATTCGTCATTGTCAAACTGTATGACAGGGACTTCTCTGATTGAACCAACCCCTTCGAAGTTGTTCGCCACTGTCTTTGCGTAGTAGTTGCCATGGGAGATTATGTTCCTCGGGCCAACTCCTGCGTCTGCGCCTGCTGTTGGTTTCACGAAAATGGCCTGCTGGCCTATGTCGCTCCAACTAGAACTGGTAAATTGCACGTCCCTTGGACCGTCGATGAGTCCCGCCGTGCTACCATCCATCTCTGCACCAAGCAACGCACCATAGTACGCAGTTGAGAAATCACAGTCGTGGAATCTAATGTTGGTTGCGTCAAAACTTACATCAACCAATCTAGCGAATTTAGTGAATTGACATTGATTGAAAACGATATTATTAGTTGGGAACACAGATGTCGACTGTGTGACCGTGATACCTTTAGACGTGCTCGCGTCTGCTCCACCCGAAGCGTAGGAACCTTGGAACTTGACGTTGTTGAAGTAACCTTTGGTCACCCTGTCTAGGCTTACGCCACCGTATGCCACAGTGTTCCTGACTGTCATGTTTGATATCTGTATCTGTGTTGGTGTGGTTGCACCGGAGTTTCCGATGTCTGCACCCACATTGCCATCGTCGTCCTGCATCACCATCACGGCGTTGTTACCTGAATTCCTGATTATGGTCTTGTCTGGGCCTTCACCCACCAAGTGTGCAAATGGTGGTATCTTGAGTGCGGCGTTGATCCTATATGTTCCCGCCGGGAAGAAAAGAACCCTCCTTGCCCTGGTGTCATCCTTGTCTGTGTCCTTGTAGATCTCGTCTATGGCGTTCTGAATTGCCGTAATGTCTGCTGTGGAATCATCACCCTTGGCACCAAAGTCTTTGACCGAGACGTGGTCATCTAATCTTGTTTGTAATGTCCTTTGTTGGCTCGTGGTCACCGGGGTGTTGTCCTCCAGGTAACCTTTGTAGGTGTGGTTCAGTGCTGTGGTGAATGCCGAACTGCCTGCTGTAACGATCTCCGTGTTGCCCACTGCTGGGGCACCATCTGACACCGTGCCGTTCCCGATGAACAGCCTCTGCTCGTCTATGACCCAACCCAGTTCGCCCGCGGCCAACTGTGGTAGATCTGTTTTTTTTCCACGTCTGTGCTGTATTCTTGATATCTGTACTATCGGCATATAATGTTATTTATGCCCAAGACGGATTGAAAGTTTTTGCGAAATCTGTGCCTCTGACAGAGTCTAGCATTGTGAAGTATTGCTTAAATCTGTCGTGTAATTTATTATCAAAATTGTAGTTTTTCAGCCAATTATCAACTGCTATTAATTTGGGTGAGTTGATCGTTGAAAGCCATTTCCTAAATGATTCTACGTCATCCTGTTTGGCACTGCTCAAGGTTAGGTGTCCTGAGCCGTCTACAGATCCATCATATATCTCACCAATCTCTAGTGCTATGTCGTTTTTGACACAGTATTCATACACTGGCCGGAATGTAAAAAGAGAAGTGTGTTGCAGTATGTAATAGAACAATATTTTTATATTCTTTTGTTTGAATCTTCTAACATTGTTTTCTATGTCTTGCCACCGGCTACCACTCCTGATGTAGTTGTTGTGTTCGCCTATTCCATCTAGACTAATGTTCACTATCAGATTAGTTCTGTTCTCCAGCAGTGCGAGAGTGCTGTCAGCAATCACAGTTCCGTTGGTGTTGAAAGATATTTCAGCGTCTGGCCTTATTTCTTTAAGGAAATCGTCTATGAAAGGATTCATGAAAGGTTCGCCACCGCCAAAGTTCGCGGACACACAATTCTGCAATATTTCCTTCATTAGTCTTTTGTTGTTTTGGTCATTGATCCAGTCGTGGTCTGCTTTGAGATATCCTATGTTGAAGGGAGCAAACTTTTCTTGATTCTTCTTTGCTTCCGCGGACCATTGTGAACTGGCATACGGGCCACACATGGTACATTTTAGATTACAGAAATTTCCAAGTCTTAATTCCAGATGTCCAATATCAAGAGTGTTGGCCGTGAATTCCTCATACTTTTCCTTGAACAATCTGCTGTGATATTTTCTTCTGTTTACGCCAATTGCTTCTCGTTGAATGCAATAATCACACCCACCGTCGATCTCCCCGTCAATCATCTTTCGTCTTAGGGAGGTATCGGCCTTGTACTTCTCATACTCCCATATTTTGTACTGTGGCAATGATGATTTATCCCTGATGAACTCACAACAAGGCATCAACGTGCCGTCGTTGTCAACTACCAGGCTTCTAAAAGGGGCCTTGCAGAATTTTTCAGGTTCTGTTTTCATTAAAACTATTTAATCGAGAATTTGCTTGTAGTATTGCTCCAATTTGCCATACCATTGCCCCACCCAGTGATCATAGTCCTCTATGTCAAAGGTCTGGTACTCGTTGGCCTGTGTGCATATGAATATGCGACCGGTCCTGATCTGTGTGTCGTACATCTTGTTGTGTGCCTCGCTGTATGCCACCAGTTGCAGGAAGTAGTCCTCCACCCACTCCTTCTTCTTTAGTCGTCTCGCCTGTTTGAAATCCATTATGGCAGGTGCTCCCTTGTACACACCGACCAGGTCAGTGGTGCCCGCGTACAGTTCCGGGTAGTACAGTGAGACCTCCGATCCCCACACCTCCGAAACGTTGTTGAGTCCGTTGTCGATTATCACGTTGGCCATCTTGTGAGCCTTCTGTTGTATGAGGTTAGAACCTGGAGTCCTGTCCTCGCCCTTGACGTGCTTCTCCAGGCTACGGTGCATGACCGTCCCTATGTTGGCACTCTCTGTTGTGATCTGTTGTGCCTTCTCCGCACCAATCCTCTTGCGCCATGCGTGTAGGTGTGTCATGTCCTTGGTGGCAGATAAAACAGTGGTAACACTGGGAACCTGTCTGCCGTCTGGCGTCTCGTAGTGTCGCTTGTGATTCTTGGTGACACGGCTCATCTCACCATATGGATATCTTTGATTGTACGTGATGCCCTTATCAACAAGAACATCTTTTGGTATTTTCATAGACATATTGTATATTACATTAGTGATTTTGTCAAAGACTGTTCTAGTTCAGGCAATAGTTCACGCCATGTCTTGCCTTTTCTGTGCCGATCCTGTGTGTCATTGTACCTGATGAATGCCTTTTGGAAATGCACTTTTTCCTGTTCACTGTATACTTCTCTTCTAAGATTTTGTATCTGGTTTTCATAGAACTTGATAATATGAGTATGCCCGGCAAATGACTCACGCGAGCTCAACAACTTGTCCGCGATCTTGCTCTTGTAATCACTGGGAAGGATATCATAGTTGCAGATGGTTGGATACCACACCTGGGCCATCCAGGATATTCCAAACTTTTTCCCTAATGCTCCGCCACTGAAATCCAGCCACCACTGTAGGATTTCATCCAGCTGGTCAATGTTCAGCAACTGTATGGCAGGACTCAGAACGATGTTCCCGTTGTTGTGATCTAATAACCCTTTGTAGAAATTTAAATTGTCACACACCTTTTTGAAATTGCTGGGATATCTAATGTACTCGGTCCTATCTCCTAGCCCGTCCACGCTGGCCCACACTGTCCAGTGTTTGAGTTTGGGCAACCAGGCTGTCATTTTGGGATTCACGTTGGTGAGATTGGTTGTGAGTGTTATGGTCAAATCCTTGAGCCGGTCGTGTTCTTCTAGATGTGCGAACAGTTCCCAGAATTCCGGTATCACAGTGGGCTCTCCCCCTATGACCACCATGTCCGTGATGTTGCTGGTTATGTAGTCAAACAGTTTCTTCTTGATTTTTGGATTCTGGAACCAGGCGTACTCCACCGAGAGGTTGTTGGTCCAGATGTTCACGTTGCCGCTCTCTTTTGTGATCCACTTGATGAAATCTGGATCGTTCTTTCCTATCTCTAACAGTTCTTTGCCTATCTGATTGGAGTATTGCTGTCCACACATCTTGCATTTAAGATTACACAAGTTGCCTAGGTGCAATTCCATGGACCTTGGAAGTTGTGCAACAGACCCGTCTTTATCAGTGGCGGAAATGTTTTGCTCCATTTCTCCGGTGTCACGCATGGACCGATAACCTCTCTCCTCCTGTTGGACACATTTCACACAGGCAGGAACAGATTCTCCTTTGATCATCTTCAGTCTGGCCTGTCTAATGTCCTCGCTGTTCCATGCTTTCTCTAGTGAGTCGTTGTTGATGTGCAACCTGTTGCCTTTTTTGTCTCTGAGGTTTTCCATGGTGGCACAGCAGTATCTGATACTGCCACTCATGTGGACGTACTGGTGGTTCCACAACTTGGCGCAATATGATTTACTCATGCTCTACTCCACACACATTTTCACATGTGACCATTTTGTATTCTTGTGGCTTATTTTGAATTCCTTTCCAAATTTCTTTGAAATAGTCGCCTCCGAGTATGCCTTCCAAAGGAGTGTGTCTGATGTTGACTGATTTGTATTCTTTTATTATGTTCTTTGATTCATGCATGGATAGGTCGCCCATGAAACAACAAGGACTGACATTGCCGTTGGCATGCAGAAAAATTTCAACGTTGCCTTTACAGTAGGAATTACACTCAATCTGTTTTACCTGCACCTCCTTGTGCTTCTGGTCTTTTTTGTTGGCGTAATTTTCTTTGATATCATTAGGTGGTTTTTCCAACACGTAACCGTCGATCAATATTTTGTCACGTTGGACCCAGTTGCCTTCGCTGTCAAAGTCGTCCCATCTGGTGGTTGTTTTCCTTTGGAAATTAAGGAATCCCATTTTCTTGCTTAGATCTTCCGCTTCCGAAATCTGGTGCTGGTTGTGTTTGAATATGAGAAAATCCCATTCCGCCTTGCCACCTGCGTCTATGAATGCTTCTGCGTTTGCCATGACTTTGTCCCATTTAACATTTCTCCTGTATAGATGGTTGGTATCTTGTAACCCGTCTATGGAGAATGTGACGAGCACACCTAATCCTGCAAGTGACCTGTAAAATTCAGGTGTCCTGGCACCACCGTTGGTGTTGATTGAAAGTTTCACCTTGCTGTTAATGGACTTGATGTGTTCGTAAATCTCTAAACACTCGGGATTCATTGTTCCATCACCTACGTTGCCACAGGACCTAAAAAGTCTAAGGTTTTGCAAAACTCTTTGCCCTATGCCATAACGGATGTCATCTATTGTGGTATGTGAATTGTTTGAAATCTCTTTGATTAGGTTCTGTTCTGGATCAAATCTAGCACACATGGGACAGGCCGCATTGCAATAGTTTGAAAGTTCAGCGTTGATATGATTGATCGCATCTATGGTAATGTAAGAACTAGGCATACGTTTTTAGTTATTGATTATTGACGACGTTTCATTGCGGACTTGGCCATCTTCTGTACCACGTCTGTGCTACCCTGGTCATCGTAGTCCATGGCAGGATCCTTCTCTGCCTCTTTGTCCGTCTTGACCACTATCTTCTCGTTGTCGAAGTCCGCCACCACGTTCTTCAAGTCACCGTCCGCGTCATAGATCCTCTTGAACACGTCATAGTTGAATGCCGGATAACCCGTGTTGCTCATGATCTGTTTGACTGCGTCCATGCTGATGTCACTTGCTTGGTCACGTTCGTCCGCGTCGCCCTTCATGTTCAACAGGATGTTGATCAAGGCTGACTCTAGGTCTGTGTCGCTTTTGTTGAATTCGAAAAATCTCACAGGACTACTTCCCTGCTAGTTTACTGAACAATCTGTTTGATGCTTCAAACACTTCTTTGGATTCTCTTTGTTCTCTGCCTTCTGGTTCTGTTCCACCCGCTTCGGCATCAGAGGCGCCAAACTCATCTGATTCTAGGTCGTCGGTCCCTAGGTCATCTAAGTCTGCGTCTGTTGTGTCCATGTCCATCGTGTCATCGGCGCCCATAGG
>Ga0222718_10001394_pt1 | contig 23281 bp, 29 predicted proteins | sample C33_27DmetaG_FD_165045 | JGI IMG/M metagenome (GOLD analysis project Ga0222718, IMG submission 165045) | Estuarine water microbial communities from San Francisco Bay, California, United States - C33_27D | ecosystem: Environmental > Aquatic > Marine > Unclassified | place: USA: California...
AACGCAGCCAAGGTCAGCTTTGGCAAGGTGAGTAAAAAGCTTTCTCAGAAGGATGAGAAGCTCATAGCTTACTTGGCCAAGCACAACCACTGGACACCCTTTGGGCACACCAGTGTCACCTTCCACGTTAAGGCCCCTATCTTTGTTGCCAGACAGTTGGCAAAGCATCAGGTGGGACTTGTCTGGAACGAGGTCAGTAGACGCTATGTTTCTGACAGACCAGAAGCTTGGATATCAGACCTGTGGAGGCAGCAGAGCGACGATAAGAAGCAAGGCTCAGAAAGCTTTGGTGTGATTTCTCAAGGCATCGTGGAGGACATCTACGCCTCAGCTATCTCGCACTCTATCGATGCGTATAATAGACTGCTTAAACTCAAGGTTTGTGAGGAGCAAGCCAGAGCAGTTCTGCCTCAGTCCATGTACACAGAATGGTACTGGACCGGCTCTGTGGCCGCCTTTTCCAGAGTGTGTAAACTAAGGCTAGAAGAGACGGCTCAGGAAGAAACACGAGAAGTAGCTGTTGCAATCTCAGACCACTGTGATAAACTGTTTCCAGTAAGCTGGAGAGGACTGAATTGTTAAACACTCTTGTGATAGACATTGAGACTGACGGGCTGGACTATTCTGTGATCCATTGCCTAGTCACTCTCGATGTGGACAACAACATTGTCAAAACGTTTCTAAGCTCTGACGGAGTGCAGGAATATTTTAACAACTTTGACAAGATTGTTGCTCACAATGGCTCGACCTTTGACTTCCCTGCGTTGCGTAAACTATGGGGAGTAGAGGTTCCTATCGCCAAGCAGACGGACAGCCTGATCCTGTCTCGCATGGCAAAGCCCGATAGGGAAAAGGGCCACGGCTTGAAGGCATGGGGAGAACGTCTAAATTTTCTCAAGGGTTCCTACGAGGAGTCTTGGGAGAAGCTCACAGATGAGATGATAGCCTACTGTGAGCAAGACGTTCTCCTCTGCGCGAAGGTCTACGAGATTGTCTGCGAAGAGACCAAGGATTTTTCAGAGAAGTCTATAGCAGACGAACACCGTATGCAGCGTTTGGCTACACATGTTGAAGAGAACGGGTTTGCGTTTGACAAAAAGCTGGCACACAAGGTCTACTCCAAGCTCTTAGCGGAGCAGGAGGAGATCGTTATACAGATGCAGGACACCTTTGAACCAGAGGTGATCCAGCTAAAGACCAAGACCAAGTTGAAGCCGTTTAATCCAGCCAGCCGTAAGCAGATCGGGGAGAGGCTGATTGAAAAGGGCTGGAAGCCTAAGCAGTTCACACCTACAGGTCAGCCCAAGGTAGATGAGAACACTCTGGAAGATTGTGGTATACCAGAGGCTCAGATACTGGCCAGATACTTCATGCTGCAGAAACGCACTGCCATGATTGATTCTTGGCTGAAGTCGTGCGGAGAAGCTGACCGCGTACACTGCCAGTACAGAACCTTGGGCGCTATCACTAACCGTATGTCGTGCAGCAACCCCAACCTGCAGCAGATACCGTCTTTGCGTAAGCCGTTTGGCCTAGAGTGCCGACAGATGTGGTGTGCAGACTACGGTAACGTGTTGGTAGACACCGACGCTGCTGGGCTGGAGCTTCGAGTTCTAGCGCACTACATGAACGACCCAGACTACACAAAAGAAATACTGGACGGCGACATACACACTGCCAATCAAAATATGGCTGGCCTGGAGACTAGGGATCAAGCCAAGACGTTCATCTACGCTCTGCTGTACGGTGCAGGTGACGCTAAGATTGGCTCAGTAGTTAACGGTACTGCCAAGGACGGTAGGGATTTGCGAGAGCGTTTCTTGTCTAATCTCCCGTCGTTCTCCAGACTGCGGGAAGCGGTGGTACACAAGGGAACATCAGAAGGGCGCTTGAGAGCAATAGATGGCCGACATATTGTGGTGAGACACCCACACGCTAGCATCAATACGCTCATTCAAGGCTCTTCTGCTGTGCTTATGAAGAAGTGGTTTATGAACACAGCCGCTAACTTAAAAGCCAAGAAAACTGGCGCGAAGCTGGTAGCAATGGTACACGACGAGATGGTGATAGAATGTGTAAAAGAAAGCGTTGACTCTGTGTCTGACTGTGTTAAAATAGCTATATCACAGGTCAACCAAGAGTATAACCTACGCTGCAAGTTAGACTGTGACGTACAAACTGGAAACAACTGGAGTGAGATACACTAATGGCTAGTTCCTATATCGAAGGTAACCTCTACTACACATACTTGTTCGACCAGAAGGACAAGTATGACCGCTATTCCTGCGCCGTTGCTCTTGAGGGAGACCAAGTGAAGAAGGCAAAGTCTCTTAACTTGACGGTAAAGCAGGACGATTCAAAGTACAACGGCATGGCCTATGTGCAGTTGAAGAGCAACTACCAGCCAGACCTCTATAACAAAGATGGTTCAGAGTACGACGGTCCTAAGGCTTTGGGCGAGGGTACTACTGGAGTTGTTAAGCTTAGTCAGCGCCCCTACAATAACAAGTATGGCAGCGGTGTCACCACCTTTATCGAAGGTGTCAAGTTCACAAACGTTGTGGAATACAAGTCTGACAATGCTGCGTTTGACGATGAAAGCTCTGACGACTTCTCTAATGCCAAAGAAGTAGAAGAGTTTTAAGTGTCGGATTACGGACACTGGGATGTGAGTCTGGTAGGTAATTTTAACCCTAATGCCCATTTGGGGTTTGTCTACCAGATCACTCGCATCGATACAGGCAAGGCTTACATAGGCTGTAAGCATCTCTGGAAGTTTAAGAAGGGTAGCCGCAAGCGTGTGAAAGCAAGCGAGTGGCGCACCTACTGTAGCAGTAGTTCTTATTTAGTACCGGAAATAAAAGAGCTAGGTAAAGACAAGTTTAAGTTTGAAATACTTATGCTCTGTGACAATAAAAGAAATCTGTACTATAATGAAATGAAGTTACAGGTAGAACTCGGTGTCCTGGAAAACGACAATTACTACAATGCCAATGTGGGCGGGATGCGTTTCTATAGACCTGTGAAGAGTTACATTAGTGAAGAACTCAGGGACAAGTTTAGAGGAACCAACAACCCCGCCTACAGAGGCACCTTCTACGTTTTTAGAAACGACGGTAGCATCGTTGAAGAGGTCATAGACACGACCATGAAACAATGGTGCAAAGAGAACGGTTACGATCATAGGCGTATCTCTGACTTACGTAATGGAAAACAGAAAAGACACAAAGACATTATAAAGGTGGAGTATGCAAATGAGCGAGAAGAAGATTGAAACCCTAGTTCCTGACATTTACGACCTGCTGGATAAAGGCAAGAAGGAGCCTGACAAAGCCGCTCTGTTTGAGATGGCTTACACAATGATGGAAGTTGTCCGTAAACAACTTTGGTTCTCCACTGCAGAGCGTAAACCAGCACTGCGTATGTCGAATCTAGGCAAGCCCTGTGACCGTGCTCTGTGGTTGGACATCAAGGGTGACCACGAGCCTGAGCCTCTTACCCCTGAGACACGTATGAAGTTTCTTTTTGGTGACTTGGTCGAAGCTCTGGTTCTGTATCTGGCCAAGGAAGCAGGACACAAGGTTGAGGACCAGCAGAAGCGTATCGAAGTTGACGGTATTGTCGGACACATCGACGCTGTGATCGACGGACATCTTGTCGATGTTAAGTCAGCGTCTAGTTTTGCTATGAAGAAGTTCAGGAACGGCACTCTGCCTGACGACGATGCGTTTGGTTATATCTCTCAGATTAGCGGCTATGCTAACGCCATGGGCAAGAAGAGCGGTACGTTTTTAGCCATGGATAAGAGCGGTGGAGAGCTTGCTACCTACACGCACAAAGACCTAGAGGACACGTCTGCTAGGATTAAGCACGTTAAGGCCATGCTGGAGTTAGACACACCTCCAGACCGCCCTTTCAAGGAAGTTGAAGACAAACCATCAGGCCGTAAGAAACTAGATATAAACTGTTCTTATTGTCCCCATAAACAAGTTTGCTGGGCAGATAAAGGACTGGACCTGAAGTTCAGATCGGGTCGTCCAGTCTTCTTGGTGGGAGAGGAAGGCAAGACAAAAGAAGAGATCGAGCATGGTTTCTGAAAATGTTCTGAAAGACTTGTCAGAGACATACAGCCCAGAGGAGATACTTGAAATCCTAGGGCTTGATAATTTTGACCTAGTCGTTCTACTCTATGATAAAATAGAAGAAAACCTACACAACTTCCAACTAAGGCCGGTAGACACTTATGACGTATAACTCAAACTTGCTTCCTACTCAGTACCAGAACTTTATCGCACTGTCCCGCTATGCGCGTTGGCTACCGGAAGAAGGCCGTCGAGAAACTTGGTCAGAGACGGTGGACCGATACGTGGATAACGTAGTGGCACCTTGCATCGACGAAGCTGAAGTTATCGAAGAACTACGCGATGCTATCTTGTCTCTGTCTGTCATGCCCAGTATGCGTATGCTTATGACCGCTGGACCTGCACTGCAGCGAGATAACACCGCTGGCTACAACTGCTCGTACATCGCCGTCGATGACATTAAGGCTTTTGACGAAGCCATGATGATCCTGCTCTGCGGTACAGGCGTGGGCTTCTCTGTCGAGCGTCAGCACATCGCCAAGCTACCCGAGGTTCCTGATCAGTTGTTCGACTCTGAGGACACCATCGTTGTTCACGACTCGAAGGAAGGCTGGGCTAAGTCGTACCGCAAGCTGATTGCTATGCTCTACGCTGGCGAGATTCCCAAGTGGGACGTGTCCAAGGTCCGCCCTGCTGGTGCAAAGCTGAAGACCTTTGGAGGTCGAGCCAGTGGACCTGAGCCTCTTATTGATTTGTTTAACTTTTCGATCAATGTGTTCAAAGGTGCCGTAGGGCGTCGTCTGAACAGCATTGAATGTCACGACATCATGTGCAAAATCGGGGACATCGTCGTGGTCGGTGGTGTCCGTCGTTCTGCTATGATTAGCCTGTCCAATTTGTCAGACGACCGTATGCGCCATGCCAAGAGTGGCCAATGGTGGGAAGCCAGTCCGCAACGAGCACTGGCTAACAACTCCGTGGTCTACACAGAGAAGCCAGATGTCGAGTCTTTCCTCCGTGAATGGACAGCACTGGTCGAGTCCAAGTCTGGAGAGCGTGGCATCTTTGCACGATATGCAGCAGACAAACACGTAGAGAAGAACGGTCGTCGCAAGACTGGTTACGAGTGGGGTACTAATCCCTGCTCTGAGATTATTCTGCGTAACAACCAGTTCTGTAACCTCACCGAGGTCGTTGTACGCTCTACCGACACCTTTGCCACACTGCAGAACAAGGTGCGCTTGGCCACTATCCTGGGTACTATTCAGTCTACCTATACGAAGTTCCCGTACCTTCGCAAAGTCTGGGCCAAGAACACTGAGGAGGAGCGTCTTCTGGGAGTTAGCCTGACAGGCATCATGGACTGTGAGATCACCGTTGCACCAGAGCCTGAGTTTCTGGAAGAGCTTCGCAATATTTCTGTAGACACAAACAAGGAATGGGCAGACAAGCTGGGCATCCCTCAGTCCGCTGCTATCACCTGTGTGAAACCGTCTGGCACTGTGTCACAGTTGGTCGATGCTGGTTCAGGTATCCACGCTAGGCATAGTCCCTATTACATCCGCACGGTACGTGGAGACGTGAAAGACCCGCTGACTCAGCTTATGATCGACGAAGGTGTGCCGGCAGAGCCAGAGGTGTTTCACCCTGACTCAACGATGGTCTTCTCGTTCCCTGTGAAGTCTCCTGACAACGCTGTTACACGCAACGATATGACAGCGTTGGAACAGTTGGAAGTCTGGAAGCTCTACGCTGTGAACTGGTGTGAGCACAAGCCGTCGGTTACGATCAGCGTAAGGGACGATGAGTGGCTAGAGGTCGGTGCGTGGGTCTACAAGAACTTTGACCTGTGCAGCGGCATCAGCTTCCTGCCTCACTCTGACCATACCTACCAGCAAGCTCCGTATCAAGATTGCGACGAAGAGACATATGAAGAGCTTCTCTCTCGTATGCCTACGTCAATCGACTGGTCACGTCTTGGCGAGTATGAGCAAGAAGACAACACCGCTGGTTCCCAGACACTTGCTTGTGTCGGAGGAGTTTGTGAAGTTGTCGATCTCAACTAGTAAAAAATGTAAAGGTGCTTGTAAGCTAGACCTAGAACACGTCTATTGTATAGGTTGCGGTAGAACAGTAGAGGAAATTAAATTAGCTTATGAAAAGAAAAAGCAGGAAAGAGAGTTCCAGATATACTGGTCTCGCCTTCCTGCTTAGGTTGGACGCTTAATAGTCCCGTGGGGAGCCAAGGTTAGCTCCCCTTTTTTATTCGTAATTCATCATCAGAAATGCTTCATCACGGCTTATGTTTCGCGGCAATGCTCTGTTACTAGCTGCCTCTGCTCTCCGTCGCAGCTCTTCACCAGCTATGTTTCTGGCAACCATTTCAGCTTGAGACATCGCAGGGGCTGCTGGTGTGACCACTTCTTCTTCTTCTTTTTCAGGCTCAGGCTCAGGCTCAGCCACAACTGGTTCTGTACCCGGAACACGATAAGAACCTGACAGAGGCTGTGTAGACATAGCTGCCAAGATACCAGCAGGGGTTGCAGGAGCCTGACCCTCTGCCATAGGAGCAAGCGTAGGCACTGGGTCCACAAAGGACGTAAAATAATCGTCCTGCTGCGGAGCAAGCGTAGGCACTGGGTCCACAAAGGACGTAAAATAATCGTCCTGCTGCGGAGCTTGCATACCCTGAAGCATAGAGAACAACGTTGTCAGATCGTAGTCCTCGTATGACGGGGGCATCATAGGAGCGGTAGCGTTATAACCATACTTAGGGTATGCCGTCTGAACCACTACTGGAGCAGCGGTGTATTCAAAGGGGTTATCGGTGTACCCCAAATTTGTTGGATTAGCTGCGTATAGGTCTCCAAGTGTTTCTTGGTTAACCGCAGCAATGTTTTGGTTCTGAAGAGCAGTGATTAGACTTCCCATAGTACTTCCCTTAGTTTATTTAGCGTTTTTAACAATAGATGCACCGAAGTACAGACCAGTTATAGCAGAGAGCAAATGTGTGTCAAGAGGTGTTAGTACTAGTCCCTTGACTACTTGCCACTTTACTTCTTCACTTCCTTCAAAGAACAAGAAACCTGGGTTCCAAGATGTGTAGCCCACGGTAACCTGAATATCGGGCCAAAATACAGACACAACTTTCGGCCAAACAATGATAGCCCCTACAGCAGCCAGAGCGATTATACGCCGCGTCACTTGGAAGCCTTTGTTCTCGTAACGTCTGGCTAGGTCAGTGGCCTCAGACTGCGCTGAGAGGCCGTCTATGGCCCTCTGAAAGGCATCCTGCTTGGCCTTCATGCTCTGGGACCACATGGACATCACACCGCCCATGAGGCCAGAGCCTAGCATAGTGATGAGTTCTAAAGGTAGACCACCCATGTTATTGCCCCTTGTTTTCTAGAAGAGAGATACGAACTTGAAGATCGTGAATGATGTTCATCATCTGTTCACGTAGATTTTGTCTCGCTATAGCGTTATCCGGGGAAGGTACAATCGCGCCGTCCGGTGTTACCAACTGCATCATGCGAGATTCGATCAGGTACAGACGGTTCTCCTGCTCGTTCAGGGCTGTCATCAAATAGCCCACGGCAGCTATGAGCACAGGTGCAATAGCCGTCAGAATACCCTGAAGATTAAACTGCATCTTTTCGCCCTGTTATCTTCTTAACCGTTTCAGTTTCCCAGATACGTAGAGCCATCCAGACAATAGTGAACAAACTTGCCAAAGCTGGGAGCACTTCGATAATCGTTCCTAGAGCAACTATGCCAGCAGTGACATCAATGGGGGTTTTATCGTTCATTGAATTTCCCCATGTTTCGTATTGCTAAAGCTGTTTCTTCCATCCGGCCCCTGATACCACTACGACCACGCTTCTTTGCGTTTTTGTACTCAACACTATTTAAAAATTCTTTAGAGGCTTCTTCAAATTTACCTGCTTTAATTAGCTTTCTAGTTTCAGGACTCTGCACTAAGCTTCCTCTAAACCATTCAGATACCAAAGGTGCTTGAATTTCTAAAGGGTAGTTTGAAAACCCTGGTACTGCTCGTTCAACTTCAGGAAGACGTTTCATAACATCTTCTTTTAAATAAATTTTACCAGTTTCTAGGTTAATCTCGTCTCCTAGTTTTACACCTTCAGTTCTACCATATCCAACTGTTGGCACATCTCCTTTAGTAGGAATCTTTGCTACAGGAATAAAACCTTCACGCTCTGCTATAAAGTCTGTTATGTAATTAAAACGATCAGCGCCTGTATCAGGAGCACTTGGCTTACCCTCTGGACGAGGCATCCCTGCCATAGCAGACAACAATCCTTTGCCCTGTGGTTGCTCTATACCAAGTCTAGCTAACACACCTGTAAAATCATTAGCCATTATACTATCCTTGTACTGCATTTCTAGAATTGGTAATGGTAGAAGTATTAACGATATGATCAACAATGTGCGTAACATTAATCACCTCTACGTTCCTTTTCTATACGTTCGTTGTACTTTTCTGCACCACCGCCAAACCAATTGTACAGCATTGGGCCAAACAGCGGGACACTACGCAGAAGTCTAGAAGCATCAGCGTCTTCGTCTGTTAGCATTACCGCTCCTTCAGTAACAGCATCTATAATTGGAGTAGCTGGTGCAAGAGTTTCAATAGCCGCGTCCGTTATTTTACCCTGACTGATATACTTATCGCTTACATATTTGTTTACACCAAAGACTCCAGTTAGTGCCCAAAGTGCTTTGTTTGGAAGATCGTCCACAGAGACATCTCTGCCAAGAAGAATGTCCTTAATTGCCTGTGTCCCGACATTGGCTGCTGATAGGTAACCAGCAAGAACCGCAGCCTTTTTAACAGCGGCCAACTTGTTTCCCTTTAGATACTCCTGTACTATTTCTCGTCTAACTACATCATACTGTTTCAATGTAAAAGATTTCAAAGCATATAAGATTCTACCATTTGGATTGTCCAGGTAAGCTTGTGGCATCTCACTCATGGTAATAGGTTGGACACCCGATAGCTCGTTGAACGTGTGAAACTTAACAGGCTCTGTAACCTTACCAGCTTTTAAATCAGCCACGATAGATTCAATATCGTCACCATAGAACTTACTCCATTTTTTACGAAAGGCTGCTTCTCCAGCAGAGGTTTTCATAAGTTTAAAGTTCTTACGGAGAGCCGCGTTCATAAATGTTTCTTTACCCAACCGGTCAATTGCTCTAAAGCCAGAAACTGTGAACAAGTTGTTAAGCAATTTGGCAGTCTTTCTAGCATCGGTAAACTCTTGACCAATATTGTCAATACCAATGTCAACGATTTTAATACTCTTAGGACCAAACATGGCTCCAATTGTACTTCTAAAACCGTTAAGAGCACCAGATAGACCTATGTCACCTAGCTGAGTAATAGCAGAAATAGGATTAGCGATTGTTCCCATATAGGTTAGGTCTCGAAGTGTACCTAATGATGCACCACTTGTCTGTTCACCGCCTATAAACCTAGATTTCAAAAGACTTACAAGTTCGTCTTCTTGCTCTGGCAATATATTACCAGCAAGCTTTTCTTCTTCAACCAGTCTTCCAATTGAACTATCCAGATCGACAACGCCTTGCTGATCTTTTTTCAAGCTACGGCCTAAAAAGTTACGACGTTCAATATTGTTAACAGCGTTACGAGCATAGATGGTCAGGGCTTCTTCAGGAGAGGAGTAGTACTTTAAAAGATTGTCGTCCAGCTTTTCAATGGTACGTGGCTTTACAAAGTTAGGAAGATTTCCGTCAGTCTTTACACTAAAACCTCTAATGACCATGTTGGCAATGTTGGACTTGGTTGCCATGTCAAGATCACTTACTGTAAGGTCTTTAGCCCGTGCGTATTCCTGTTGTGCTTTGGCTATTTGAGATTTCTTTGTTGAACCAACAGCTTTTAACAGTCCGTCATAATCTTTCACAATACGTGGAAAGTAGTTTTCTTTAGGGTCAAAAGTATAACCCACATCTTTTAACTGATCGTAGAATGAACCAAGTTTTGCTTCAACAGGTGGAAGCATATCTTTCATTTCTTTAGGCATATATGATTTAGCTGCTGCAAACTCTCCGTTGTACAGGTGTCGTGTTACAGCTTGTTTTGCAGGGCCTTTTAGTTTCTGCAACTGAGCTAAAAACGGCTCTAGTTCTTTCATACTTGCATTAGTCTTAGTATGAATATCGTATTCAAACTGACGAAGTCTGCGAAGAACGGGCTGAGAAATGTTACCAACTCGGGTAGACAGTGTTCCCAAAAATTTATCTAATCCTGTATTCATAACCCGTGCAGTCGCACTGTCTTCAGCAATGTTGTACTGAAGAGCCTCTTCTGCACGATCCTTTGACGGAGTAATTCTAGGCTTTCTACCTGCAACTTCTACATCTCGTCCCAATGTTGAACCAATAGGACTTGCTGCAATTTCTTCTAGAGCACCTTCTACACTACCGCCTGCTGCTATGTGCTCATTAGCAATGCGTTCTGCCTCGTCTATATTTTTATTAGCTACGCGGGTAGCTGTTTTATTTTTAATAGCACCTATAGCCCTACCCGCCGCAGGAAAAGCGGCACCACCAGCTCCACCCAATGCTGTAGACAATGCTGCCTTCATTGGGTCAATCTCACCAGTTGTTGCTACGTCCTGGGCGAGACTATACCCGGCACCTAGACCAGCGCCTACAGCAGCACCGCCTTTTATAGTTGATCCAACAGGAAGCAATGTTGTAGGATCAGCCAATGCTCCCGCAATAGTGCCAATGGTGTTCGCTGTTGATCCACTAGCTTCTTCAAAGTACGGACCATACTTAGACATCAGATCGCGCTCACGCTTCCGCTCAATCATCTCTCTACGTGTAGCTACATCTGAATCTGAAAACCCTTCCCCGTAGACTTCATCTGGAGACAGGTAGTTAAATGATGTGATATCAAAACTGCCCAGTGGAATACGAGCTTCTAGAGCGTCACTCAAATAGTTTGTAAACGTACCCGTCTTATCAAAGCCATACATAAACTGACGATAAACGTCGTCAGACTCACTAGAGATAAGCTTGTTGTCTACAATTCTGTCCCCAGGCCTTGCTCCCAGAGACTGTAGATTTGACGAAGACGCTATGTCCTGATCGGTTAAACGCTGACCAAGGTCAGTCCTACTGCCTTCATCAGAAAACTTACGAACAATTTTATTATTTACAACCTGATCTCCCGCCACTGCTCCTAGTTCTTTAAGTTTAGGAGAAGACAAGATGTCATTCATTGTAAGTGTAATTGGTTCAGCCATGCTTACCCACCAACGTTAGCAAACGGGTCTACACCATTATTATTAGTAGATTGTGTAGGCGCGGAGCCACCACCTTTAATGTTTGCAATAGCTTGCTTAATTGCATCAGGTGTAGAAAGTCTAGGATTTTGATTAGAAACGTTAGCTGCTTCTAAAGCAACTGCGCGAACTACATCTTCCTGACTCGGACCTCCCTGTACTCCTGGCGCTAACCTTTGCAAAAAATTACCGCCTGTAAGACTATCAATTGATTCTATAAAGGTTTTGTTTCCCTTAATGGCTTGTACAAAAGAATCAATTTTAGGACCAGTAATGTTTGCCGCTCTAATCCTATCTCGTTCAGCGGTGGAACGGGCAATGTCTGCTCTTTGTTGCTGAATATCCAAACCACGCAAAGCACGCTCTTCTGCCCGAGCAGCCGCAGCCTGTTCCAAAGCTTCTTTATCAGCCGCAGCTTGTAGTTTAGCAGCTTCAATATCTTGAGTCTCCACTGCCCTAAGCGCCTTCGTAGCTCCAAGCATAACCTGCCCCAAACCACCAAAACCAGCTTGCTGAAACTCAGGCTGCAAAGTTGCCCTAAGAAGTTTTTGAATAAACTCGCCCATGTTACCACCCATGAGGGTACTAGCCATCTGTGCTCTGCGATCATAGTTTCCAATGTTAGTACCATTTCTAGCACCTTCAATAAGAGAGGTGTTAACCTTGTTGGCTACAGTGTTTGCCACTGTTGAAGGAGGTACAGCAGACTGTGTAACTGTTGCTACAGGTACAGGAGTAGGTTGCATAACTGCCGCAGGTGCCGGAACAGGAACACCTGTGTTCCACACTGGGTTCAAATTAGGTACAGTGGGCATATATTGATTGTATGCTTCTCGGTACTGGTTTACATTACTTTGTTGATTTGCGTTACTGGGAAGAGGCAAACGAGAAAGCACTTCCATATTAATAGGTGCATTAGCCATATTCTTATCCTACCTAAATCAAGCCTTGAAAGTTGAGGTAAGGCCGTTTGACAATAGTGTTTTCAAGTTGTTTAGCGATACGTCTAGCAATTTCAGCTTGTATCTCAGCCTGTGTACCTAGCTCAGTTGGGATGCCGTAGGGAGACTGAGTTGGGCGATAGCTTGACCTACCAGTCGGTACTCCAGGCATAGGAGGAGGACTGCCCCGCACAGGCTCAACTGGCTCCGGCCCTTTACCAATACCACTTGTGGCAAGATTTTTCAAGAATGAACCAATATCTTTCTTGTAACCAGCCTCTGAACCACCAGTGATCGTGATGTCGTGTGCTTCGCCAAGATCAGTAGTAATGCCGTCAGCTTCGCCGTACATTTCACGTTCTTCTGCAGACATACCTGCCATTGGATCATACATGCGAGGAGACATTGCGCCTGTAGCCTCGTAGCCAACATCGACCATTGGGCTTACCTCACCCGCAGGAAGCATCCCACCAGTAGCCTCGTAGCCAGCATCCATCATAGGATTGACGGTTACAGTAGACGGGGTGTCCGAAAGGTACTTTCCAATAGAGGAACCTAGCGAAGAACCACCGGAAGACGTTTTTGCCATGCGTTCCAGCATTTCTAAGAGACTAACCATTTATAACTCTCCCATAGTCAACCTGATAGTACCCATCAGAGCCAATGGAGACAGCTTCTGGCATAATGTTAAGGATTTCCTGAGCAAGGACACCAAGGGTTCCCTGATCTCCGACAATCTTTTTAGCCTCGTTTGTCCACTTCCAGCGATACACCGGAATACCGTTCTCAAGCTCACCGACACGTTTGATTTCAGTCTTGAGCCTAATGTCGGACATTGCCATCGCAGCAGCACCAGCAATAGGAGCCAATTGCTGCATTATAGACGTACCCGGAATAACCTGACCAGTCATGCCAGAAGATGTCTGCTGCATCTGAGTGGAGCTACCAAGACCAGCCAAGCCACCCAGCAGGTTGGCGTAGGTGATAGCCTGAGCACGTTCTGCTTCCTGCTGCTGCTGTGCAAGGCGACGAAGGTCTGCAAGTTCAGCACCCTGACGAGATTCAATGTCTCGGCCAATGGCTTCCTGCAACTGAGCCGGTGTCATCATAGCCTGGATAACTGACTGAGCCATTCCCGGCAACGCACCAACCGCTGCTACGCGCCGTTGCTCTTCAGCACCCAGAGCACTGGCCAACTGGCTCTGCACAGTTTCTTCGCGCTTCTGCTGCTGGAAAGCCTGAAGCTCACCTAGAGCAGTAGAGCCTAGCCCAAACTGTCCAGCTTCCATCGCTTGCTGCTGAGCCAACTGTTTGTCACGCTCTGTAAGCTGACGAGCCTGATTGGCAATGTCTCCGGTCTGCGCCTGAAACAGTGCGCTAGTACCCGGAGCCGCAGTTGCCTGACCGTACATCTGATCGTAGACAGTCTGGAAACCGGGAGTAAACCCAGCGGCAGTTTGACCCACCTGTCCGTACAAGCCCCTAGCTGCAGCAGTCTGAGCAGACGTACCCGGAACCATCGGACCTTGGTACAACTGTGGAGCAACGCTGAAACCTGTCTGCAACTGTGGCAACAGTGTTTCAATATATGGAGTAACGGTTTCCCACGGCTCCACTTTGGATGATCCCGAAGTAGTAGAAGAAGAAGGAACCATAACTGTTTTTGAACCACCACCACCCATTTAATTTACTCCTGTAATTAAGTTAATTTTTTTTTGAAAACAGTAGATGTTTCAATAAAATCTGGTAGAGCGCGCTTCCAACCTCTACGTCCAATTATTTCAGCATCTGTACATTTCTGATCTTTAGCCCACGCCTCTATTTTTGTAGCGAGTACGTGAACCTCTTTTATATCCCCACCAGCCAACCAAACCCTGCATACTCTATTTTTTGGATACTCTACAATTTCAGTTACTATGCTAGTAGAACCCTCGATAAAAAGTTGAGCATATCCGTTTAAAATTAACTGCAAAACTGTTTCATCAGAGTGAGTGTCGCCCGAATACTTTAAAGCATTTTTTATATGTTTTCTAGATTGCTTCCAAATATTTATGAAACTTTCATCTGTAGTATCTACCGGCTTCAAATCTAAACTCATAGTTTTTTATATACAGTAATGCTTGTTAGTTCGTAACCCATGGGGGCCATTACTTTTTCCCAACCCTTGCGACCGGTCATCTCAAAGAATTTATAACCAAGAGCTTTGTAGTACTTCTCCACCACTGGGACCACGTCTGAAAAGTTAAACTTACCGCCAATGGCTTCTGCGTTAATCCCTGTTGCTTGAGGATACGCTGCGGCCCCTATTACAAAACAACCGACGATCTCACCTTTTTCAGAATCGATAGTAACCCAGAGATCAGAAACCTTGTCTACTACTCGCTGGATAATATCTACTGCTTTGATAACGTCTGTGTTGTTCCTACCTGTAGAGTTTTCTATGTACTCCCAACACTGGCCCACTATTGTCTTAAAGTTTTTACTCTTAGGATTTACTTTCCTATAGCTTAACCCATGAACCGGCAGAGTTGTAAAAGTATATACCTTCTCCGCTTCCGGGGTTCCAACTAGTTCCGTCTGCATATCGTATATCGCCTTGACTTGGTTTGGTAGGAGCAGCGTAGACTACGTCTAAGTGTCCGTCTCGCAGTAGCTCTACAACAGCACCAAGTTCGATAAAAGTTTCGTTGAGATAACCTGGAAGCTCTTCTGGATCAGAGGGCGGATTAGCGTGGTTAAACCGGAGGAACTCTCTGCTCATCTGTCCGACACCACTTCGGACTCAATTGCATATCCAGAGAGATTAAAGGAAGTATCGGTGTCGTGTTCAAACTTGATAGCGATGTATCGACCGCGAACTCGACAATCAATTTTACTATCCACGCCAATATTGAACTCAACTGGGTCAGCATAAGTAACACCAGCGTAAGGTTCTAACTCAGCCCCTACACTTATTTTAACATACCCTGTACCACTAATTCTAGGATAAATTCTACTTATATACTTAATAGAATCAGTTCTTCCAGAGTGTAGTCCAACTCGTTCCAAAGTTGTTACAAATGTTGTCCCGTCAAACGTCGTACTGGAGTCAGCCAAGAAGAACCTGCTGTCACCTGCAGTGCTTGCAGGGTAGCACATCAGTAGAGAATCAACAGCAGGGTTATACGCTTGTTGAGACCAGGCAACTGTGCTGCTTTGCCAAGTGTCTGTGGCTGCTGCCCATGTGTTTGTAAGCTCAGGGTCTACCAACCCTACGCCAATGTAGTTGACACTTGGGAGGTCTCTGGTAGCCCAAGTATTGTCTCTATAGTTCCAGACCAAGGCAGTGTTTGGTAAACCACCAGTAGCACCTGTGCGAGGATAGCAAATCCAGACTTCGTTTTGGATACGGTTATTGACCAGAAACGTTTTGTAATAGTACGTGCTGTCGATCTGGGAGAACAAGAATGTTTTGACCCTATCGTCAATAACACTTGTCAGACTGTTACCGTTTGTGACCACAACATCGTTGGTGGACATAAACACATGCTTACCATCGCCAAGATCAACAACAGCGTCCCTAGAGAACAAACCAGTGTTCTTAAACTTCTCTCGAAGGTTAAAGGTAAACGTACCGCCAACATAGGACAAAGAGTGGATACTGTCTTCCTTGTAGACGATAAGCTCGTTGCCCAGAGGCAGCGCGTTAAGGATACGACCCTTGGTGCCGCCTATGGTAGCCTCTCCTGACTCAGAGGCGGTGCTAGCAGAGTTCCAAGTGTCTGCGCCGTTGGTAGCTGCCCCGGAAGGAATAGCGTCGCTCCAGCGCACTGTAAACGGCTTTGCGGTGCCACTGTCAGTTAGGTTAAGAGCAACCAAGTGGTTCCTAAACGGTACAATTACCTCACAGCGAAGCGTGGAGGGCCAATCAGGAAGGTCTGTAAACAACGAACCTCCCTGAGTAAAACTCTGAGGCACGTCCAGTGAGTTGTTAACTACCAATACACCGCCAAGCACACCGCCCTGCCAGTTCTTGGTAGTTCCTGCGATAGTGGTGTATGCTCCAGAAGACCTGGTAACATTAGCGTGGGTAGTTCCTGTAATTTTGTTTAGAGACGTAGCACCACCGTAAATCCACAAAGGTGTGCTGCCCTGTGTCCAGCTTGTAATCCAATATGGCGTGTCTAGGGCTGTTCCAAAAACACGAGTATTTCCTAAAATAGTACTGGCTTTTTTATCAACAAACCGCACGTTATTTGCGCTTGTAAAAAACGTAGGCGGCATATCATAGGGAGACAAATCTGTGTTAAGAGAAAAGCCGACTTGCTGTCCGTTGATGTCAAAGAGTTCTTTAGCCATTGCCGGTTGCCGCGTCTACTTCCCATTCAGTGCCATTAAATTCTTGTAGGCTGATGTATAATTCATCTTCCGTAAGAATGTTTCCGCCATCTTCTTGAACAATGTTAAATAAATCTAAAACCCAATTTGTAGCCATTACGCACCTCTACGAACAAGAGAACCTGGATCACCTTGGACAGACATGGTCATAACTGTTCCGCTGTAGCGAGCGGAATCTTCTGCTTTTTTGATGTCTTCCAAAGACTTCTGATAAAGTCCTGCAAAACGCTGTAGCTGTTCACTATCGTTAAGATAGGTAGCTCCCTCCAAACATGAACCGTAGAGGTACAAATCTGGGAAAGCTTGCAGAATATTGTTGGTAGAGTTCGTGTTGGACAGCGGTGTCAACTGTTGGTAATAGTTGATACCAATGGTGTACTCACCGTCTGGTGCTGGGTAGAGTTCGATGTTCTTACCCAAGTTTGTATAAGCTTTAGGAGCACCAGAAACAATGTTGCCGTACTCACGGCTACCTGACTCAGGTGAAAGATAAGCCAAGGCATACACCTGAGAACCAGAGTTGTAGGTAATGTTCCGAAGTTCGATCAAATCACTGGGCAAGTCGTAGAACGCTGTGCCACTTGTAGTCGTAGTGTTTGCACGAATCATGTTTGCACGAACACGCAGGTCGCGGTTCATGCGGTTCTCTGTCAAAGAGATAAAGTCAGGAATTACGCTGGTCAAATCATCCCGGTTGAGATAATTAGCAACGCTAGTTTTCAACTCTGAATAAGTAGCCAAGCCCATTACAAGTTGCTTTCATGTGTACGAAGCCAACGGTACTCAGGGTCATTAAGAAGCTTTTTAATCTTTGGCATGTCGTTCTTGTCCATGATGTCGATGCCAAGTTCACGTTTCCACTTTTCAATAATGACCAGAGGGATACTCGCCACTTTACGCATGTTAGGATTGTTCTGTGGCCCGTAAGGCGAGTCACCAGCCATTTCCTTTTTATTCATCTCTAGGATAGGCTGCACGTCCTGCGTGTTTTTAAGGACAACATTGTCCTCAGAGTGGTCATAGTTGAACTGAGTTTGGATAGGATTTTTATACATGGGTAACCTCTAAAATGGGGAGAGAGCTAAATGCCCCCTCCCCGATTAGACTAGTTAACGTCGTAGACCGCGCCGAGAGCCTTCTCGTTGTTGACAACAAGAGTGTACTCAGCAATGATCGCGCGCTGTTCGCCGTCCGACGTGGAGGCAACTTCACGCTGCGAGAACGGACGCAGATACGCAACCCCATAGTACTCAGGGTCGAGCAGCCAAACGTCACGGCTACGCTGGAAGCGGTTAGGAACAACCGCCATCTCACCGAAGTCACTGACATAGATGTCCATGCCGCCAATGATGCGCTGGTCAGCAACATCGTTGAAGTTGGACACGCCAGAAGCACCGCCGACACCAACAAAGCTGGAGAAGGTCTGCTTCTGCGACGGAGCCATCATCAGGTACTTGGTGTTGGCACCGTTGTCATACGCCAGAAGGATAGAAGCCTTCAGGAGCGACTCAGTGAAGGTACGGAGCGTACCGTCGGTACGAGCAGTACCGTTACCGCCAGAACCAGCAGCCGTACCACCAGAGCCAACGCTGGCATTGGTGGTGACCCAGGAGCTAAGCGAACCGAGCTTACGAACCGTGGTATCAGCCGCCATGGCCGTCTTCGACTGGTTAACGCCGACCAGCGAGGTTTCCATGTCACGCTTCAGTTCAGAAGCGCGCTTGGTCATCTGGTAAGCCAGTTCTTCCTTACGACCGGCTTTCGACACCGCGTCAAGCGTACCGGAAACCAGCGTGGTTTTCAGGCTGATCTGACAGATGTTACCAATGCGAGTGGTCGGGGTCGGTTCAGCAGCGGTAAGCGTCGAACCTTCTTCGTTGAAGTTAGTAGCCGACGCTGCAGCAAGTGCATCCGTCTGCCATTCGTGATTAACAGCAACCGCATCCGTGCGACCACCCATCGACATGAAGGGAGTGTCAGTCGGAGAGATATCGTAAATCACATTTTCGAGGTCTTCCCGCAGACCCGCTGCGGAGTAGGTTACATAAACACCTGTGGGCTGAGCCATAATGGCCTCCTATTTTAAGAGATTAAGTCAAGAAACACATTTGTCGCGTCTCGCTTATTCCCCGTCTTAGCCAGCCTCTCTCGTTTAACCTGCGCTGCCTTGGTGCTCCGTTGTTTCTTAGACTCAGGAGTTCCAGACTTGACAACTTTGGGAACAGATTTGCGAACCTTCTGACTGGAGCCTTTCGTCGCTTTGTCCTGCATCATTGCTTTGTGCAACACGAGGACTACGCGGTGATCGGTAATTCCGTCAATGTCCTGTTCAGAAAAACCCTGAGCTAGGGCGTAACTTCTCAGTTCATTGCGAAGGGTCGAATCGGGACCAGCATACTCTGGCAAAATCTGAGAAAGTTTCTCAGCCTCAGTTTTGACAACATTGGTCAAACGCTGAGTAAATTCTGCTTCGGTCTGCTGACGAACTCGCTGTTGTTCTGCTTGAATTTGAACAACCTTATCCTTAGCATCTTGGAACTCAATACGCTTTTCCATGTACTCCATGGGGTCGTTTTCTTTGAGTTCCTGCCAGTTGATATTTTGGTACTGTGCGAGTTCAAGGTTTTGGTACTGAGCCATGTTCTCTAGAACCTGACCGTACTGCTGCCTTTCCTGATTTACTGCCTCTAGGTTAGCTTCATAAGCTTTACGCTGTTCAGCTAGAGACTGCGCTTTACGGGTATAGTCCGCTTGACGCTGGTATCCGTTTCGGAGTTCGTCAAGGGTAACCTCAAATTCTTCGCCGTCTACCTTTACGGTATAGCTAGGTGAGGTCTCTACAACTTCCTCTTCTTCGTATACGTCGTACTCGTTATCATCTTCTGATAGCTCTACTTCGCTATCGTCTACTGCTTCGTACTCGACTTCCGCCTCGTTCTCCACAGTTGAATCAGATACTTCTTCAGATGATGTTACTTCTGGATTAGTGTTTTCTTCACTTCCAAACATGACATCAAGCATATTAAGCTGTGGCGTGTTGACTTCCGACTCAGTCGGATTGGTCTGACCGTCGCTCATATTTTTACCTCATTGTTAGTTGTTTTCGATTTTGTCGTTGTGTATGAAAGCTTCTAGGTCTTCCAAAATTGAACTAAGGGCGTTCAACTTCAACCAACAAAATTCTCTGTGTTCAGGATTGTCAGATATTTTCCACTCAAGTACCAAATTTTCTTCTAGTCCCTTAACCATTTCCTGAAAGGCTTCGTTACCTAGAATGACAGAAGCTTGAGCAGCTTTTTCTTTAGTGTCCAATACTATTTACCTTTGCCAGTCGGGAAACGGTTACCGCCAGCTTTGGCAACAGGCTTATTGCCCATACCTGACTGTACCGGACGGTTTCCTTTACCGTGGCTACCACCTGCGTAACTTTTCATGGTTTTCTCCTAGTTAACGTTTACCACTTTTTACACGACCAATACCTAGCTGATAATTTACTAGGTGGGTTGGTATCGCACTTGTGACGCGCTCTGAAACTCTTGCGTCTTTTCGGCTGGTCTTTCTTAATAGACATATTCGGATCGCCAAAACGAATTAGCTTAACAGTCGGTCCCTGCTTTGCCAGAACTGCAAACTTCTTGTTCTTACCTGGGGTACGCTTCGGCTTGTTGTACCCTGAGAACTTTTCGCCTCTGTATACAACCATTGTATTACGTCTTAATAATGAAGTTAATTGGCTGAAGTTTAATAACGTCTGTTCCTGTAGCAGCTTGCGCTGTGGTGGCAGAGCCAAGAACAAACGTGCCGCCTACGCCGACAGGACTGTACTGTCGATAATCAGGAACTTTAAAGTTAGAACCACTTGTTCCAAAGGTTGTTCCAATAACTCCGTACAAAGCAGAGTACGTAGAGGTGCTGTAAGCATCTCCATTGCAAAGCAACCAGTCATTGATACCAGTGATTGTCTGTGTAGATGGAATAGCATTAGAGGCGTACATCAAAACAGTACCGGTTTCAAAACCAAGTTTGTTAAACTGCGACGCAGTAAGGTTAACAGCATTTGGTCCAATGTTGGGAAACTGTGACTGCAGCACTGATTTAATCAGGCGAAGCTGATCGTCCCCTTCGCTAATATTGTCGCTAGAAGAAGGATTAGCCGGAACAAGCTGACTAATGTATGTTGCAGATTCTACGGTCATGCTTTTATATTCCTGTTAATTTGAATAGTCTGCCCGGTCATCGAGGGGGAGGTACACATTTTTCCATCATACGTTAATAAAAAAATAATGTAGCTATTGGTAGAAGCCCAAAGTTCAAATGGAACTTGTGTTATAGACAGTCCAGTAAAAATTAGTTTTTTATTTTCGTTTTTTAAAGTTTCTCTTAAGCTTTCTACGTCATCAAGACATACTAAATAGTTATCTTGAGCTATAGTTGCTGTACTACTATAGCATAACATAAAAAGCGTAAGAGATAAAGAAAATAAAAACCTCATTCACCTTCTTCTATTTTAAGCGCTTCGCTCAACATATTGACAAACGCGCCTCGTCCTACAGTAAGCTGATCGATGTTAAACCGCATACTGGCAATTTTTTTATCTAGATCAGCGATATGGTTGACTAGCGTTTTCTGCTCGTCATTCATATCTTCAAAGGTGTATTCAACGTCGTCAACAATAATGGGGGTCTTTTCATTTTTTCCCATTGTCTACTCCTATGTTATGCGGCGGTTAGGCTGCCCACGGGGTACCGCTTCCTTCCGTAGGGTTCTCGATAAGCTGCAACTGGGCAGCTACGTTTGCTTCGATAGAAGATACTTCTTCAGCACCAAGAGCAGCCTTGGTCCACTCAAGGGCTTTCGCTTCAGTGATGTCAACATACGGAATAAAATCCGTAATATCATCGGTCAGAATACCCACGGAGCCGTAGACCCGTGCCTGATTACCGGAGGCATCTTCGTCGATGCACTGCCAGTGAGAATTGTTAACCACGTCCGTCTCACCGTCGAGAGAGACAGCGTAGTCCAGTTGTACGATAGACCATGTAATTGCCATTTTATTTATCCAATCTTTACGGCGACAAGATGCTTGTTGGTGTCGCCCATTTTCCAGACCCGCCCAACTGCGGAGATGTATTGGTCAAGTGTCGGGCTATCGACACAGACCGCCTCAATACTACCGTCAGCAGCACGCTGTGGCACGACATAATGCCCGACCGCGACCGGCCCGGTGATGTTGCACGGAACCTGTCCGGCGAAGGCAATGCGATCCACGTTCTGTCGCGCAGCTTCGAGGGCGTCGCCTTCCAGCAACACCTCGCGGCCCTTGTCATCCGTCTGCCCGGTCTTGCTCCACACGTCGCCGCCGACATATGAAGGATCGGTTGATTTGATTACGAAGCTGTGGGCGCTGTCGAACTGGTCTGTCAGCTTTCCGTCAGCATCGACGCCACACACATCGCCCTTTGCGATCGTGCCGCAGCTATCTGCCTTGTGCATGTATTCAGCATAGTCCGCGCCGCTGGCATTGACCGTGCCGCCCGCGTTGATGCTACGTCCTGTGGTGCCAAAGCCACGAATTTTTACGGTCGCCGCTGCTGCGTTAGGCGTGTAAGCACCAGTGTTGGCGTTGAACATCCCGTAGTATTCTGTCGGGGTGTTATCCGCAACGCGCATAACCTGCGGACCACCGGAACCGTTCAGGTCAAACTTGTACGACGGTGTACGACCAATACCGACATTGCCGCTGCTGTCCAGCACCATAGTAGCCGTAGGTGTCGTATAGCCTCGATAGAAGCCAAACCCGCCAACATTGCTGACAAAATTAAGCGTCCTTGCACCAGCGTAACTGCTGTTGCCGGAGCCTGTTAGAACAATCTCTGCGTCTCGCGCATCAGAATTGTTGCCGAGTTTTAATCTTGCCCCCGCAGATGATCCCGCAGAGTTTTGACGGATAGAAACGCCGTCGAGGCTGTCGGCACTTTTGTACACTGTCACGGCAGCGTCGGCTGTGGTTGTCCCAACAGCTACATTGCCGCTGCTGTCGATACGCATCTTTTCGGCAGCACTCGTGGCAAAAGCCAGATAATTGTTCCCCGGATTACCGACAATCTGAACCGCATTGTTAGTGGTGTTAGATCGCCAGTAGATATTGCCGCTATTGGTTGCATCGCTTACATTAAACGTCATACCGACGGTGCCGGACAACGCCTGATTGGTGATTTGGAGATCGGCAGCTGAAGAATTGGACACGCCGTAGTCAGTTGTGCCGATCTGCACTCGACCGTTGGCGCTGTCCCGGACACTAAGTACAGCCTGTGCACCACCGTTCAGAACGGCTAGTCGGCTGTTGCCGGGGCTGTTCGTCCCAATACCGACATTGCCGCTGCTGTCGATAATAACACGAGGCGTATTGCTGGTGCTAAATGCAATCGGGTGTGCACCAACTGTAATCAGGTTAAGTGACGACGCACCACCGTAGCCCGTCTGGGCAGAACCGTTCCGATAAATACCAGCGTCTGTACCACCCATCTGAATTGTTGACCAG
>Ga0222718_10001397_pt1 | contig 23213 bp, 42 predicted proteins | sample C33_27DmetaG_FD_165045 | JGI IMG/M metagenome (GOLD analysis project Ga0222718, IMG submission 165045) | Estuarine water microbial communities from San Francisco Bay, California, United States - C33_27D | ecosystem: Environmental > Aquatic > Marine > Unclassified | place: USA: California...
TCGTTTATGTTACGAACCTTAGTCGCAACCAGCTTGCCATCGCTGTTGTGATAGGGGAAATAAAAGTTAATGTCATCCCGAACCACACCATACTTCTCCATCGAAGCACGGCTAAGCCTACGCTCAGACAAGGAAACTGTGTTGGCATTCTTTAGCTTCTCAATAAACTTAGTTTTATCTTTCTCAGAAACAACAGGAACATCTTCTTCAACCACCTTCACTTTGTCACTCCTTGTATAAGTCTCACATGAAAAGCACCAAGTGCTTCCGTCCTTATTATAACTCAGACAATCACTACCATTACAGTCAGGGCATGGTTGATGAGTCTTGTCGAATGCCATTGTTAGCCTCCATTGCTATGTCGATAGCCGTTATTGCTGCCAACGATTTCATCGTCGCTGCGTCGAAGTCCGATGTCTTCCTTGTGTGCATCCACTCCAGCAATGCATCCATAGCCAATTCCAAAGCTTCTTTGGTCACTTGATCCGTACTCCTTAAAAAAGTTGATGAACTTGTTCCAGTCTTCGTGATGTTTGAAGAGCATAAATCTTCCTCGTTTACTTCGTAAGGCACTCCACTAACTCTAATCATATTCCGTTGTTCTTCAGTTCTCTTTCGACTAGCGAAGCATAGCCAGCTATGTCGTGCCAATTATCTGTGTAGTTGGGATCGCCAACAACGATTCGAGCCAGCTTGTTACAGATAAAAAACAAACTAACCTTGTGTGGATCAGGCATGTCATCCCATGAAGCTTCTTTTCTCAGTGCCTCATAGAGATACTCAGTCACCCTTGAGATGTCCTTGTATGCACCATACTTTGTTGCCCTTCGAGCCAACGTGTCATCGACTGACTCATCAGCAACAGTGGCAAGCGCACCATTCTTAGCAATGCTCTGCTGATATTCATATTCTTCTATCTCATCTCTGGTTGACTTCATGTCTTCAGTCCTTTCAATTACGATTCCTTTAAGAACACCCATAAGAATATCCTCTTCATAGATATGTCAAAGAAAACTTAGATTTTCACGGATACAGCTCTGCCTAGCTACCCTCAACAGGGTAGACCGAGCATTGCCGTGACCTTCACGGGCAACGAACAGAGGTGTGCTGTCGTTGCATTTGGGCAGACTATCAGGCTAACACACTAGCCCCTACGTCACGCTCTGCCTTTCGCTCCCACGTTGTCGGTGTGACGAAGCCCTAGTACCGACTGTTGATCTGCGCCGCTAGTGCCAGCTTCCCCAGCGCAGATGGTTAGTGTATCACATGCCTTCCATCATAGCAAGCTGTCAGGAAAGTCACGCATCTGCTGCGCCGTTGTCGCACTACGCAAGGTGTTCTTGATGTAGGGCGTCAGTGACGATGGCGTGGCGTGTCCACTCATAGCCATGATGGATGGCAGGGGCACACCTACCTCCACCATTTCCGTTATAGCAGACCTACGCAAATCCATCAAGCGCAATTCTTCAGGTAAACCTGCATGTACTATTATCTTCTTACCAATTCTGTTAAGCTGATTGATAGAGTAAGTATTTAGTTTACCTCTAACAGGCTTAGCTGCTGGTGCTATGTACTTCTGAAAGGCATAGTCCCTGTGCTGCTGCTTTAATATCTCCTGCAATCCGTTGCTGGTTGGCAGCTTGATTGAAGCACCACGCTTGCTCTGCGTCAGCGTCAGGACACCCTCGTCAACATCGTACTCGTCCCATGTCAGGGTACGCATGTCGCCTAGACGTTGCCCCCACTCGTATGCCATGTTTACAATGACGCCTACGTTACGCCACTCGAACTCGCTGTATGCAGCAGACAGGAATGCACGGACATGGTTGCGTTCCCACACTACCTTGCGCGGCTTAACAGCGAACGGCTTTACGTTCTTGAATGGATTCACCTCAATGAATCCTTGACGAATACCATAATTAAAAAGCAGCCTATACACAGCAAGGCTATGGTTAGCCAGCGACACACTTGCTGCTGCATGTTCTTCATACACACGCTGACACAATGGTGTTGAGATATTGCATAGCTTTGACCTGATCAAAGGTACACCTGAAACCCTACTGTTGTACCAGTAAGAAAAGTAATAGCTGTAGTCTCTCTTGGTTTTATCTCCAAGCTTGATGTAATCCATGCTAACCATGTAGCTTTTAACCAAGTCTTCTACTCGACTATTCCTTGTTAACTCTCGAAGATATTTTGATTCACTTCTCCATTCATCCATCAAGTTATTCTGCTGCTCAGCAAATACACAGGCTTGCTCGAAGTCTGTGCCTAAGCTTACACGCTTCACCACGCCAGCATCAATGGCATCCTCTGGCGGGTGATAGCGATAGATGATTCGTCCATCTGGTTTAGTTGTACTAATCAGATAACGGGGTTTGGGCATCGACCTACTCCAAGTTTGTACAATTCTTTTCCAAGCTCAACGATTCTGCCATGCTGATGCAGAGGCTCAAGCCAACGCTTAGGTATGCTGCTGTAGCCCATCCATCCACCTAAGAGCATGCCGGTTACAGCGCCATTGGTGTCGGCATCATAGCCACGATTAACAGCACGGACTAAGCCAGCCTCAAAGCACTCCTTCTCCATACCATACACAGCATCCTTCATGGCTACGTTGTACGAATGCATGATGGTTCCCCCTGCTCCATCAGGATTTTGCAGGTTCCAAATACGCAAACGCCTGTAACAATCCAACGGCTTGCCGTGAATAACTTCCGCAATGAAAGCAGAAATGTAGGTGATGGTGTCGCTGTTGCCGTGTGTCATCAGGGACAAGGCAGTGCCTTCACCAATGGCAACGTGTAGATTGTTGTGGTTTGCTGCAATAGCTGGAGCCACACGCATGATTGACCCATTGCCGCTGGAATCAAACGTAGCCTTGCCAGCATAAGGGCGATCACGAATCATGCATGCAATGGCATCAGCTGTTGTGCCGCCAATGTCAAAGACATAATTTCGTGTGCCAAACTTACCAGTCATTCGCCAACTCTTGAAGTTATTGGCGATGTCAGAAGCATCAAACTGCATTCGACTAACATAAGATTCAGCAGCAGCCATCATCAGTGCGGTGTCATCTGTCCACTCACCCACGCCGGTGTTATGATAGCCACCACCTATCATGTCTGTGTGTTTCCACGTTATATCTTCAGGACTTTTGAACTCTAGTGTTGCGCCTAACGCATCCCCTACAGCAGTGCCTACAAGCAGCCCGACAACTTGGTCTTCGGTCATTCTTTAATCCTATAAAACGAAAGTTTACCTAAGTGAAATGTGAATGGTCTTGTCTTCAGCTTTCTCCAGCGAAAGATAAATTTTCCACCAAACAATTTAAAAACAATTCCTCTGCTCAAGTCCATGCTAACTCCTAATCAAGTCTGTAAAACCTGTGCTTACCAATGATGCGTGTTCGCTTCATGTAGTATGCCCAAGACGGTTTGACATAATTGGCGTGGTAAAACTGTGCGTCACCTGTTATGTCCTTCAGCAAACCAGTGATGGCTAGCTTTGCTATCAGCTTCATCTCCTCAGTGTGCTTGACCTTCATTCTACGCAAGCTCCGTTTATTTGTCCAGCTAAATTGCTTTGGCTGGTACACCACAGCGCATACGTTGGCGGGGAAGTGGTGGTCATGTACTCTATTCATCACCACGTTAGCCACCGCCACCATGCCATGCATGCCCTCGCCTCTCGCCTCATGGTACAGGTTATCAGCTAGGCATCGTATGGATTTGTCCAGCTCTCCTGCTTGCGCTGTGGCTCCAGTGATAGCCAACGTGATGATGGCGACAGTTTTATTTGCACTTCGTAACCAATGTCCATCCATTCTTGTATGACCTTTCCTATGTTAATCATCCTGTCTGTTGGCACTTCGATTACAACGATACCCTTTTTTCCTCTAATCAAAACGGAGCCTCCTCCATGTGTTCGAGCGCCTGTTTATCTTTCTTATTCTGCACAGCTTGCTCAAACTTTTCCAGCTTACGCATCTCATCCTGCGTCAGTTGCACGAATGGGTTGATGATGATGCCGTCGTTGTTTACAACGTGAGGCAAAGGATTTTTAGTCACTGCTCGTACCTCCAACTTTGGTTGCGCTCTCAACGAAATCCAGCCACTCCTCTGATGCCATGCGTGTCAGCTGTTTGTACACACCTGCACTCAGCACATCTTTTAAATTGTAGATGCTTCCCTTCACAGAAATAACATCGACAATTAATATGCCACTCATCTCACCGATGCAGTGCATCACAAATGGAACATTCTCAAGCACATACTCATACTTAATCGCTCTGCCATAGTCACCCATGTCACGCTCCAAATGCTACGAAGTAAAGAAAGATTGCCGCAATAAGAATGATTGTCCAGTTAAGCCAGTCCATCAGCATACCTCCTGTGAAGTGATAACGAAATCATCATGGCGTCCTGCCACCTTCTCATCGTGTGTGATAATGTAGAATATGTTGTCGTTATCTAACAACAACTCGCGCTCATCTTCTGTTATCTCACGATGACAACGTGCAACTGTGGCATGCAGTGGTCTGTTGTCATCAATCCAATAACCCCACACCTGTATCAGGTCTACGCCTGACACCAAGCCATCCACCAGTGAGTCTGTGTATGCGTTACTCATCTTTGTATCTCCTTTGTTTTTGTACTGTAATTAATTAAATCATTTTTAATAATAAGAAAACATTTCTTAGATGCCCTATCACCATTCCCAGTTTTAACTTCATGTGTGTATTTGTTGTCAAAGATACATCTGATAATTTGTTGTGGACTAATGTATACAATATATTTATCATCATACAGTGCCCAGAACTTTGCAGTTGTAGTCATCAAAGCTGATGGCTGTCCATTCATCTCATACTCAATCAGGTAGTTGCCTGTTTCATTTGATTTCTTGTCATACTTTACCTCAATACCCCAACCGCGCTCGGGTATCCACAGGTCATATCCTTTGAACTTACCATTTATTCTAGTAGTGCAGGGATATTTCTTTCTTAATTCCTGCAAAACTAAATTTTCAATAGCATCTCCGCGCTCTTTATCTATTGAATATGAAGTCATTGCTTCACCTTTCTGATTAGGTACTCATAATATTCCTTCGTCCAATGTGCTTTCATAAACACATCAGCGCCTTCATAGCCAACAACTATCGCAAGGATAGGATTTTCTTTGGCGCGATGGTATATCCAATCGAAGCGCCGTTGCAAATAAATTTCCAAAGGTAAATCAAACCAAGACTCGCTCATTTTATTCCTCCAGTTGGTGGCTGCACTTACCCACTGACGCCATCATGTCATCATACCCACGCACTTCATAGCCCATCTCCTTTTGAATGGCAACATAATCTTCGTTAAACAACAGACTTTTCTTAGCCGTGTCACGCACCTGTTCTTCACTCATGTGGTTAAGCAGCACCAGCATTACCTCATAGGCAGATATTTGCCCATCATTGACCATATCTATGATGCGCCGCGCAGTGCTGTTGTCAAAGTTATCGCTCATGTTGTCCCTCCAAAAGGCAGGGCGTTGCCGCCCCGCCGGTTTACTTAAGCAGCCAACGCCACCTCTTCAGCAATGTCCCACAGTTCGCGGTTGACACGCACACCTTCGGTGACGCTAGAGATGGGGCGAGCCTTACGGAGTGCGCCGTGTGGTGAACGCTCGGTGAAACTACGCACATCACACTTACCACGCACCACACCTTCCTGAATGCGATTGAACACAGTCCACGCATCATTGAGGTTATCTTCACGGCGGCGGGTGCTACTCAGCATGCCGGTGGTGCGGTCATCTGCATAAATACCACGCAAAGTGCAGGTCTTTAATGCAGCGTCATCAGGGTTGAGCATGTTCCAACGAACGGCGGCGCTACGCTTAGCCATCTCAATGGTTTGGTCAACTGTCACCTGTGTGCTACGCAACAACTCGATGCGCTCCATCATCTTAGGCATGGACTCAATAACATTGCGAAGCATCTGCTCGAATCCAGCCACGCCATTGGCACTGTGTCGCACAGTGTTGGTGCTACCTTCACCAGCAATGATGCCATTGCTACACACGAATCGGTATGCACCAGCCATTAACTTGATGGCTGACGAACCATCGTGGCTGTTGTACAGCAGGATTTCACCACGCACACCATCGTTGCCTTCGAGGTCATCAACGTGAGCAAATGCAAGCAGGTGATGTTTGTGTTCAAGCCTGACCGCTGAACCAGCACGGAGGCGGCGTTGCTGTGCTTGCACCGGCACATAGCCATAGTCACGCATCACAGGCATCAGCGATGCCGTGTTCAACTGTGCATAGCGTTGCGTCAGTGTGTCACGATGGTCCGTAGCGAACACAGACGGAGCCAGTTGCATGATGCGCTCATTGCTGAGTTCGCCATCGTTACCAGCACGGGAAAAGATAATGTCGTTAGCCATTTTGAAAGTTCCTTTCGGGGTTGTGAAGCCTTGAATTATACAGATTAATTTGCGATGTCAACTAGGGGTTTTCCCTAATCTTCTTTTCATTCTCATAGAGAATGGTTGTTGCTGATGTTGCGATGTCTCCTTCCACTTTGTGTTTAATACTTTCGATGAACATACGATAGATTTTGTTGAACCAATCACGCTGGTCATAGTAGACGCCCTTGCCTGTGTCAAGCCCTACGTTATCACCTATGTCAGCGAGTGTTATGTATGCGCCACCCTCCATCAGTCCACCTGTTAGCGACTGCATGAATGTGACACGCTCATACACAAGGTCAAGATTGTGTTCACTTATCTTGGTGAAGCCACACAACTCAGCGATGTCTAGTAACTTTTGTGTTACTTTCTTTCGGGCTAAGTCGAATGCTTCTTCATCAAAGAAGTCAGCCTTACGCACATAGATTGGTGCGGGTTCTACAAGTCTATCCATGTTATACCTCCGCTGATTGAATGGCGTAGACAATCCTACAGTTTGGTTCAAACATAAGATTGAAGTCATATGTATCCCACAGATACCTACGCATCTTAGGGCTAGCCTTGAGCGCCATCTCCGCACCTTTTTGTGTGGCATAGCCGTAGGTACGCCCTACAACTTTCTTATTACAATCGTAAATAAAATAACGTCTTTCTTTCTTCATGCTACTTTCTCCTTACACAAAACATCTATCACCTCAAGGGTGATGTCACGGACACAATTAAAATCATCCTCCATACAATCGTATGCAATGTCAGTAACAGTGCCATACTGCATGACTGTCATACTTTCGTAGTAGGTGTCATACTCAATCACCTCACGCGCCGCCTTCACTACCTGTTCATATGCGGTGGCGGTTGGTAAAGACTCTAGGTCTACCGAATAGTCGCGCCCACCCTTCATCTTCCAATACTGTGGACACTCGCCCTCACCATTCCAATCGTGAGCGCCATAGTTCTCTTGATATTGAGCAGAAAGTATTAGTCTCATTGTGTCACCTCTTCCACGTTACGGGCAACTATGCCCTTGCCTACAATAAATTCCCGCCCATCATACTGCTTAGCATCAGCCAAGAAGTATAGGTACTTACCCTTACTACTAATATAGTACTCACTATCCTTCTCAACCTTGTGCTTATCAGCGTAGGCATCAAAGTCAATGGTGTTACCTACCCACTCACACCCTGTGATGGTGACAGAACCTAACACCTTTGCCTTACCTTTGCCGGTTTCGACAATGGCTACGCGCTTGCCAATGTATGGGTGAAGGCTCATGCATTCTCGTGTTTCAATGGTCTTGATGCCACGAACTATCATGTCAGCGAATGCATGGTGTTTACTGTTTACGTTGATGCCTATCATAGGTACTCCTATTGTTAACCATCCACATAAGCCACCATTTATGGTGACTTAAATTGAGGGTTAATATTAAAGTAAGTCGATTCTAATATGAGGGCGTTCGGTGTAATTATTATTATCGAAAGTAGGCATTACAGTTTTGTACTCAATCCCAGCCTCATCCAGCAGTTTAAATAAACCTTTCGCAGTAAGTTTTTCCTTGTACATTTCTTTATCAAGCATGCTTGATAACTTTCGTGCCATGTCCTGCGCCCCTTTCCTAGCCAGTTCTCTGCCTTCGGCATTGCCTGACTCTAGCAGCATGATGTACATATTCATAGTGCCTAGAACGCTCGGTGTTATGTCAATTTTACGAACGGTTTGCATGGTTTAATCTCCGATTAACAGTCAAAGTAATATACGTTACGATTCGTCGCATCCATCCACACTTCCACCGCATGATGCACAGGACGTAGCGTCTGCTTATCAACGAAAGTATTAAATTTGTACGGGTTATAGGTCACTTTATGACCTAAAACAATGCCGCTTGTGTAGTTTTCTTTGTCAGTCCAGACCAACTCACCCTTGACGCCAGCATGCACATTCTTACGCTGCTCACGGATGACACGTTGGCGACCAGCCTCGCTCACTTTAAACGTGGCACGGCGCACCCCTACATGATGGAAATGTCCAATCACGCGCCCCTTATCCTCACCACTCAGTGCCTTTACCGACCACAGTTTGCGGTGTAAATTAAAGTACACAAAAACTTTCATGGTTAATCTCCAGTCAAATGCTGCTGAAAACACGCTGAACATCTTGATGTTCAATCAAAAGTGACTGGCGCTCAGTGCCATAAATAACAATTGGTTTAACCAATTGCACATGATGCTGAACACCTCCACCGTACTTAACGCGAGAATTAATAACCTTACCGGTGACTTTATAGTCACCTAGGTAAACTGCATGAACACATTCACCAGTCAAATTCCACATGTTTAATCTCCGATTAACCTACCACAAAACCACTTGTATCACGCTTGGCTTTGCCTTTGGCATACAAGCCAACAATCACGCCCTGTGCATCAAGGTCACGCACATCTGAATTGTCACCATTGACTACGGGTATACCCATAAACTTTTGTGGTATCTGACCCTTAGTACGAAAGACTACAGCCATCCGCAACCCTTTGTCCAGTGCCTTTTCAACATAAGGTTGAAACTGAGGCACACCGCTGAATGAATACGTCAAATCATAATTTGACGGTATGTCATCACGATTGGCATCCTTGGTGTAATCATAAAAGATTACATCAGGGAATCGTTGCATGATGTTAATGTAATGCTTTCCGGTTGCGTCTTCAAAGTCTTCGCGCTCCCATCTGATGTCACTTGTACCATTGAGTCGCACCCGGGGTTCCAATCCCATACGCTTAGCCTTACGCACAAGAGCCTCAATGTTGCGAACTAAAGTATGCATGAATGTTTCCCTATCCTGAAAAAACCATAAGGTTTTATTCAGGCGGGACAATTGAACCGAATTCATCGCGCCACGCCCCGCCGTGTTCAAGCATGGTGCTTCGCACTGAGCAATCTTTGCCATAGGGCAAACTTGATAGCCACTAGATTTTGCTGGTGATAGGTAAAGTATACCCGTCAAGAAGCCATAATCTTGACCTTTGACGGTCTTCGCATCAGCGCCTACGGTGAGTAAATTTTTAGTTTTGAACATGGTTAATCTCCGCTTAAGCCCAAACATTTAACATTGCTTCTGCTGTATCAATTGCGTCCTGCTTGTCATCAGTATGATAAGAAGAATCCTTCAATTCAGCGCCATTTACAAACAGGCGACATACAAATTCATTCCATTCGTAATCTCGATAGATTTTAACTATCACATCAGCATCAGATAACTTTTGAATTAATTTCATGGTTAATCTCCGATTAAAGAATGGCAAAATTAATGAAAACGAATACCCACGCCACAAACGCGGCAAGAAAAAGCCAGAACAATTGTTCACCAGTTTCCATCGTTTAACTCCAGTTAAATCAAACAAAAATTTTCCTGCAATGCTTCGCATTCTAGGCAAATAACTTCATACGTCAATCGGGGTTTACCCTAAGCATTCTAGGAAAATCTCAACCATCAACGCAACGCCACCCGACCCTACTCCGGTTTTGATTAGCACATTATCACCGTCATGTGCCATAACGAACAGCGCCTTACCCTCCGCTGTTTGGGCTAGTCCACAGCATAGCCTGTCACACTACACCGACACTAGTCATAGATTTTTAATGAGCGATTTGGGACGGCATCCCGCCGTGCCTTACTCGGTGACGATGACCGAGCCGAAGGAAATACTTAATCCAATTAATTAAACCTTTATATTCCCTTCAACTACGTTGAGGGATATAAAGGATTTTAATTAATTGTCTAGTCGCTGCCACCCCAAAACCGACTGCCTCGTGACATAGGCGTCATGACGCATACACGCACGGCATCGAAGATGCCAAAACAATCCCGAAACCAGTTGGCACAAATCTTTCATGCTAATGAAAGATTCACACGCGCGAGGAAATTTTGACGATTCCCTTGCTACTCTGTAGCAAAAGAGTTGGCACAAATCTTTCATGCTAATGAAAGATTGGAGTAGGTGGGGTAGTGGTTGGTTTCATGCACCGCCTTCGGCGGAGTCGGGGTGTGGTAAAAAAACGACACATTCCAGTCATCAATCTGCCACGCCTTCTGATTTCTAATCAGAACCTACAGAATTCTAGAGCATTGATTTCTTTAAAGAAATCATCGGCGGTGTAGACTGCCACCAATCGCTACGCATTCACGCAGGGCTGAGCAGGGCTATGCATCATGCGCCGCCAAGCGCCGCCGTGTATGCCGGTACGGGCGTGGGACAGGGTGGGGTAGTGCGTATATATATACACATAGACACACAGATCAGGGAAAATCACTTGTAAACCTAGAATGACCTATGAGGTTTACAAAGTAAGTAGTAATCGTTCTCATCTACAAAGACACCCCCGTATGGACCAGATTGATAACGTCCCTATGCACTAAGGAGGTTAACCTAAATGAGAATGATTCTCATCTTGATTTCGACTGATACCGCTACCGCTACCGCTGTTGCTACCGCCATCGTCACCAACCTTAACAGAAAGAGTATGGAGAGATGGTGGAGAGATGGTAAAGGATTCTTTCTTGTATTCTAAATAAATCATAAAAGAGTTGACAAAGCCTATGCTATTGCTGTATAACTTGTGTTTGTAGACGAAGGAAACTTTATGTTTCTTGTTACTCTCCGACAATCTACATAGTAAAGAGCTTGTATCGGCTGCTGAGAAGAAAAGACATGGAAGCATTTACACCTGATGTTATCCGTACCGGACTTGATATGGGTATCGGTTAAAAGCAACTGACTAATAGGTGGGCTAACAGTTGCCATAAAAGAACATATCCCTTCTGGGCTTTCCAGATGGTGAGATGAGAATTTGGTTTTTGTTCCTATACTCTTTATAGGCTCTATATAGGGTATATATTAAGTATAAGAATAATAACCATCACTTACCATTGGGACGAGGCGGTACGCCATAGTACCACCTTTAGCAGAGTGTGCTCTTGACAAAAGTGGTGTAGTAGTTTATAATTCATTTTTATGAAAACTAGAAAAGAATTAGAAGCTAGTGGAGAGATTAATCAGCCGCCGTATTCGTATCTGTCTCAAGCCTACTATGCTTTGTTAAATAATAAGACGGATGAGAGTGCTTTCTTCCATAGTGATGTTTTTTATGTTAGATCGGCATTAGAGAAGAGGACGGGGTATTTGTTTTCTTTAGATGATGTTGAAGATGCCATGATGGAAGAGGGCTGGAGAAAGACAAAGAAGAAGAGGAAGAAAGATGGCAATAGAACACAGAGGTGAGAAGTTCGCTGGCTATAACAAGCCGAAGCGTACACCTAATCATCCTAAGAAGTCACATGCGGTGTTGGCTAAGGATGGAGACAAGGTTAAGTTGATTAGGTTTGGGCAGCAGGGTGTTCAAGGTGCTGGAGCCAATCCGACCACAGCCAAAGACAAGGCTCGGAAGAAATCTTATTATGCAAGGCACAATGCCCAAGATCCTAGCCCAGATAAGATGTCTGCTCGCTACTGGAGCCACAAAGTAAAATGGTAACAAAGTCTAAAGTTAATGCAGCCGGTAACTATACCAAACCGACCATGCGTAAGAAAGAGTTTGAACGTATCAAGGCTGGAGGCAAGGGTGGCGCTCCCGGTCAGTGGAGTGCAAGGAAAGCTCAGATGTTGGCTAAAGCCTACAAAGAAAAAGGTGGTGGTTATAAATGAGCAAGTCTGCTGGTAAAGATACAGGTAACATCACGGCTGCTGGTCGCAAAGTGTATAAGAAGGATGGTGAGTATCAATCTGAAAGATCCACCACATTGAAGATGGGTAAGGACAAGTGGGTTAATGTTCCTTCCATTCATGGCAATAGACAATACACTGAAGATAAATTAGTTGAGAAGTTAAAGGCTGGTGAGATTAAACCGACTAGCACACACAAATCTAAAGATGCAGCAATTGCCGCTGCAATGAAAAGAAGTAAGATGTTAGCTGAAGAGCCGCCGTTTAATAAAGGCGGTTTAGCTCCTTCACAACAATCTCTAAAGAGCTGGACCAAAGAAGAGTGGGGAACCAAGAGTGGTAAGCCATCAACACAAGGATCGAAAGCTACAGGTGAGCGTTACTTACCGAAGAAGGCTAGACAGGCTTTGACAAGTGCAGAGTATGCTGCTACAACTAAAGCCAAGAGAGAAGGAAAAAGTAAAGGTCAGCAATTTGTGGCACAGCCTAAAGCCATTGCTAAGAAGACCGCAAAGTATAGGGCATGAGTTATTTGTTAGGGAAACCTTTACCTAAGCAGGATACTCAAAGAGTACAGCAAGTTCCTGCATTATTTAAACCAATACCACAAGGACATAAAGATGGCAGCAGACGTAAAGCAAATGATGGCAGAGCTAAAAGAGCTTCGCAGAAAGTCAAATGATGAGAAGTATCCTGTTGATGTCAGAGAGCAGTTTGACATGGATGCTAACAAGCTAGAGATGAAAATCTTGAAAGAGAATAAGGTTCCCGGCTTTAGCTATGGTGGTGCTGCCAAGAAGAAAAAAGCAATGCATCGTATGCCCGATGGGTCTATGATGAAAGGCGCTACCCATAAGATGATGGGTGGTGGTTATGCCACTAAAAAGATGGCGATGAATAAAGGGGGCTATGCAAACTGTGGAGCTTCTGTTAAACCTAACGGACCAAGAAAGGGTTAATCATGGGATCACTTGCACAACACATGCGTAATCCAAGAGATGCTGCCAAGCTTAGAGGGCAGCAGCAAAGAAGACAAGCTCCTATGTCTGCTAGAGAACAGGCACGTAGACAAAAAAGCATCGACATGCGGATTGATGGTGATCCTCGAAGAAGACAACCGCCTCCTATGTCTGCTAGACAAAAGGCAATGGTTGAAGCTGAGCGAAGAAGAACCAGAGCAGCAATGGCTTCTGGGGATCAGTTTTATGGAGCACCTAAAGGTGCTGTTACCGCTCGTCAACAACCAGCTCGGGCTGGCACTCGAACTGGTGGAGCACCGCAATTTTCAAATGAACAGAATAGACAACTTATGGATCGGGCTATGAGAGCTGCTGCCGCAAATAGGTCTGTTGGGACAAACCCCGCTGCTGCTGCACCCGGTGGTGCTCCTAATCAAAGAAACATGGCTAGAGGTCCCGGAGTTCCTGATCAACAGCCACGCGCAGTGCCTCTGCCAAACACACCTATTAGTAGAACTATCAACAAAGGTGGTTACATGAAGAAAGCCACAAAGATGAACACAGGTGGCATGGCTAACTGTGGTGCTTCGATGAAGCCGTCTGGACCAAGCAGGAAGAAATAACATGGGCTTGTTTAGTAAACTGGCTGGCAAAGCAGCTAAGACTGGTGTTAGATTTGGTGATAGAGCTAAGTTTCAGAAGGGATCTTCTCAAACATCTACTTCCAAAAAGAATGTAGACAATGCTAGAAATAGAAATGACTACATTCCTAACTTGAATCTAAAGCAAGCTAAAGAAGACCTAACTAAAATTAAAAAAGCAGTTGGACCATCTAAAGCTAAAGGTGCTGCTAGAGCGAGTGAGAAAGAAGCGGGTGTTAGAGCAGCATCAAGGACAGCTATGAGAGCTGCACCAGCCGCTGCCGCTGGAGCAACAGTGGCGGCAATGAAGTCTAAAGAAGAAAAGAAAAAGACTGAGACACCAAAGCCACAGACAAAAACTGTTATGGCTAAGGATGAGAGAACCAACAAATCAGATTATCCAGTCTACAAAAAAGGCACAGAGAGCAGTAAAGCTTTTAAAGAAGCTTTCTCAGCAGCTGTAGATAAGAAGCAGAAAACATTTACCTTTGAAGGTAGAAAATATTCTACGGAGAAGAAATAACATGCATCCTCAAAAAACCAAAGGCAAGAAGATGCCAAAGGGACAACCAGCTTTAGTTCTTGTTATTGCTGCTGGCAAGCCTACAACTGCTTCAAAGAAGAAAGAAACCAATGCCACTAAAAACCGGCAAAAGTCAAAAACAAATCGGGGCTAATATTAAAACTCTGATTAAAGAGGGTAGACCACAAAAGCAAGCTATTGCCATTGCTTTGCAAAAAGCTGGTAAGGCTAAGCCTAAGACTAAAAGAAAAGCATGACAACTGCGTTACCATCAAGAATTATTTCCAAAGGAACTGTTGTTCCTGCTGCTACACTAACCACAGTGTATCAATGCCCATCTAACTTCACAGCTAAGGTGGTTTTGTTATTTGCAGCTAACGCTGGTAACAGCAACAAGACGATTCAGATTGAATGGTATGATGCAAGCGCATCAACAGCCTATCACATAGTTAATGGGTATGTAGTTGCTGGCTACAGCTTTTTAAAGTTTGATCAAAGCTATCTTGTTTTGAATGCTGGAGATTATTTAAGGGTCACTACAGAAGCTTCGTCAAATTTTGATGTGACCATCACAGCAGAAGAATTCTTTGATCCAGCACAGAATGGTGGATAAATATGGAAAGAAAAAAATTAACAGAGCAGCAAGTTAAATTCTTAGAGGTGTTGTTTACTGAAGCAGGTGGCGACCCTGTTAAGGCTAAGCTTGCTGCTGGCTACAGTGCTAACACTGCAACAAAAGATATTATTACTGCGCTTAAAGAAGAGATCATTGAAGCCACACAAATGTTCTTAGCTTCTAATGCTCCCCGTGCTGCTATGGCTATGGTTAGTGGCATTGTTGATCCGACAGAGTTAGGCATCAGAGACAAGCTTAATGCTGCTAAAGACTTGTTAGATAGAGCTGGCATTGTTAAGACAGAGAAGGTGCAGGTTGATGCACCTAATGGTATAATGATTTTACCGCCGAAAGATGTCTGAGAGAGATTTAGGTAGTTGGATTCTTCCGCAACCAGTAGAAGAAAACAAGTGGGTTAACATACCCCGCATAGGGAACATTAGAACGGTTCCATTCGGCTATAAGGTGGCAGAAGATGACGAGGAAATGCTCGAACCGATTCCATTTGAGCTTGAGGCTCTTGAGAAAGCGAAACTATATTTAAGACAATATAGTAGCAGACAGGTAGCAAATTGGTTAACGAAGACAACTGGACGTTATATATCTCATGCGGGGTTGTTAAAAAGGATAAAGAATGAGCAGCACCGTAGAAGAAAGACTGCAACTTACCGCAACATTGCCCGAAGGCTCGAAAAAGCCCTCGACAAAGCGCAAGCCTACGAGAGGGCGCTCGGTAAAGAAGGCAACGAAGAGTTCTTCGAGCGTCAGAAGTACAGGGATCTCAGAGACAGAGCAGCCGCAGAACTTGTCTGATGCACAGTTAGAGGAGCAACAGCAGCTTGAGCAGATGCACAATGTGGTGTTCAAGCCTAATGAGGGTCCACAGACAGCGTTTTTAGCATCATCAGAGAGAGAAGTGTTGTATGGTGGTGCTGCTGGAGGCGGTAAAAGCTATGCAATGCTGGCTGATCCGCTAAGATATATGAGTCATCCGCAGTTTTCGGGGTTGTTATTGCGACACACCACCGAAGAATTGAGGGAACTTATATGGAAAAGCCAAGAGATGTACCCGAAAATTATTCCGGGTATCAAGTGGAGTGAGAGAAAGATGCAATGGCAAGCTCCTTCGGGGGCTAGATTGTGGATGTCATACCTTGATAGAGATGAAGATGTTCTACGTTATCAAGGTCTGTCATTTAGCTGGATAGGTTTTGACGAATTAACGCAGTGGGCTACCCCGTTTGCGTGGAATTACATGCGAAGTCGCTTGCGTAGCACCGCACCTGACCTGCCTGTCTACATGAGAGCATCAACTAACCCCGGTAACAGAGGTCATCAATGGGTTAGGAAGATGTTTATTGAGCCGTCTCCACCCAATAGTTCGTTTTGGGCTACTGATATAGAGACTGGCGAGACAATGTTGTACCCTAAAGGGCACAGCAGAGAGGGTGAACCGCTATTCAAGCGTAGATTTATACCGGCTAAGCTGTCAGACAACCCATATTTGGCAGAGGCAGGAGACTATGAGACAATGTTGTTGTCGTTGCCTGAGCATCAGAGGCGACAACTACTAGATGGTGACTGGGATGTGGCAGAAGGTGCTGCATTTCCAGAGTTTAATAGGAAGATACATGTTACAGAACCCTTTGACATACCGTCTAATTGGACTAAGTTCCGGTCATGTGACTATGGATATGGTAGTTTTTCTGCTGTTCTGTGGTTTGCAGTTGCCCCGGATGAGTCTGTAATTATTTATAGAGAATTGTACGCAACAAAGCTTCTAGCAGAAGACTTGGCACACAAAGTCTTGCAGATGGAAGACGGAGAAGCGATACGATATGGTGTTCTCGACAGCAGTTGTTGGCATAAACGTGGAGACACGGGACCATCAATTGCAGAGAGAATGATATTGAAGGGATGCCGTTGGCGTCCTGCCGACAGAAGCTCTGGCAGTAGGGTAGCTGGTAAAAATGAAGTACACAGACGATTACAGATCGACCCAAACACTGATCAACCACGCATGGTTATATTTAACACATGCACACAACTCATATCAGACCTACCTACTTTGCCGCTTGATAAATCAAATACGGAAGACATCGACACTAAGGTGAGGAATGACCACACATATGATGCTCTTCGTTATGGATTAATGTCTAGACCTAGAAGTAGTAGCATATTTGACTACAATCCAAATAATTTTAAACGCTACCAACCTGCTGATAAGACATTTAATTACTAATTTTGTGGTATAACTAAGACATGGCAACAACACCTAACGAACCCATCATGGATGACAAAGCTGTCAGCCTACCTGATTCAACTGAAGATCAAGATACATTCTTGGGTAACTCCTTGATTGGTTTCATTGAAGGAAGATTCACTAGAGCTGAAGAAGCTAGACGCAGTGATGAAGAGAGATGGCTAAGATCGTACAGAAACTATAGAGGCATCTATGGTCCTGATGTTCAATTCACCGAAGCTGAGAAGAGTCGTGTCTTTGTTAAGGTAACAAAGACCAAAACTCTTGCGGCATACGGACAAATCACCGATGTGTTGTTTGCAAACAACAGTTTTCCTCTTTCTATTGAGCCAACCACACTGCCTGAAGGCGTGGCAGAGCATGTCCACATTGAGACAAATCCTCAGTTAAAAGAGATGGAGCAAGCTGGTCCTGATTTACCTGAAGGACCGATGGGCGATGCTCTTAGAGAAATGCTTGGTCCGTTGCGCGACCAGCTAGAAGGCGAAGATGTAAAAGAAGGTCCGGGCGTAACTCCGACAACAATTACATACAGCCCTGCTCAAGTTGCTGCAAAGAAAATGCAGAAGAAAATTATTGACCAGCTTGAGGAAAGTGGAGCTAATAAGCAGCTTCGTTCTGCTGCGTTTGAGATGGCACTGTTTGGTACAGGCATTATGAAGGGTCCTTTTGCTGTAGACAAAGAGTACTCCAACTGGACTGAAGAAGGCGAGTACAACCCTGTCATCAAGACAATGCCACAAACTTCTCATGTTAGTGTTTGGAATTTCTATCCAGATCCAGATGCTTCTAACATGGATGAAGCTCAGTATGCTATTGAGAGACATAAGCTAAGCAAGGTTCAGCTTCGCAATTTGAAGAAGCGCCCAATGTTCAGAGGCAAAGTCATTGAACAAGTTATTAGCATGGGCGAAGATTATGAGAAGAAATATTGGGAAGATGATTTAAGAGACTTTACTCCTAACTTTGGAGTGGAGCGTTTTGAAGTGCTGGAATATTGGGGAACAGTAGACACTGAACTATTAGAAGATAATGACATTGAAGTTCCAAAAGAACTTGCAGATGCTCCTGAGTTGCAAGCCAACATTTGGTATTGCAACGGAAAAATTATCAGGCTAGTCCTGAATCCGTTTAAGCCAGTTCGCATTCCGTATTATGCTGTACCGTATGAACTAAACCCCTACTCTTTCTTTGGTGTTGGTATCGCTGAGAACATGGACGATACACAAACCCTCATGAATGGTTTTATGCGTCTATCGGTAGATAATGCGGTGCTTTCTGGCAACCTTGTATTCGAGGTAGATGAAACCAACCTCGTTCCCGGACAAGACTTAACAATCTATCCCGGTAAAATATTTAGAAGACAGGGCGGCGCTCCCGGTCAGGCTTTGTTTGGGACTAAGTTCCCTAATGTATCTCAGGAAAACCTGATGATGTTTGACAAAGCGCGGGTTTTGGCTGACGAGTCTACAGGTCTACCATCTTTTGCTCACGGTCAAACTGGAGTGATGGGTGTAGGCAGAACCGCTTCCGGTATTTCTATGTTGATGAATGCTGCTTCAGGCGGCATCAAAACTGTTATTAAGAACGTAGATGATTATCTTCTGCGTCCGATTGGTGAAGCTTTCTTTAACTTCAACATGCAGTTTGACTATGATCCAGAAACTGCTGGAGACTTAGAAGTTAAAGCTAGAGGCACAGAAAGCTTGATGCAGAATGAAGTTAGGTCGCAGCGTCTGCTTCAATTCTTGCAAGTGGTTAACAATCCTACATTGGCTCCGTTTGCCAAGATGCCTTACATCATTCGTGAGATTGCAAAGAGCATGGACTTAGATCCTGATCTGGTGAGCAACAACATGGATGAGGCTATGAAGCAAGCAATGACTTTGCAAGCTATGCAGCCAGCACAGCCAGAGATGCCGCCACAAGGTGGTGAGATGGCTCCTCCTTCACCGGCTGACACAGCTGGTACAGGTGGTGGAAACATTGGCATAGGTCAAGCTCCGACACCGGGTGAAGAAGGTTTTAGTGGGAATGTTCCGCAGAGTATTCAATGAAGAACAAAGACTGGTTAAACAAATTAAAACCATTGGCAGGTAATGTTACGCAGTGGAGAGCGTATGAAGATATGCTTGATTATTACATAGCTTTACATATTAAAAAGCTAGAGCAAGCCACTGACACTGTAGATATTTATAGAGCACAAGGTGCAATACATAGCCTACAGAAGTTAAAGACACTTAGGGATGAAATTAATGCAGCAAGTACCTCTATTTGAAACTGATGATCCAGTTATGAGACAGCAACAAATGCTGAAACAACCGGCAGAAAAACCAACGCAAGGTCGTTTTATTTCTTTGAATGAGAAGATGTTTGCTGATGGTGGGGCTGTCACTGAAATGAATAAACTATTCCAAGAAGGTGGCATGATGCAGGAAGGTGGAACCATTGACCCTGTTAGCGGTAATGAAGTTCCTGTTGGCTCCATGCAAGAAGAAGTTAGAGATGACATTGATGCCAAGCTGAGCGAAGGTGAGTTTGTTTTTCCTGCCGACGTTGTAAGATTTATTGGTCTTGAGAAATTGATGAAGATTCGAGATCAAGCTAAGCAAGGTCTTCAACGCATGGACGAGATGGGTCAGATGGGTAACGCTGAAGAGGTTGGTGCATCACCTGATGAAATGTTTGAAGACGATGATAATTTTGAAAGCGAGCTAGACAGCGTGATGTCTGAAGTTGAAGCAGAAGAAGGTGCAACTCAAGAGTTTGCCTTTGGTGGTTTAGCTGGTGAAGACTTAGCCAAAGCTCCTAAGAATCCAAGCATTGACACAAGATATTTCAAACACGCAGATGGCAGAGTAATGTACATTGTGTTTGTCAATGACAAACCGTCTGTAAAAATTCCTGAAGGATTTGAACCTATGGATGGTCCGGTGGAGCAACAAGTAGGTAAAGAAGCTGAAGAGAAAGCGGCTGCTGTTGCTGTTGGTGTTGGAGATGCTGGTGGTGGTCCTTCGGAAATGGATATTCTAGGTGCTGCTCAGTCTCAAGCCGGTCCTTCTGCTTTAGGACAAACAAGCTTAATTTCTGTTGATAGTAATGGAAAAGCAAGTATGTCTACAATGGCTAAAGGAGCACAAGTTCTTGCACATGCTTTACCTTTTGGTGGAATTATTGCGGGAAAAATTGGTACAACGGCTCAAGCTCAAATTGATGCTTGGAATAATAGTCAGATTGTAAACATTGGAAGTGAGAGAGGTAAAGTAAATAATTTAGGTGGTAATAGTGGTTTTATTAGTATTCAAGATGCTACGTCTGGTATGGGCATCAATGATATGGGATTTACTGTCTCTACTACAGAAACTATTGAAGCTCAAAACGCAGATTTGTTAGAAGGATTAACTCCAGCAGAAAAAGCAATGTATGCTGTTCCTACGCCTTCATCTTCAGGCGGTGGAGCGTCTGCTTCTGATGCTGGTGCTGGTATGAGTAGTACCTCTACTGACGCTGGAGCCGTTACTACGGAGAGTGGAGTTTCTGTTGGATACGGAGGCGGCTACGGTGGTGGTGGCGATAGCGGCGGCGGTGGATCTAGTAGCGGCGGTGTTTCAGCAACTGGCGGTAATGCATCTGCTGGTTTTGGTTACGGCGGCTGGAACAAAGGCGGATTAGTCGGTAAAAAGAAAAAGAAAGCAGCGCCACAACAGAAACCCAAATCTTTAGCATCTAGGAGATAATATGTCTCCTAAACTATTTGTTAGTGCTTTTCAAGGTATTAAAACATATTTTATTAACAGCACAATGGAAGAAGGTACTCTTCGTGATGCTGCTCATAAATATGTTGACACACAGACAAGCTTTGCCAACATGCTTGTCGATAACACAATTACAGTCTGCAAAGAGTTTGTAGACAAACAAACTAAATTTTGGTTTCCTAGAAAATAGGAAGACTAATGTTATACTCCACAACACACACAGGAATGGAAATGAAAAAAATATTATACAGTTTTGTTAGATGGTTTGAAGACGCCAGAAGAAAAGACATTGAAAGATATCTTTCTAAGTCTCAAAATATTCATGAGGTAGAAACCCGTCTTCGTGACATCGAACATTATCGTACCCGTTATGGGCATTATATTTGACACACACACAGGAGAAACATATGTCAAAGAATCCATTTGAAATTAGAGCCGACATGTTGGCTATGGCTAAGGACTACATGGACAAGCAATATGAGCTTAACGTAAGCTTTGCTAAGGACATGTTGGCACAGGGTAAGCAGACAGCTGAGGAGTTTCAGAAAGCAATTCAGCCTTACTCTGTAGAAGAATTGATGAAGAAAGCTCAAGAACTATATTCTTTTGTTTCTAAAAAAGACTAGACAATAGTTCTATAAAGTAGTATACTTCTCATTGGCTACCTATTTCCCCAGCGGGTGCTGGCTACAGATAGCCCCATTAAGAAAGGAAAATAAATGAGCGAAGAAGTTATTGAGCAGCCGAAAAGGGTTGTTGCTTTTGGTAGACGCAATGCCAGCGAAGATAGAATCAAGAAGGCAGAGCAAGAGTTAGAGGAGCTGACGAAAGAATCTGAAACTGTAACTGTTACAGCTGAAGACTCTGAGGCAGAACCAGAGAGTGCAGAAGAGAAGACATTCAAGAAAAGATATGGTGATCTTCGTAGACATTCTCAGAAACAACAAGATGAGTTACAGAATCAAATTAATGAGCTAAGGACTCAGCTTGAGAAGGCAACAGCTAAGGAGATTAAACTTCCAAAGACGGAAGAAGAGCTGCAAAGTTGGGCTTCTGAATATCCTGATGTTTATAAGATTGTCGAGACAATCGCAATTAAGAAGGCTCAAGAACAGTCTTCTTCGTTTGAAGAGCGTCTACGCAAAGTTGATGAGATGGAGCGTAACGCCGCAAGAGATAAAGCTGAAGCTGAGTTGATGAGGCTTCATCCTGACTTTAATGATATTAGAGATCAAGATGAGTTTCATGAGTGGGTTGAGGAACAACCCGACTGGGTTCAGAAAGCTTTGTATGAGAATGAAACAGACGCTAGATCTGCTGCCCGTGCAATTGATTTGTACAAGGCAGATAAACAAATCAAAGCGCCTAAGAAGTCTTCAGACAAAGAAGCTGCTATGGCTGTGGGAACTAAATCTGCCAAGACTGCTCCATCTAAAGAGGGGTCTGAGGATTTAATTTACGAAAGCCAAGTGGCTAAGATGACCACTCAACAGTATGAACAGTACGCTGATGAGATTGCTAAAGCAATTAAATCTGGTAAGTTTGTATACGATATGAGTGGCAATGCTAGATAATAGTTGACAAGTCTGTAAAAAGCTTGTATAACTTTGGTTATTCGTAGAGGTATGCTTAGGTATGCCTCTACCTTTCTAATAGTACTACTAAAGTAATACTAATTGCCGCCTACCGGATGGCTTACCAATTAGAAGTACGGCAGAGTACATTGTGTATCACAGAAAAGAACTACCAGTAACTCTTGGCGGTTAGCCGTTAATAGAGAGGGCGTCTAGAACCTTCCCTATTAACCACCTAACTAAGAAGACCCTGTAGTAGCCACTGTATGTGATTTTAAATGCCTTATCTAAGGAGAACTAAAATGGCATTTCCTACCGCATCTGGTTACGGGAATCTTCCTAACGGTAACTTTTCTCCCGTAATCTATAGCAAGCAAGTTCAACTTGCTTTCCGTAAGTCTTCGATTGCCGAAGCTATCACAAACAACGATTACTTCGGTGAGATCGCCAACTTTGGCGATTCGGTGAAGATCATCAAAGAACCTGAAATCACAGTTAAGTCGTACAACCGTGGCACACAGATCACGGCTCAAGACCTTGACGATGAGGATTTCAGCCTTGTTGTTGATCAAGGTAACTACTTTGCTTTCAAAGTGGATGACATTGAAGCTGCTCACTCGCATGTGAACTTCATGTCGCTGGCTACTGACCGTGCTGCTTATCGCTTGCGCGACCAGTATGACCAAGACGTTCTCGGCTACCTGTCGGGCTGGA
>Ga0222718_10001398_pt1 | contig 23204 bp, 20 predicted proteins | sample C33_27DmetaG_FD_165045 | JGI IMG/M metagenome (GOLD analysis project Ga0222718, IMG submission 165045) | Estuarine water microbial communities from San Francisco Bay, California, United States - C33_27D | ecosystem: Environmental > Aquatic > Marine > Unclassified | place: USA: California...
CCCGCCGGGTGGCAGCGCTGGGCACATATCAGCACCTGCGGTATTTATTTTTTCTCCAAGATTGAATGATGGTGCCCAATCATTCGGGCCGCGAGATGCAGCGCCGTAAATATCCATGCCGCCGAACCCACCTGGGCGGTTCGAGGTGAAATACACCTTGCCGTCTACATCCTGGGTGAAATGAAACTCTTCCGCTGCAGTATTAATGTTTGGCCCCTGGTTCACTGCGTCTCCCCAGCTGCCGTTGCCATCAGGTTTAACACAATAAATATCGGAACCGCCGTAGCCACCAGCTCGGCGTGAGGCGAAGCAAAGAGTCTCACCATCCTGCAAAACTGCAGGGCAGTGCTCATCGCCCTCGGTGGTGCTGACTGGATAGCCAACCAGCTCCGGGGTTGACCAAGTGCCGTTTACCTTGCGGGTTACAAATACATCGTGATTATTGCGCGGTGTCGTGGTCGCGAGACGATCCGAACGGAAGTAGATGGTATTGCCGTCGGCTGTGATCCAGGGCTCGCGGTCATCACCCATGCGCAGCGGGTCTACATCCGTGGCTGGTGGTTGATTGACGGGCATGCCCATATTGACCGGCGTATCCCAGGTTCCGGTTTCTGAATTGAAATTAGCAATATAGAGATCCTTCGGGTCGCCAGCTGCCACGGCCATATCCTGACGCGCGCTGCAGTACACCATGGTGCCATCCGCCGCGAACGACAGCTCGCCTTCCGCCCACATGGTGTTGACGGGAGCGCCGAAATTGTGGACCGCTAACTCCACCCAGTTGGGTTGTTGTGCGTTGACTTGACTGCTGAGGGCTGCCGCGAGGGCGAATGCTGTAAGCATGGATTTAATCATTGTCGTATTCCTCACAAGATCTGACAGTGCAATCTTGTTAGTATTTTAGCGTTTTAACTAGTTTTTGAATTCGCTTGCTGAACAAGCTAATGCTCAGCTGCGTGATGTCACCTGGAATGTCCACCAGTGGTCAGGGCGCTGTGCATCAAGTTCTGGTGTAGGGTTATAGGGACCACCGCCAAAGGTCTGCAATTTCTGAATCCTTGCGCGCCAGGCCTGTTCCATGCGCGAGGGGTCCTGTACTCGGTTAAGTACGATTGGATAGACCACACCATTTAGCCGCATCACCCCTGTCTCATCGGCCTCCACTTTACCGGCCCAGTATTTGCGCTCACAAACCGAGCAGCTCAGGAATAATTCGCCGGTTTCTGTCGCCATGCAATTCAGGTTAATCGAATGGGGACGAATGCCAGCGTAGATCTGCAGTTGGCACAGGGGAACTTCGTTTGCGAAGGCCCAATCCGTCACCGGGCCATCTGCTGCCTCTCCAAACAGAAATCCACCCGGCGTTCGGTCACAGGGGCAAACCGACGAATAAATTAGAAAACCGATGATTCCGACTGCCAGTAGACCTGCCAGCGAACCACCGACAATCCACTTGGTTCGTGAACTCGCCTCTGCCGAGAGTGTTTCGGACATGATGACTCTCCTATTTATTATTGTTGTTTTTGTAGAAATGCCCAGAGACTACCGCATTTGTGGGTAAATCAAAATTGTTTTGCGGGGAATAGCAGCTTGAATCCACGGGTTGAATCGAGCGCGCCCTTAGCGTGATTGCCAATCAGGCGTCGCCAGTTTCTAATTCAAACAGCTGTCTGAGAATGCGACGCCACTGGATGTATTGTTCTTCCATTGTGCCACTGAGGCCATGTACCTGTTCGTTGAGTTCAAGGATCGCAGGCGCCAGCTCCTGGTTGAAACCGGCAGCTAGTTCGCGAAATTCTTGCTGGTAGATCTTGCTCCAGCGAAATCGGTTGTAGCGCTGGGTCATGGTCAGATAGCCACTGCTGCTACTGAAAAAATCCTGGCTGATGGGTTCAGGGGCAAGGGCTCCTTCCTGCTCTTCCTGATCATAGGCATGGCGCCGCCACATGACATAGGCCTGCTGCATTTCGTCATGGAGCGCTTCGTAGTATTCGTCTACCGTGTCAATAAAGACATGGTGACGCAGCCGCATGTCTTCGACTCTCGCCAACATGGGATCGTTCTCGGCTGGCAGGCTGATGACCTGCAGCTGGCCATTGCTGTCCTGCTCCAGCATGTGACCAAAAGATTCTGGTGACAGGTCATTGGCATAGACTAGCCGCGAGACATCGCGAATGTTCTGCATCTCTGCTGCAGTAAACAGGGCTCTGACGGCCAACAGGTCGTTGCTGATCTGCTCATACAGGTCGAGGTAGGGTTCCGTGTGAGCAGCGGGATTAAACGGGTTGCCCGCGGTGAAGCGGATATTCTCGGGATAGTCAGCGAGGTAGGCAGTATCGCCATAGACCTTTTCTAGCCAGCTGCGCCCAGTGCTGTCGCGGACCTTGATTTGCAACGCAAGATCAGTGCCATTGGAAACCAGAATTGTGCCGCTAACCAGCAGATCTACTGACGGGTCCGCTAGCGGCAGCACCCGCACAGCGCCCCACTGTTGGGATTCGATCAGGGTATTGCGCAGCAGAAACGGCAGATAACGGATTTCTTTGTCCCTCACCTCGGCAAAGACCCGGTCACCGTAAGTTTGGGTTGCAGCTGGATCTTCGATGTTGTCGAACACGACGATGCCAATATCAAGCAGTTGCACTTCAGCCGGACTCTGCGGCGCGATTAGCAGGCTGACGTCACCCACCTGCGGATACTCGACAGCCGGGGGCGGAGGCGGTGTCGCGAGCTGATTGCAACTCGTTGCCAGGATCATCAGGCTAAGCAATAGCGTACGCGCCAACATAGTTACCGACCCCGGCCTTCACCCAGCGGCGTGACTTGGCTGCAGACGCGGCCGCGGGTTACGGTGAGCACGCAGTTTAGATTATCAGTGCCAGCATCATAGCGATTAAAGGCCTGGATCAGGTTGAAGGGAGCTGACCCTTTATGGGAAATACTGGTCACCATGCGCAGTTCTTCTCGATCCGCGGCAACGTCGAAGCGATGGCTGATCTCAAGATCGTCGGGCAGACTGGTTATGAAAACTAACTGCTGACCATCCCAACCGCAAAATTCATTGCCGTGTTCGCTGCGAAATGTCTCGCGGAGCCCATCTTCAATGCTGCAGATCAAGGGAGCCTCGCCGCGGCGTTCGATACGAACTTCATTGCGATCTTGCTCGATGTGAATCGTTGTCTGCCGGCTCACATATTCAGCGAGCCGGGCTAAATCGACAATGTTAGTGCCTCGAGGCATCAGCGAGTTAAGATTGAGATTACCGAGTGATGTGCGTGGCACACTGCGAGTCGTCACCCCGGCGCGTTGGGAGGCGGCGCGCTCCTGCCGAATCTGAAACAGGCGGTTAAGCTCGTCTTCCCAACGATCGCTGCGATTGAAATCTTTCTCCCAATCGCCAGAAAAATTCAGCCGTATGGGGCGATCCAGGTCCAACAGCGGCAGGTCGTCGGGGTCGCGGTCAGACTGCGCGCAAGCCTCGGTGGCAAAGCCCAGCAGCAGGACTAGCGACAGCGCGCCTATGTGGCCGCTCGTAGTGAGCATGGAAGAATTTCTCATGTTTTCAGGGCACTTGCCCGGGACCTGCGTAATTCCAGCCGGCAAAGTAGTATGGACAGTACGACAGTAGTCGAAATTTCCTGCTTTTAGCCGTAGTTTTGCGTTACTTTAAACCAAAATAGGCCGAATTGCCTGCTACAGCGTGGACAAGCTTCGGCCGGGCTCTTATGCTGGAATACAAAGAGTTTACAAAGAGGGAGAACACGATGACTCTTTCCAGAAAATCGGCAGCAATGATCACCCTGCTGGGTCTTATGTGGCTTTTTACTCCGGCCTCGCACGCGCAGCAGGATTTCAGCAATGTAGAAATAGTCGCACATCATGTTGCGGGCAGCGTGTATTACCTGCAGGGCGCTGGCGGGAACATCGGCCTCTCGATTGGGGAAGATGGAGTCGTCATGATCGATGATCAGTATGCGCCCCTTACTGACAAAATCCTGGCCGCCATCAGGCAACTCAATGAGGGTGAAATTCGATTCGTAATCAACACCCATGTGCATGGTGATCACACCGGCGGCAATGAGAATCTCGGTAAGCTGGGGATTCTTATTCTTGCCCGTGACGAGGTGCGGGTGCGATTGGCGGCACAGTCACCAGCAGCCGCACTGCCAGTGCTAACCTATAGTGATGCGATCACCATTCACCTGAATGGTGAAGAAGTCTACGCTTTTCCCGTGCCGCCAGCCCACACCGATGGCGATACCTTTATTCATTTCGTCGATTCTGATGTGATTCATACTGGCGATGTGTTTCGCACGACGGCGTTTCCGGTGATCGATACCAACAACGGCGGCACCCTGGACGGAAGTATTCAGGCGCTCGGTCTGCTGATCGGCACAGCCGGACCGGATACGCTGATTTTGCCGGGGCATGGAGATGTTTCAAGTCGCATGGATGTCATGGGGTTTCGCGACATGATTCTCGATGTCAGGGACCAGGTTGCGCCGATGGTGGAAAGTGGTATGAGCTACGAAGAGGTTGCGGCCGCAGATCCTACTGCTGCTTACAATAATCGTTATGGCAATCCTGACCGGTTTTTGCGTGCAGTGTATACCGAATTGGGCGGAGCACTGGATTAGAAGACAGATTATCTAATTGGTTTGGTGCAATCATCGGAGGCATTTCGTCATCATAAGCAATCGCAGTAATCAACATAAACTAGGATACCTGGCAATTATCATTTGTGTATTGGCAGGTATTGAGGCAGGTGCTCAGGGGCAAGAGTCTCTACCTGAATTGGGTGAAGCTGCTGTCACTGAGTTTTGGCGCGCCGATTCGGCGGCGGCAAGAGCCGCGCTGGTAGATGAAATCTTGGCGAGCCAAACTGGTGTCGAAGAATTGGTGGCCTTGTTCCAGGCTGGGCCAGCGTACGATGCCGATGTGCCAACTGGTGAACAGCTGCGGCAGCGTATCGATGCGGAAGGCGCAGAATATCCTTACATGTTGTATGTGCCAGAAGACTATGATCCGAACCAGCCCTATCCGCTTGAGTTTGTGTTGCACGGTGGTGTTGGTCGGCCCAGGGCAGATGCAGAGGAAAATTTCTGGCAGAGAAGTTATGAGAGGGTGGCTCAGCCCGGTCGCATTATCGTAATCCCATTTGCCTGGTCCGAGGCTTATTGGTGGCAGGACTCACAGTCAGAAAATATTCCTGCAATACTTAATGAGCTCAAAGCGACCTACAATGTCGATGAAAACAGGGTAACCATGACAGGTATCTCTGACGGCGGCACGGGCGCCTATTTTTTTGCCTTCAAGCAACCCACACAGTGGGCTGCCTTTCTTCCCTATATTGGTCATCCCGGTGTGCTGCGAAGCCAGCAGAGCGGAGGTGGATATCGACTCTATTTTGAAAACTTGATGAATAAACCGCTCTACATTGTGAACGGCGAGAACGACCGTTTGTACCCTGCAGCGTCATTGGACTCATTTATCCAGATATTACAGGATGTGGGTGTATCCTACACTTGGACGGTGATCAAAGAAGGTGAGCATAACACCAGCTGGTTACCTGACTACCAGGCTGTGATTGAGGAGTTTAAGGCAGACAACCCGAGAGACCCTCTGCCTGCGAATATTCAATGGGTGGCAGATCGTACGGATCGATACAACAGAAACCACTGGATAGAAATCAACGAGATGACAGAGGCGGATAGACCATCGCTGTTGCAGGTGACTCGCACTGGTAATCAATTCGAAGTGGATGCCCGGGGTGTGGACCGATTCACATTGCTGTTAAGCCCCCATGCTGTAGATTTTGACCTGCCTCTGCGAGTCGTAGTAAACGGGGAAAGCAAGTTCGACGGAATGGTTGAGCAGAGTGAAGAAACGCTGCTGGACTATGCTACCCAGGATCTGGATCGGACCATGCTGTTTACCGCTAAGCTAAATGTTAGCTTGGTCGACTAACTGTTCGTCTGATCGCTTAAAATTGTAAATCGCTGACAAATAATTTAGCGAAACAACGAGATTAATCTAATGAAACGTAATCTTCGTCGCAGCATCGATCTGGGCCTGACCGGACTTGGTATTGGCATTATTTTCACTGCAATTTTCCTTAGTGCGTCGTTGGACGTGCAATCGCAGCTACCGCTTGTCTTGCTGGGTGTGCTGCTGATGGAAGCCGGCGTATGGGGCTTATCGTCCAAGCTGTTTCCGAATGAACGTCGTTATTCCCAACTGCGCGATGAAGGCGACAAAATGATCCAGTTGATCAGGGAATTGAATGCAGCTGCGATTGCCAAGGATACCGGTGCAGAGGACGCGAAGCGCTTCCAGGCGACTCTGGAGCGAATGCACGAATCTGTCCTGGAAATGTCCAGACTCGCCTCGAAAGAAGACGATACCTAGATTTCTGCCCGATTCACCACCAGCCCGCAATCTGTCCTAACCGTCGCTGCTGGTGCGATTTATTTATAATCGCAGTAAACTCCAAGCATGGCATACGTCGCGATAGGACAACTTCAGGTCGATGAGCTGCTCCGGCATTTTGTAGAAGAGGAATTACTTCCTCACCTTGATCTCGACCCCAATCAATTCTGGCAGCGCACAGAAGCCTTGCTGAGCGAGTTTACGGTTCGAAACTCGCAGCTATTGGCAAAGCGTGATGACTTGCAGCAGCAGATTGATGCCTGGCACAAGCAAAACAGCGGTGCGCCAGATCTTGCTGCCTATCATAAATTTCTCACCTCTATTGCCTACTTGACCGATGCCGTGCCAGATTTCGAAATCGATACCTCCCATGTGGATGCGGAAATCAGTATGCAGGCTGGCCCGCAATTAGTGGTGCCCGTCAAGAATGCGCGTTTCGCCCTGAACGCTGCCAATGCCCGTTGGGGCAGCCTTTATGATGCGCTTTACGGCACCGACGCTATCCCTGAAACAGATGGAGCAGACCGCGCGGGGGCCTATAATCCGGTACGTGGTGCCAAAGTCATCGGCTTTGCCAGGGGTGTTCTGGATCAGGCCTGCCCGCTTGAAAGCGCCTCACATCGCGATGCGACGGCTTACAGTGTTGTTGGCGGCGAATTGCGGGTGGCAACTGCGTCCGGTGTTAACTCCCTAAAATATCCCGCTCAGTTCAAAGGCTTCAAGGGCTCGGCTGAGAAACCATCAGCAATCTTGCTGCAAAACAACAGGCTGCACCTGGAAATTCAAATAGACCCAGATTCAGAGATTGGCGGTACCGATGCGGCCGCCGTCAAAGACGTCTGCCTTGAGGCTGCCATTACGACGATTCAGGACTGTGAAGACTCGGTTGCAGCGGTGGATGCGGAAGACAAGGTTGAGGTCTACCGCAACTGGTTGGGGCTTATCACCGGAGAGCTACAGGAAACCTTTCAAAAAAATGGAGCGCAGCTGACTCGCAAGCTGAACCCTGACCGGCACTACCTTGACCCCCAGGGCAAGGAATTTAGTTTGCCGGGCCGGAGCCTTCTGCTGGTGCGTAATGTGGGACACTTGATGCGTAATCCAGCTATTCTGGACAGCGAGGGTGAGGAGATCTATGAGGGGTTATTAGACGCCCTCATCACTGGCGCAGTAGGCGCAATTGATGTGCTCGAGCGGAATACACTGCGGAATTCGCGCGCCGGTAGTGTTTATATCGTAAAGCCAAAAATGCATGGGCCGGAAGAAGTTGAATTTTGCTGCGATGTCTTTGCTGCCGTAGAGAAACTCCTGGGCCTGGAACCGTTACGTCTGAAAGTCGGCATCATGGATGAAGAACGTCGAACCACGCTGAATCTTAAGTCATGCATCTATAGGGCAAGAGATCGGGTTGTCTTTATCAATACGGGGTTCCTTGATCGCACAGGTGATGAGATCCATACCTCAATGGAAGCTGGACCCATGGTGGCTAAGGCGAAGATGAAGTCCACGGCCTGGATTGCTGCCTATGAACAGCACAATGTAGATACCGGCCTGGCGTGTGGCTTTCAGGGTCGCAGCCAAATTGGTAAGGGTATGTGGGCGATGCCGGATCTGATGGCGGCGATGCTCGAGCAGAAAATAGGACACCCAGAGGCTGGGGCCAATACCGCCTGGGTGCCATCACCGACTGCGGCGGTATTGCATGCGCTGCACTACCACAGGGTTAATGTGGCCGACGTGCAGCAGACTCTGAAGAGCCGCGCGCCAGTCGCTCTTGCTGACATGCTTGCAATCCCGCTCATGCAGGAGCCTGGCAGCTTCAGCGCGGAAGAGATTCAGCATGAGCTAGATAACAACGCGCAGGGCATTCTGGGATACGTGGTACGTTGGGTAGATCAGGGCGTCGGATGTTCCAAGGTGCCTGATATTCACAACGTAGGGCTAATGGAAGACCGGGCTACCCTGAGGATATCCTCGCAGCATATTGCTAATTGGCTTCATCATGGTTTGTGTTCAGAAGAGCAGGTGCGAGCAACCCTGCTGCGTATGGCGGCGGTGGTGGATGCGCAGAATCAACATGACCCGGCCTATGAGCCCATGGCGACCAATCCTGATCAGTCCATTGCCTTTCAGGCTGCTTGTGACCTGGTATTTGCAGGTCGTCTTCAGCCCAGCGGCTACACCGAACCGCTGCTGCATCAAGCGCGTCTAGCCAAGAAAGCGCTGCAGCGAGCGCGCTGAATTCGCTAATACACTGCTGCCGCGCTATACCCGCTGCTCTGAATTTGTCATTATTAGGGGCTCGCAGCACCAATTCAAAATAAAAAGCAATGCAAGACCATTAAAGAGGTATTCGCGATGGGAATCTTGATCCGTGTTACTGCCCTAATTCTCAGCCTGACCCTGGCTAACCAAACCCTGGCTCAGCAGGGCAACGCCCGCGGTCGTATTGGCGAGAGCCCCTATAACGTCGTCTCAGGCTGGGCTGAACCCTTCCAGGAGCCTGGTTTCGCCTTTGGTGGTAACTCTGGCGTGTGGGCTGAGTCTGAAGACCGCATAATCATTGCCCAACGCGGCGAGACCGTCATGCCCTATCCGGTACCCGAGGAATTTCCCGGCTATGCAGGCTATGTGGGAATCAACGTGCTGCGGGAAACCAATCGTCGGACCTGGCAAAATTGCCTGTACGTGGTTAATGGTGATGGCGAAGTCTTAGAAGTCTGGGATCACCTGGACTATCTCTGCGAGGGCTCTGATGGCCCTGGTCCGCACCGCATCCGTATTAGCCCGTATGATCCCGAGAGCCGAATCTGGCTGGTGAATGAAACCTTTCATCAGATCTATGTGATTGCCAACGATGGCAGCGAGGTACTTGCGACCTACGGTGAGAAACTGGTGCCTGGCAACGACGAAAACCACTACGGCCGACCCCAGGACGTGGCGTTTATGCCAGATGGTCGCATCCTGGTTGCCGATGGCCTCGACAATCACCGCGTGATTATTTATGACAATGACATGAATTACCTGGGCGAGTTTGGTGGAGAGGGTGATGGACCTGGTCAGTTCAATACGCTCCATGCGGTTGCTGTTGGCCCTGAGGGTCGGGTATTCGTGCTTGATCGCATGGGCAACGAGGTGAACCTGTTCCGTGCAACTGACGATCCAGCGGTATTCGAATTCGAACGCTCTATTGGCTCGCCGTTGACTCTGCCCCTGGACATCATCGTCAACGAAAACGATTTCTGGATTACTGATCTCGGTCCACTCAGATTTCTGAATTTCGATTTCGAAGGCAATCTCAAATACACCTGGCTGGTGCCACTCGAATTGCCCGACGGCTATATCGAGGTGCACACTTTTAGTGTTGACCCCGCAGGTAATTTGATTGGCGGCGACAACCAGTATGGTCGTTCACAAAAATTTGTCCCCAAGCCGGGCGCTGATTCTGAACTGCTGATTGAGCCCCCCTGGTACCAGCGCTAGCGGTGTTTGCCGGCGACAAAGCAATGAAACCAGCTACTGTGTGGCGAACCATAGGCATAGCACTGGCGGCACTACTTGCCGCCAGCGTGTCTGCTCAATCTGATACCGTGCGACTCAATAAACTCATCGACCTGTTCGAGCAAGATGAGCCCGCTTTCGGCCTGTTGTCCTTTGACTATTCCCTAACAAACGCGCGCGCCATGGCCAACTCGGGCCTGGATTTCATCCTTATCGATATGGAGCATGCACCGTTCGATGTGGAAAGACTGCGTGCATTCCTGCTGGGCATGACCAACAAGCGCAGCATCCTTGAGAAAGGCAATCTCCAGCCTGATGTGGTGCCCTTCGTACGTATTCCCGCCGCCGGAGGAGCTGATGAAATAATCGCCCAGGCTAAGCAAGTGCTGGATGTGGGGGCTTACGGCATCATGTTTCCCGCCATCCAGAATCGCGAGCAGGCTGAGCTGGCGGTGCGGGCAACCCGCTATCCCCAGATCAATGGCGTCGATGACTATGAGCCGCAGGGCTTGCGAGGTCGCAACCCATCCAATGCGGTATGGTACTGGGGTGTGCGGGATTACCATGCCCGCGCCGATGTGTGGCCGCTTGATCCTCAGGGTGAGCTGCTGGCCATCATGTTTGTCGAGTCACCAGAGGCCGTCGCCAATATCGAAGAGATCATCAGCGTGCCTGGTGTGGGCGGGATTTTTATCGGGCCTTCTGATCTGAGCACTTCAATGGGCTATACCAGCCCGGCGGCACCCGAGGTAGAGGCGGCGATTCAAGAGGTTTTAGCGGCTTGCCTAGAACATGATGTGCCCTGCGCAATAACTACAAACGCCCGCACTGTGCAGCAGCGCATCGAACAAGGCTTTCGTTTTGTCACTGTGGGAGTGGATAGTGGTTTGTCGGCGGGGGCCAGCAGCGCGCTGCGGCTGGGCAGGGAAGCGGCGGGCCAAAACTAGTTCGATTGCTCTCCGAAGCCAATAAGCTGGCGTCCTAACTCCCCCAGGAATGGCACACCTAACTCCCCATACTCGTACTCGTTGTCATTGAATGTCTGGTTGGCGTTGACGTGAATGCTGGCGGTGATAATGAATTCACGACCGGATTCCTTGTTCAGGATGTAGGCTGTGTCCGTTAGGTAGCCGTATGCCCACCCCGACTTATTGTGAATCTCGAGACGCTCAGGGGCGCGACCCTGAAGATCACCGAATACGAGAAATTTCGCATAGCCATCAGGAAATTCGGTCTCCTCATAGCCGACTTCTCTCGGCAGCGTTTGCATGGCGCTGATGACAAACTGCCGGTGTGCAGGAGAAAGATGAAACCGCTGTTCTGCTGTAAAGTTTTCAGGAAACATCAGGCGCTTCATCACACCATGCAAACTACGTAATGGCAGGTAGTTCTTTTCGCTGAAGTCGAAGGGTGCATTAATCTTTTCGCCATTCTCGATGTAGGCAACTCCCTTGTTGAGATCGCTCAGCGACACTGACTCGATAGGAGAGTTTTCAATGGGTCCGATCAGAACGGGATCAGCACTTGTGCCAGAGAATCGCATTACTCGCGTGGTCAAAACATCTGAGTCTGGTATAGAGAGACGATGAGAGATTCTGGCCGGCAGACCCTTGACGCTGAGGCGTTGATTGATCTCGTCTTTACCCAGGAACTCGAATAATCGGTTGTAGGCCTGGTTGTCGCTGACTACAAACAGCTCGATCAGCTCGTTGGTAAAGCTGCTGCCGTTTGGCTCCCCCATCACCTTAAAGCGCGTGTAGCGGTCGATGCGATCGTCTTCCTGCAGCTTCTCCAGCGCCAATAGCGCCACCGGAAGCTTCACGGTGCTGGCGGGATAGTGATAGCGCGCGTCCTTCATCCCGAATTCATCATCTTGAAACACAATACTGCCATCCTGCATACGTATTACTTCGGTAAACAGAATTTGCACTTCATGCTGTGCCAGGTTTGCCATCACCTTACTTACTGCAGGTGTACCTGAAGACAAGGCCTTTTCAATGGGTCCCGATTCGGTGCAGGCACCCAGGAGCAGGGTGAGCAACAAGCCTGCGAACCGGAGTCTTTTTATTTTCACTGGATGCAATCGCTCCGCAAATATTAATGAAATTAGAAAGTTTGCTGCACCCCAGCTATCGAGCAGGACAGATTAGCAGTTGGCTTGCTAGTATGGTGCAGCCATGATCGAGTTGCAAAATGTTCGCAAATCCTTTGACGGTGGCAGGTCCAATGCCGTTGCCGACACTTCATTTACCGTGGAGCGGGGGGAGTTATTGGGTCTCATCGGCGAGTCTGGCTGCGGGAAGACCACTACTCTCAGGATGATCAATCGGCTTGAAGAGCCCAGTCATGGTTCTATCCTCGTCAATGGCGAAAATGTTTTGCAACAGAACCCGGAGACGCTGCGCCGCAATATCGGCTATGTGTTTCAGGGCATAGGTCTGTTTCCCCATTACACGGTCGCTGAAAATGTGGCGGCGGTTCCCAGGTTACTTAACTATTCGGATGCGCGAGTGCAGGCGCGCACTGAGGCAACCCTGGCCATGGTGGGGTTATCCGCTGAGGAATACGCGCAGCGTCTGCCGGCTCAACTCTCAGGGGGGCAGCAGCAACGCGTGGGCGTGGCTCGCGCTTTGGCGGCCGAACCTGATGTTGTGTTGATGGACGAACCTTTCGGCGCACTGGATCCTATTACGCGTGCTGAGTTACAGGAAGAATTCAAGCGCATTCAGGCAGATCTTCAGCTTACGGTCATTATGGTGACTCACGATATGACTGAAGCGCTACTCATGGCGGACCGTATCGCGGTGATGAAACAGGGTGAAGTGCTACAAATAGGAACGCCTACAGAATTGTTGAATTCGCCCGCTCATCCTTACGTGAGTGAGTTGGTGGAGATGCCTCGACTCAGGGCCGACCGTCTTGAGCAGCTATTGCGCGGTGGGAGCGGACCGGGACAGCGCGATGAATGAAAACTTGATCGAGCAGCTTTCTCTGTTACCAGCGTATTTTCAGGGACACCTGCCCCTTACTTTGATTGCATTAATCCTGGGGATTCTCATCAGCATTCCGCTTGGGATCTGGGCAGCGCAGTCCAGCCTGGTGAAGCGACCGTTGCTGACAACGGTAAGCATCATTCAGACATTTCCCAGTGTGGCTATCCTGGCGCTGGTGGTCGCCATGTTGGGTGGGCGAATCGGCCTGTTGCCAGCCATCATCGCGCTGGTGCTATACAGCATGTTGCCCATCGTAAGGAACACGGTCACCGGTCTGGAAACCGTTGCCGACGACGTGGTGGAGGCTGCTCGCGGCATTGGTATGTCCTCTCGCCAGATTCTGACTTTGATCCGCATCCCGCTGGCTCTGCCGGTGATTATAGCCGGTATCCGTACTGCCGCCGTCTGGACAGTAGGACTGGCGACACTGTCAACGCTCGTGGGTGCCACCAGTTTTGGCAACTATATTTTCAGCGGGCTGCAAACAAGGAACCTGGTGGCAGTAACTGTGGGCAGCGTAGCTGCAGCGCTGATGGCGGTTGTTCTCGATAACATCATTGGTGGTATTCAATGGCTGGTGGAGAATCGCACGGAGATTGCAGACACGGCACGCTACAAGCGCAATCGAACTGCTGTCGTGTCTGCGCTCGCTGTCACCGGTATTTTTTCAGCTTACAGTCTGCGGCCTGAGCCCGAAGTTGACTATGTGGTGGGAGGTAAGGGTTACACCGAACAATACATCATTGCTGGCGTTGTAGAGGCAGCGCTGCAGGATGCGGGGTTCAACACGGAGCAGCGCTTGGGCATGGGCACAGAGGTGGTATTTCAGGCCACGGCAAACAACACGGTTGATGTCTACCTTGAATATTCAGGCACGGTTTGGGCGAATCGGATGAGCCGTGAAGACAATCCAGGTAGGGAAGCAGTGATGCTGTCAGTAAGCCAATTCATCAGCGATGAATACGGGATGCAAAACCTGGCGCGGCTCGGTTTTCAGAATTTGTATGCACTAGCCATGCGCCGGGATCGTGCCGAGGCGATGGGGATATCTTCCATCAACGATCTGCTGCCTGTGGCTGAGGATCTGATAGCGGCCGGTGACCTTGAATTCTTCGGGCGTCCGGAGTGGGTCAGACTGCGGGAAGCCTATGGCATCGACTTCGACGAGAAGCTCACTTTTGATACCTCGCTGATGTATACCGCGGTTGCAGAGGGGCAGGTGGATGTTATCTCAGCCTACACAACCGATGGTCGAGTGGCAGAGTTTGACCTTCTGCTGCTTGAGGATCCTCTCAATGCCTTACCGCCCTATGATGGTTTCCTGGCGGTATCCGAGGAAGCCATGAATGATCCGCTGTTTGTAGAAACCCTCTCTGCTCTTGAGAACAAAATCACCAGTGACGTAATGCGCGAGGCGAATCGCCTGGTGGATGTTGAGGGAAAGTCGGTGACTGAAGCCGTGGCCTATATTCGCGACGTTATTTCCAATCTGTAGCCACAATCCTTTTGTTCAGGCTAGAAACGACCAGTAGACCTTAGCCGGAAGACCGGCAGGCAACAGGATCTGCTACTGAATCGTGAAGGCTATGCCGTTGCTGGAATAGACAAAGACATCGGTGCCCGGAATAGCATAGGCGAAAAAGACAGTGATGTTGGCGCTGCTTACGCCGAAGTTGGCAGGGACGAATTCACTGAATGCAACTAACTCTTCACTAAAATTAAGCGCGCGCGGATTGATATTGCCCTGCAGGCTGGCTATGTCTCCATTCCAGGTCTGATAAGCGCCTGCTGCGTCGCGATAGAACAAGCCCGTTCCCTCGACTGAAATCACCACATAAGTAATACCGGTAAGCGACTGGTGTTCGCTGGGTATGAACAGGTTGGCACGAACATCGATGCTGTCAGTGCTGCTGAAACTGCTGCCTGGCGTATTGAGATCACTGCTGCGGCTGGCAGCACCGTAGAGTATAAGGTTGGAACTGCCACTACCCAGCTTGGTAATAGGCAGTATCTTAGGCTCACGGCGCTTGCTGATCTGCACTCTGGTTTGGTTGATGGTGAATACGGCATCGGCACTTTGTTCACTGTCGGAACGGGCCACTCCGCAGGTAAGGCCCTTACAGTTGCTGGAGTTTGGATTAGAGAACAGAGTCAGTTCTTCTGAGCCAGGATAATCTTTCGGGTTTGCCATGATGGTGGCAAATGCGCCATCCACACCGTGACCGAAGGACCATTCATAGGTGCCACGCGCGCCCTGCTCGCGCCGGGAGTGGGCCAGCCCATGATTGTGGCCCAGTTCATGGGCGAGGGTCAGGTCATCGCAGCCTGAACCGCCCCCTGCTGGAAATCCTGGATTATAAAGAGAAGAAAACAGGCCATTGCCTGAAACCACGGGGTGAAACACTTCGCCTGCAAAGCGCGCTCCCGTCAGCGTGCCCAGGCCACAGGCACCACTACCCGGAAACAGGCCGTCTATGAAGACCACGATGTCGGCACCCACTTTATCCCTGACGGCATCCAGCTCAGAAAAAGGGCCAGTTCCATCGCGCATTGCATTCATCACAGTACTGAGATTGCCTTGCGGGTCGTAGTCGACAAACCCGTAAAAAACGGGTCGGAATCTGACCAGTGCTCCGCTGTCGGCATAGTAACCATTGGTAATTTCGATGAGCTGATTAATCTGGGTTTCCGGCTTAACACTGCCAATCGCATCCAGGAAGCGCTGTGAGTAATAGAACATCAGATCAGTCTCCAGAATCTGATCAGAGCCTATGGTTGATGCACTGCTGTTAGCATCGGTTCCTAGAAGACCTTCGTTAAAATCACTTATGCCGTCATCGTCAGAATCAGTCAGTGTGTCCTGTAGAACGTTTATGAATGAATCGCTGCGAACGTTTTCCCCAAACAAATCTCCGACGAAAACGCCATTGGAGATCTGAGGGTAAGCTGCACTGGTTATTTGCACCGTATATTCAATGTTGGTGGTTGCAGCAGGAGCCAGACTGCTAATCGTGCAGTTGAGCGTCTTCTGCACTCCAGATGAGCCGACGGTGCAGCCGGATGGACTGCTAACGAAGTTGGTTTTGTCGAGGACAAAAAAAACCGTCACCGCCTCGTTGGTCAAGGAATTCGAGGTGTTATTGGTGATCGCAATCGAGTTGGTCACTTGCTCGCCGATTACCGCATATTCCTTGGACAGCGTTTGGGTAATCGTGACATCGTTACTGCTCAGGGCGATAACTGCCTGGGGCTCGGCGTAAACCTTGGCGGGAGATGGGATGAAGCCACCGTCATCAATTACTTTTTGCTGCGGCTCTCCTACTGTAGTGGTGATCCATCCGATATAGCGATCGTTTTTCGCTTCCAGCTGCGCCACGATGCGGTATTTGGTCCCTTCAACATTCGCCGTGGCCAATAGCTCATTGCCACTTCGCGTTAGCACCAGGGTGTCGTTAGTATCAAATCCGTTTCGGGCGCGCCAGGAGGTATCTCCATTGGGGAAACTATTGATACTCACCAGCGTGAGTTCGGTCTGGTTACCAGGGCTGGTTTCGATTGAGAGTTTGTCATCAACATCAAAATCATTGAGCGCTGATCGCCCGATGCTGATGCCGCGCTGATAAGAAACGCGCGTGACCAGAAGCCCCGCCGGGATGGCAGCCAGCTCAGCGGAAGTGAGGTCCTGCCATAATGAAGTGGGAGACTGGGCACTGGCGATGCCAGTGCAGGCCAGACTGAGTATGCCGACCAGCGCGATTAGTCTGTGCTTTGTATACCAGTACCGATTCAATGATGTGCTCCTGATTCTTATCGTTGATGTGCCAGCGCCTGGCTATCCTGTTCCAGGCACAAACTTATCCCACGTACACAGTCAGCACATCACAGGTCGCACCATGCAGAAGGTTTATCGCGGTTGAGCCCAGCATCAGCTTCCAGCCTGAATGACCATGGCTGCCGATAACTATCGCGTCGGCCTCATAGGTAGCCTGTAGCTCACGAATCTTGCTCGCCGGTTCACCTAACATCACGCGGCGCTCAGTTATCCCAATCTTTTCGCCTAACTCGTTCAACATCTCTTTTGTCTTTTCGAGGATTTTGTCCTGCAGATCATCCGGGTTGGTTGCATAGGACTCCATGCCCTAGATCTTGGGTATAGGCTCCACCACATGGGCGAGCACAACTTTGGAATGATCGTTGCCCACTAATTCCAGCGCCCTGTCGATGACGCGCTGTGAAGACTCTGAAAAATCGACCACAATTATGACTTTGTTATACATGGTCACTCTCCCACCCTGACTGTCCAATGTCAGGCTAAGGTAAAGCTATTTCACCCCGACTGGAAAAGCAATGCTGGCAACATGGCCCGATATTGTTAAAGCCTGTGGTCTTGTTCCCGGTCAAACTCACCAGGCTGCTTCAGTAGTTATTGCTGACACTATCAGTGCTGACGGCAGGCTTGCAGTGGTGGACTTCCCAGTTCTTTCTCGCAACTAGCGAATTAAACAGGATTGGATCTCAAGGGTTTGCCTAAGCGATGGCAAGACATGGGCGATAACACTGCAGGTTTATCAAACCCTGCTGCAAAAACGCTTGGGGAGGTCTTTGTGGTATAGCTTCTTCAGAGAAACTGAGAAGAGGTGTAATTCAGTCGGCGAACCCATGGGGGTTCGCCGACTGTTTACAATTGGCGCGGACTATTTGTAAATCGCAGCTCTGGCCGCAGCGTGTACCTGCAGCGAATACAGAATGTCATCATTCTGAATCATGCCGATGAAGGCGATGTTTTCAACAGGGTCGATCCAGAACCAGGAGCCTGCGATGCCCCACCACCAGTGGGTGCCCTCCGAAGCGCCCTGGTAGGCATCAGAATTTTCCACGATAGCGAAATCCAGGCCAAACACATTGCCTGGATAGAGCTGTCCGATATTGGCTACGGCGTCCGGTAACTGATTGCTGCGCATCAGCTCGATCGCTTCTTCTGACAGGATGCGTACCCCATTCAGTTCGCCCTTGTTTAGATGCATCTGCACGAACTGCATGTAATCCGCCACGGTCGAGGTCAGACCACCCCCACCAGACTCAAACCGGGGTGCACTCTTAAAATCGAATGCAGCAATGCCGCCGCGGTCGTCGGTGCGGCGCAGAGTACCGTCACTGTTGGGCGCATATTGCCGCGACAAGCGGCTATGGTTTGCAGGCTGCACATAAAAGCCGGTATCTACCATGCTCAATGGCTCAAACAGGCGGGTCTGCAAGAATTCGCCGAAGCTCATGCCAGACAAGCGCTCTACCATGTACCCCTGAACGTCAACAGAAATACTGTAAACCCACTGGGTACCGGGCTGATAAGTCAGCGGAATATCTTTCAATGCGGGCATGGACTCGGCGAGGCTGGCACCCGTCAGGTTCATAATGCCGGCCTCAGCATACGCGATGGGCACAGGACCTTGCGAAAGGGGTGGCGTGTACGCCAGGCCACCAGTATGGCTCATCAATTCACGCACAGTCATGGGGTGATCAGCTGGTTCGGTTACCCAGTTGCCGTCTTCGTCCTGTTCTACCATGACCTGCATGCCAGCCAATTCGGGCAGGTGTTTCTCTACCGGGTCATCCAGCTGAAATTTGCCTTCGTCCCATAACATCATCAGGGCAGTGCCGGTGATGGGCTTGGTCATGGAAAAGATACGGAAGATCGTGTCGGTGCTCATGGGCACCTGGTCCTCCACGTTCTGGTAGCCCAGCGCCTCATTCATCAGGACTTCACCGTTCTGGGCAACCATGACCACGGCACCCGAGAGCTTGCCGGCATCAATGCGCGTCTGTAGATCTGCGGTGACCGCATCCAGTTTGGACTGCTCTATATCCGCGTAGCTTGTAAGGCTAATGGCGAATAGGCCAGCGGCTGCCAGCAGGTTCAGGCTATGACGTAGGACTCTTAGACTCATAATTCCCCCTTCGTGAGTTGAAGAATGCAAAAGAGGTCGTATTAGAGCAGAAAACCCGGCTGCAATGAAACCGAACCGGGTTGTGCAGGGGACTGCCGGACTGGATTAAAAGATAGAAGACATTCAGGCGATGCCGGCGCCACGAACCCCAACGTAGACCGAATAAAGTGACTGACTTGCCGTCATGAATAGCCGATTGCGCTTGGCACCGCCAAAACAGATATTGGCACATACTTCCGGCAAGCGAATCACGCCTATCGTATCCCCATCCTGAGCAATGATTTGTACGCCGGGACGCGCGCCCGCCCAGACGTTGCCGTCCACGTCGCAGCGGATGCCGTCAGCTGAGGTGCGATTGTCATTCACGGGATTGACTAATTCTGCAAATACACGCCCATTGCGAAGGCGGGCACCATCGACATCCCACACTTTGATATCGCGACCTGCGCCAGTATTGGCTACATACAGCAGTGAGTAATCGGGGGAGAAGCACAAACCGTTAGGCGCATCGATGTCATCGGTCACCCGACTAATTCTGCCGTTGTCAGCGTCGACGCGATAGACAGACAGCGGCAACTCCTGTTCGGCGCGATTGCCTTCATAGCCTCCGCGTATGCCGTAGGGTGGATCAGTAAACCAGATACTGCCATCCGGGTGGACCACGACATCGTTAGGAGAGTTCAGCGGGATGCCTTCAAAGTTGTCGGCGATGACCGTTACCGAGCCATCATATTCATAGCGCACGACGCGGCGATTGCCGTGCTCGCAGGACAATTGTCTGCCCTGGTAATCGAAAGTATTACCGTTGCTGTTGCCAGCGGGTTCGCGAAACACCGTGACGCGATCGTCATCTTCAATCCAGCGCAGCTGCACATTGTTTGGAATATCACTCCACACCAGATAACGACCAACGCCATTCCAGGCTGGTCCCTCTGCCCAGAAAGTGCCGATATGGTGCCGCTGGATTGGTGTATTAAAAGGGATGTAACGCTGAAAGCGCTGGTCAAGGGCAATCAGGTCCGGGTCAGGATAACGCAGTGGCGTGTTACCGGACCAATCTCGCGGTGCTGCGTTTTCCAGGTCTTGGGCCTCGGAATTTGTTGCGATTGATAGTCCGGCAAACGCGGTTAGGGAGTGGCTAAGAAATTCGCGGCGCTGCATGATGATCCCCGGTTCTTGTTTTCGTTAGAGGGGAAGTCTCTAGTTACTGCCACCAGATTCTGTATCCGGGTCGCAACTAAACCGCGCCAGCTTAATCAAGTCTTATGCATCGAGCGTCAAACAATACGGCAGGATAATCAGACAGGAGTTCCAGCATGACCGGCTACTGCTTCATTTCGATTCATGCTAATGCAAGCATCAAGACTTGTCGAGATGTGTCAGCAGCTTCAAAAATGGCTTGATAGATGCAGGTGAGAGTAGAGTCTAGTTAGCCCATGTGAAGTGAAAATCCCAGTATGAGCTGGTACCTGATTCTCAAACACGCACACATTACGTTCGCCGTTATCTGCTTCTTAGGGTTTTCCTTGCGCGGTTACTGGATGGTGATGGAGTCAGCATTGCTCCAGACCAAGGCTGCGAAAATTCTTCCTCACCTCAACGACACACTGTTATTGGGTACTGCCATCGCACTAGTGGTAATGACCAGCCAATATCCCATAGTGGTCGGATGGGTGACGCTGAAAATTCTAATGCTGATTCTGTATATCGTTTTCGGCACCTTTGCGCTGAAACGCGGTCGCAACAAGGCACTGCGCATCAAGTTCCTGATGGCATCGGTGGTGGTTGTGCCAGGAATATTTCTGGTGGCGATGACTAAGCCGGGATGGTAACGGTTAGTTAAATGCTAGCCGGGCGCTAATTGCCAATAACGGGTGAATTAATCGCAGCACTTCTGTCGCTGTCTGCGGCATCAAGAAAAGGGCCATCGACACAGAGTCGGCGACCATCTGGTGCATCGCAAGCACCACAGATGCCGACTCCGCATTTGGTCCAGTAGTCGATGGCATTGAAAATGCGTTCGGGACTGCAGTATTTGCGTTCCACCACTTCAGCGGCTCTGACCATAGGGGCAGGGCCACAGTTGTAAAACACCAGGCTCTCCCTTTCTTCCGGCGACAGCGCTTCGAGTCGCTGCTCCAGCAATTCCGTAATGACGCCATGGTGTCCACGGCTGCCGTCGTCAGTGGCGATGTGCAAGTCGCTGACTTTCGCACTTTCGTCCACGAAGTAGAGTCGTTCGGCACTGCGGGCGCCGAAGAAGATTTCCGTGTTGCCGAAATCGCGCGCGAGCTGATAAACAGCAGCGAGGCCTGTGCCACCGGCTACGGCCATGATCCGAGCACCAGGCTCGGGGCTTACAGCATTGCCGTGGGGTCCCCTGACGTAGGCTTCAGTGCCAAGCTCCAAGGACATCAACTCCTCGGTGAACTCACCGAGGTTAATCACCGCCAGTTGAAACGGATCATCGGTCAGTGCCGAGAAGGGTTTTTCACCGAGGCCAGGAATCCACAGAAAAATGAACTGGCCCGCTTGGATATCGATTTTCCGATCGAAGGTGAGAATACATATGTCATCTGTTACGCGTTCATTGGATACCAGGGTGACAGGTCGAAAGTTCATATCTATGTCATAGCGCACCAGGGCTTCCGCCTGCTCGGATTTGGCTGACAAGTCCTGCACCATGGCCTGAAAGTATTCGGCAATCTCATTGGTAGTCATGCCGATCAGCGCGGAACCAATACCAATGATGTCGGCCCCGGCAGCAAATGCCTCGCTAACGTCGGCTGCGCTGCTGATGCCGCCACAGGCGATTATGGGGCGATCCACGGCGGCCTTGATCTCTCGCACGCATTCCAGCGCGCGAGACAGGACAGCCTTGCCTGAGACACCGCCCTTGCCGTTGGTCAGGATGGGGTGGCCATGACTCTCGTAACATTCCGGGCCCATGGTATTTATAGCGCACAGCGCATCTGCACCACCGGCTGCCGCTGCAGCGGCTATCTCGCCGATATTTGGCACGTTCGGGGTCAGCTTGGCGACGACCGGGATAGCTACGGCTGCCTTAACGGCACTCACGATTTCCCGCACCAGTTCCGGGTCCTGGCCCATGGCCATGCCGTAGCCCTTGGCGTGAGGACATGACAGGTTGAGCTCCAGCCCATCGCCATGGGGCGCAAGTTTTCGCGCTACCTCTACATATTCCTCTACGCTACCACCAAAGATAGAAATCAGCAGAAACTTGTCGTCGGGGATATTGAGTTCACCCAGTAACTCAGCAGAGCGATCAGCGCCGGGATTGGTCAGGCCCACCGCATTGGTGAAGCTGCCGGCTTCGTATTGGGTGAGTACAGGTTCGCGGTACCCCAGTCTTGGCTCTGGCCCAATGCTCTTGGTAGTGAGCACACCGACTTCGGGTATCAGATCGAAAAAGCGCTGAATGATATTGGCGGAACAGGTCACGATGCCTGAGGGGATGGTAAATGGGCCAGAGACGGTTTTACCTAGAAACTCGGTTTTCAAAAGTGCTTACTACTCGATGGGTTATTGGTTCAGGCTATCGGGCCCGCGCAAAATCGATGGATATTATATCAACTGCACCGTCTCTCGGCACTGATCAGCGCTGAATTAGTCCAGGGCTTAACCCCGATCGCCTGATTTCATGAGCGGGAAATCAGGCGCAGAGTAAGTTGTTGCCTGGCTAGACCAGTTCTTTCAGTGCGGGCTTGGTGACTTTACCCATGGCATTCCTGGGCAGCGCATCAACAAGTTTGATGTGCTTGGGGATCTTGTAAGATGACATTCTTCCCTCACACCATGTCTTGAGGTCTTCATACTCCAGGCTGGCCCCCGGTTTGAGGCCGATGAATGCAGTCACCGCTTCACCCCAGGTGTCATCTGGAACCCCAATCACCGCCACTTCGGCAACGTCGTCGTGGGTCAGCAGCACACCCTCGATCTCAAGAGCGGACAGCTTGTAGCCACCGGATTTGATGATATCTACCGAGGAGCGACCCATGATGCGGTAAAAACCATCTTCCCACACTGCCACATCGCCGGTGCAGAACCAGCCGTCTTTAAAAGACTCAGCAGTGGCCTTGGGATTGTCCCAATACTCAAGGAATACATTTTCGCCCTTGATGCGAATCTCGCCGGCGAGCGCTTCCTCCGTAATAGGGGAGTCGTACTCATCAAACAGCTGAACCTCAACACCCGGCAGCGCTTGGCCTACGCAGCCTGCGCGCCTTTCTCCGTTATAGGGATTGGATATGCCCATGCCAATTTCGGTCATGCCATAGCGTTCTAACAGTACCTGCCCAGTGAGCTCTTGCCATTG
>Ga0222718_10001400_pt1 | contig 23198 bp, 16 predicted proteins | sample C33_27DmetaG_FD_165045 | JGI IMG/M metagenome (GOLD analysis project Ga0222718, IMG submission 165045) | Estuarine water microbial communities from San Francisco Bay, California, United States - C33_27D | ecosystem: Environmental > Aquatic > Marine > Unclassified | place: USA: California...
GCTCAACCTGCTGAAACGGTCGGCGGCCGATACGATCCTTCGTTGCTTGACGTTTCTCCCGAGGATTTGCTTGAGCAAGCGGACGGTGTCCTCTCCGAGGTTGCAAGTTTAGACGAGCGAGCCGTCGTCACGGGGGGCGGCGTTGGCATTTCCGCAACCGCCTCGTGTTTCATGAGCAGCGAAGGGATTCTCTCCTCGGGCATCACGACGTCTCACGGCATCGGCTTGCAAGTCACGATCGACGCCAACGGGGAACTGACGAGCTCGTATCAAGGAGATTCAAGCCGAGCAAAACTGCCTGAAATTCCCGCTTGCGTCGGCAGGGCCGTTCATTGGGCTCAAGTCACGCAAAACCCTCTCGAGGTGGAAAGCGAACCCGTTGACGCACCGGTTTTGATGACCAGCGAAGGCTTCTCTCCCCTCTTTTCCATGGTGGTTCCACCGGCGCTCACGGGAGAAAAAATGGTTCGCAAAGAATCGTTTTGGTCCGATCGCATGGAGCAGCAAGTGCTCAACGAGACCTTGACCGTCGTTGACGACGGTTTGCTTGAGGGCGGCCTGTCCTCGGGGTCCAGAGACGCTGAAGGTGTCCCACGACAGCGAAGAACGCTGATTGAAAACGGTCGTCTTTGCTCGATGCTCTGGTCGACACGAGATGCTGCTCAACAGGTGGCGGAAGGGCGCATCGACGTCGCAGCATCCACCGGTTCGGCTTCCAGCGGTGGCCACCAAGCCCCGCCTTCAACCGGATGCACAGAACTGTTCTTGACCTCCTCCAAGCCAGGGCGTTCTCAACACGATCTTTTGGAAGCCATGCAAGAGGGCTACATCATCAACAGCGTCATGGGTGCGCACACAGCCAACCCGAGTAGCGGAGATTTTTCCGTCACCACCAGCGCCATTCTCAAGGTCGAAAACGGCGAAGTCGTCGGCGCACTCAAGCAAGCGGGACTTTCGGGAAATTTGGCGAAGGCGCTCAACGGAGAAGTGCTGCTCGGCGACGAGGTGAGGCGGCAAGGTTCGTACTCTTCGGGAAGCATGCACTTGCCCGATGTCCTCCTCATGAACGGCCTTCGTGTGAACCCGGCTTGAACCGTCCATCCCGCCTCACGGGATTCTTTATGACCTGTCGTCAGTGGTGAGCCTTCCCATGGAGGTAATGGGAGTGTCCAATCTTAACCAACCCGCACGAAAGCCCGCCGCCTGTCCTCCGCACAGGCTACGAAGAACAACGCCTTGCGGAGGTTTGCTGCATGGCTGAAGACAAGTATGCCGACTACATTGAGGCGATCTTGAAGGAATGCCCCGACGCCGATGCGGCTCAAATCTCGGAAGCCTTCGCCAAGTACGAGGAAGAATTCTACATCCCTCCTCAGGACGCCATGCGTTCCGTCTTGCGTCGGTTCAAAAGCGGAACATCTCCCGCTACCGCCACCCACGGCGGGACCCGAGAGGCCAAGGCCACCAAGAAGGTGGCTTCCTTGAGCGAATTGAACGGTTCGGATCGAGACGTTGAACTTGAAGTGGCGATCATCACCCACAACATTCGGGACCAGACCATCCGAGGCGAGGACAAGCAAATCGCGTTCGGCATGCTCGAGGACAACCCGTGGGAAGAAAACGGCACCCGTGTACGCTGGGATTACAAAGACTGGGGCCCGCATGCGAACCTGGCGGCAGGCAGCATCGTTCGGCTTGAAGGTGCGAGCGTGAACGAATACAACGGCAAAATGTCGCTGAACATCAACCAGTCCACTCGCGTTGTGGTGTTGAAAGAAGGCGTGGCGACGGTCCCGGCTTCCAACGACCCCATCGACATCGCCGATGTTCCTGCAGAAGGCTACATCTGCGTTGTTGGTCGTGTCCTTGCTTCAAGGCCCGACCAAATTCACCGAAAGGACGGCTCAGGTTCCATCGATGTCGTTCGTGGTCGAATTGCGGACGGAACCGGAACGATTGGCTTCCTCTCTTGGGAACCTTTCGAACACGAAGTTGGCACGTTGCTCAAATTCGATGGCGCCCAAGTGCGAAGTTTCCGAAACACACCGGAACTCAATTTGGGGCGCACAACGAGGGTTGAGGTGTACCACGATGCATCCTTTGCCGACCTCGACACGCTTTCCGACAGCGCCAACACTTCCATCTCGGGATTCACCGACGGTGCTCGAGACGTCGACGCTGTGGTGCAAATCACGGAGCTCACGCAACGAACCTTTGAGCGGGACGGCGAAGAGAAATTCCTCTGGTCGGGTCAAATCGTTGACCCGACGGGGCGATGCCGAATGAGCATCTGGGATGAATTGCCCTTTGACCCCGCTTCCTTGCCCGTGACGGTGAGCGTAAAGGGTGCTCGGGTACGTGCATGGCAGGGCATTCCCGACATCACCGTGGACCGAACCGAACAACTGGAAGTCCTCGAGGCCCCTCCCTGGGACGATTCCCTTGACCTCGCCAACCATTCGGTGGTCGTTCCACTCGCTGAACTCGCTGCAGGCCCCAGCCGGGTCGGTATTGAAACGAGCGGGATGGTCGTCAGCGTCCGAGAAGACTCGGGTTTCATCATGCGCTGCACGGAATGCCGCCGGGTGCTTCGTGACGGTGCATGTTACGATCACGGGGCGAACGAAGGCAACGAGGACGTCCGCTTGCGCCTCGTCGTTGATGATGACGGTGCGACCACGGCCGTTTTGGTCAACAAAGAGGCTTCCTTGGCTGCCGTCTCGATGGCCGACGATGAAATGAGGGCGAGCGTGGAGGAGCACGGTGACCTCGGTTTCGTTCAACAGGTCCGAGAGCATCTTCTCGGCCGAGCGGTCTCGGTTCGAGGTCGCACCATCGTGGACGAGCAAGGAGCGATGATCCTCGCTGAAGGTCTGAACGTCGAATCCAGAGACGCCCAGATGAGGGCGACAGAACTGCGTGCTCAATGGGGGTGGAGTTGATGGAGCGTGCACGCATCTCCCGCCAACCGGCTCATTTGCTCCTCGCCTCAGAATTTGGAAGCGCAACCCTGCATGAGAAGGGCTCGGGCGAGTACGACCCATCGTTCGTTATCACAAAGCTTGGTGCAAAGGTCAATCGCGTTGTTGCAGCAGGTCTCTTGGAGCGGTTGGAGGAACGTGAAACCTCCAACGGTTCAACGCTCTACCAAGGGCAACTGCGAGACCCAACGGGACTGCATTATTTCTCGGTGGGTGACTACAACTCCGAGATGATGCGAGAACTCTCGCACCAATGGGTCGAGCGCTTGAACGACGGCGAACCTCTTCTCGTGATGATGACGGCGAAAACGCGCTGGTATCAAACCGATGAGGGGGCCGTTTACACCTCGCTACGTCCCGAAGAAGCCTGCGTTGTTTCCCGTGACGTTTACGCAAACTGGCTTTTGGATGCCTGTCAAAGCACGATGGTGCGAATGAACGAACACACCGCCTCGTTGGAAGTTGAACCCACGGCGGACGCTTACAACCGTGCCGGCTTGGCCAGCAGTCTCTTGGTGGCTCGCAACCATTACGGCGAGGTTGATCTCGAACCGTTCAAACTCAACCTCATGCAAGCCCTTGACATTGCCGAGGGCCGTCTTGAGGCGGCGACGACCCCCCCGCCGATGATGTCATTGCCCTCCGATCAGGGAGAAGTCAACGGTGATGGCGGTGGTGAAGGCAGCGCTGATCTTGAGGCGTTCCTCGTGCAGGTCGTGGGCCACCTCGACCAGGGAGAAGGCGTTGATTTTGACACCGTTCTGAAAAACGCTGTCGCCAGAGGGCACGTCAGGGAAAAAGCCGAATCGGTCCTCGATGAACTGCTCGAAAGCGGTCGTCTTGATGAGCCAAGGTTTGGATGGTTCAAGGTTGCCTAAAGCGATTGAATCACTCCAACACATTGAAGTCCTTCTCATGGCGTGGAAGTCATGAGGGTCAAACATGGCTGGAATGGATTTCTTCATACGCCCCGCAACGGGGACATCAAGTTCCGATTGGGTCCGAATTGCAAACGCTGACATGAAGGTCCGCATGACCCGACGTCTAACACGCACCGTGATCCGCGGTCAAGAGGGCGATGACCTTCACGACGAGGGTTCAGAATCAACCCTGTACACGGTTCGAGGAGAACTCTCGCTGGACGAATACAAGCGCATCGTGGCCATGTTCCGAACAGGGCAGCCCTACATCCACGACCCCTTTGAGGAGCGAGATGTCAAGGTGATTTTCGCCGTCATGGAATACGACAGTTCCAACGAATCGTTCCATTTTGAGTTGCTCGAAGACGTCATTTGAGGTGCAGTAGATGCGAAAACTAGAGGAAAAGCGAGAACTCCTCTACGTTATTCGTACCCTCGATGTTTTGATGTCCTCTGGCGTGGGTCTTGAAGCAGCCCTTCACACCATTGGCCGGGGCGGTTACGGCATTATTTCAGCCGACTTTTCTGCGATGATGAAGCGCCTGCAAAAAGGGAACTCAAAGGGCCTTGATCGTGAACTCAAAGACATGATGAAACTCGCTGAATCCGCCGGGTACAAGCGATTGCTCAACACGCTCTACACGAACGTCACGCAGAACACCGACCTTGTTGAGACCTTGAAAAAACAGGGTACTCGGATGGAGGAAGAGCGCACCGAGGAGGTTGAGAAATACATCGAAGAGTTGGGCGGCGTTCCTGAAACGCTGTTGTCAATCGGTATGATCGGCCCGATTATTCTCGCCATCGTCGGCTTGGTCCCGCAATTGATGTCGGGGGACTTGGGTGCGTTCATGTCCCTTCCCGATCCGGCCGTCATCAACAGCGTGGTCAACATGGGCTTGCTCATCACGCTCGTTGGAATGGCGCTTATCGGGCTTAAGGCGCACACAAAAGACCCGGGATTGTGAGGTGGAGAGATGATTTTTGGCCTTCTCGAATCCTTCAACGATACCCCCATTTTGTTGTATTTGATCGTCGTGGCCGTTGCCTGCATGGGCGGCGGTATTCCGCCGATGCTTGAACGCCGCCGCCGCCGAGCGATCGAGAACGAGCTCCCCTCGTTCCTTGAAGCCCTTGCGGATTCGGTGGGTGCAGGCCGGGGCCTCCAGGAAGCGATGAAGGAGCAATCCGAAGCCAGCGATTCACCCCTCGCCCTCCTGCTTCGCGAAACGCTTCAGGAAGGTCACGCCTCTTCGTTTGAAGCGAGCCTTTCCGCCTTTGCTGCGAAGACCCGGTCCAGCCAAGTCCAACGCGTCATGATGTTGGTAGAAACAGCGCTTCAGCAGAACTCCTCGCTGCGCGAAATCCTCAACGATTTGAGCCGCGATTACGAGCGCCTGAACGACCTCATGAATCGAAGGGAGAGCGAATTGCAAGGCCGAGGCATGCTCATCATCATCTTTGTAAGCGTAGGCTTACCTGTTCTTATCGCCTTTATCGTCGGTTTGTTTGCCCCTGCGAGCAAGGGCTTCCAAATCGCTTCCTTTAACCAGACCTTCTCCTTCTTCTTTGCCGCCGCTTCCGCCGTGGGCGTGAGCGTGTCGGGGAGGATGATGGGTCGGTTCCGAGACACCCTCTGGTGGCTTCCGCTTTGGATGGCCGTTTCGATGGGCTTGTACCTTGGAGCCGTGAAAGCAGTAGGAGGCTAAACCATGTCTGAACAAATTTTGGAACAATACGGGCGCGTAACGATTTACACCGAGGCCAACCACCCCTCGCCGATTTATCATGTCGAAGGGGACATTGAAGCGAACCCGTACGGGGATTTGGCGGCGTTGTTTGAGGACGATGCTCTTGAAGAAGTGATGTACAACGGAGGCACGCAATGCGTCAAGGTCGCCCATCGCAACCACGGCATGTGCCGAACCAACATCTGGATCGACGACGAATCGGGCTTGCAAATCGCCAAGAACATCGCTTCCTTCACCAACGTGCCGCTCGGCGACGGGCCCGGACTTGTCCCAATTTTTGACGGACGACTGCCCGACGGCTCTCGTGTGAACGGAACCATCCCTCCGGTCTCTCCCGACGGCCCCACCCTTACCATTCGTAAGTTCAAGGAAGACCCGCTCACGATGATCGACCTCGTGAATTTTGGAACCGTCAATTCCCGCCTTGCTGCCATGATGTGGGTGTGGATTGAAGGACTTGACAGCCGGCCAGCGAACTTTGTCATCGCTGGCGGTACGGGGTCCGGTAAGACCACGACGTTGAATTGTCTCGGCATGTACATTCCCTGGTCCCGTCGCCTCTTGACGGTGGAAGACACCGCCGAATTGCAGGTCTATCACGACCATTGGCTTCGGATGGAAACCCGCCGCGAGCGACCCGACGGAACATCGGAGGTGGACATGAACGACTGTCTCAAATCCAGCCTTCGTATGCGTCCTGACCGCATTATCGTCGGTGAGGTCCGTGGCCCGGAGTGCGCTACGCTGTTGACCGCGATGAACACCGGACACGACGGTTCCTTTGGCTCACTCCACGCCAACACTGCCCAGGAGACCGTCACGAGAATGATCAACCCACCCATGAACGTCCCGCCCATCATGTTGAGCGGACTCGATTTGATCATCATTCAGGCTCGTCTCCACGTCAACGGTAGGACGGCCCGTAAAATCACGGAAGTTGCGGAAGTCGCCGGCATGGAAGGCGACAAGCCTCGCCTCAACGCCATTTGGAAATACAACGCAGCGACCGACCAGATCGAAGAAACGGGGATTCCATCCAAACTCCGCGAAACCATTTGCAACGCCGCAGGCGTCACGCCGGATGTGTTTGAACGGCACGTCGCTCAACGCCAAGCCATCATCGAGGATTTGTGTTCTCGGGGCATCTCGGACATCCAAACGGTGACGTCCGTCGTGCAGAACTTCTACGCCCAGCAACATTGAGTCTGATCAGCCGTTCAAACGGTTGAGCAATTCATCGATTTTGTCGATTTTACCTCGGACACGCTGGACGTTTTGCGAGGCATCGGACACCGATTCGGCGACCTCGATTTCCTCTTCTTCCACGGCATCCGCTTGGGGCTTGAAACTCGAGGCCAATGCACGGAGTTCGGTCACGATCGCATCAACTTCGGTTTCTGAAACAAGAACGCCGGGGGCAATTTTCGGGATGTCCGCCGGTGAGAGGTAACCCAATTCTGCACCCAAGACGCCTGCACATGCGAGGATTCTCGGCCGCAGGTTGCTGGTGTTCACCTCGTACCCTTTGGACTCGAGGAACCTGATGACCAAGGCTTGGTGGTGTTCTTCGAAACCGTCTTCAGATGATTCGAGCACCGTTTGAACCAGTTCTTCGAACGCCACCAGGTTGCGTTCAAGTCGGTTCACGGTCAATTTCTCCGATTCGGACATGTGAACAGCGCCTCGGTGAAGGATTCGGAGCATGCGTTGGCGACGCTGAACCACCGGGTCGTGCAGCGCCTGCGACTCTGCGATTTCAACGTGGAGGTCGAACAGCGCATGCAATCGTCCTGAAACGCTCGGCACCCGCAAATCCAAGCCGAGCGTTCGCCCTTCTTCTTCGAAGGCCATCCGAGCTTTGACGAGGTCACCCTTGTGAAGGGCGAGGAGATTCTCCAATTGGTCTCGAAGGTGACTCCGGACTTCCTCGAACAACCGAAGCGCCTCTCGTTCGCTCCATGATTGGGGGAGTGACGTTGCGGCCGCCGACTCGTGTTGCGTTCTATAGTCCAATTCCATGACGATGTTGGCGATCTTTTGGTGGACCAGTGCATAGTCCGTGGCGAAGCCTTGGTCCCGGAGGGAGGCGATGAAGGCATTCATGTCGTCCACGTCGGTGGTCGAGCTCACGGTCAAGAAATCACGAGCAAAGGCCTGCACCTCAGCGGTTCGTTCGTCGACTTCCATCAGCGCCGTTTCGATTTCCAAACTGTAGACCTCGCCGGCCTCGACGTGTTGAATCATCGGCGGAGCAACGCTCGCTTCTTCCTCGAACGTGCTTTGAAGGTCATCGTGAGACGATACAACCTCCGTCACCTCTTCATGGACTTCGTTCATCGGTTCTGCCCAAACGTTCGCCTCCACCTCATCGGTTGCGGAGGGGGTTGGCACCGGAAGACTTGGTTGTGGAACAGGCGCTGCTTCTCTCGGTCGGCGAAGGCTTTTCTTGACCTTGCCCCATGCATTTTCTTGAGAAGCGAGGACGCCGGCCACCCTTGCGAGCAAACTCTGTTTATTGCCCGAAAGCGGGAGTTCCAATTCTTTGCAAAGAGCGTGCAACTCGTCACGCGTCATCTGGTCAAGGTTATCGGTGGTAAGCGTCTTCGGGTCGTGGTTCAGATGAAGGTAGAGGCGTTGCCTTCGGGCTTTGATGGAACCGGATTTCTTGATTCCAAACAATCCCAACAATTCGCCGAGATCGTTGTTTGAAATGGCCCGCATACCGGCGGTTGAGAGGTCCCAGTCGTCCAACACCAAGGCCCGAATAAGCCGTGCTCGTAAGGATTCAACGGGACCCGTTTTGGGCAGGTTATGTTCGCCAGCGATGGACTTGAGGTCATCGAAGCGTGCTTGGTAGAGCGTGGCTAACATGTCGGACGCTGCCATGATTCGCTTCACCTCTTGGCGGTTTGCCGCATTGAAAGCATATATGTCTTCGCCGTCGGACGGAGGCGAGATGCAGGGTTCGTGGCCTTGTTTGGACGAGCCGCCTATTCTTCTTCGCTCAGGCGCATCATGGCGGGGCGGGGCTCTGAGAAGGATGCGGGAAAGCCGGGTATGTTCCGTTTCGTGCTCTCATGCTCGCTGGTCATCAAGTTCACCAACTCCATGAATTCTCGCAACAGGTTCACCATGCCTACATGGCTGTCTTCGGGCAGAACAATCCGTTCACATGCAGCGGTGACCGTACCGCTCGGGTTGAGGGTCTCGATCAGCAGTTCAACCCTCGGACCCGCTTTGTAGACGCCCTTCTTCTTGTTGGGGTCAACCAAGGTGTTGAGCAAGGTTTCGTCGCCTTCGTTGGTCGCTTTTTTCAAGAAGGTCGAGATTTTTCGCTGTTCAACGTACATGCCGGTGATGGGGTGGTACACGGGGTCCAGGCTTTCCAGCATGGCTGATTCAAGTCGGTAAGCGAGTTCTGCACTGGGGTCCACCATCTCCCGCAGACTGCCTTTTGGGAAACCATGGCGGGCCACGAGCAGGGTAAATCCGTGAAGCGGTGGTGGGACGAACCGTTCTCGCTCGCTCTCGGATTGGTCCCGTTGAAGACCCAGCGTGTGCCTTCGACTCTTCATTCGGTGGCCTGCATGGATTGAACGTGGGACGATGAAACCAGCAAACTCCCCTTGCTTCATGCGCTCTTCGATCCAGGGCCACTGCTCGTCAACATCAAGGGACGCAAACGTTTCTTGATGGCCGAGGTGAGCGATGAGTTCCTCCTTGGACATCAACACCAGGTCGGATCGCATTCGCCGCGTTTGGCGTCGAAGCAGTTCGTGGTCGCACATCACCACCGATTCGGGAAGAAGATACTCCGGTTTGTCCGGACCAACAAGGACCCAGGTTGGCTCCTTTCTCGGCAAGACTCCAGCGATGATCAGGCCGTCGACCGCATGATTCTCCCAATCGAAAGCGCTCATGGCCACGATGTCGCCGTGTCCCTCTCGAAGGGCCTCAATCGCCGTTTCAAGATGGGGCAGTTGCTTCATTCGCATGTCTCTGAGACGCCCATGGGTGTGGACGGTGCGCTCAATTTGGTTACGAACGCCGTCGTCACGGTTGGAGGTGGTGAGGACGACAAGTCGCTCTTGTTCTTCCATCCGTTCACCTCGGCGGAGGTCTCCCCCCACGGCTTGTGGGCGTGGACGATTGGTTAAGAAGCCCACCGTCGTCAACCGAGTGTGCGCAGCGATGTCGAAGTCCTCTCCGCCGCGCTCCAAAGCATGCGCGAAGAAGTGAACAACGAACTCCAACGGCTCATCGACGAAGAGGTCAAAGGAGGGGCGGGCGAAGTTGCTCTTGAAGCAGGTCGCGTTCTCAATGCGGGAGGAAAACGCCTCCGCCCCCTGTTGTTTCTTCTCGCTTACAAACTCGCTGGAGGGACGAAGCAAGAAGAGGTCATGCCCCTCGCTTTGGCGTTTGAACTCATCCACACGGCCACCTTGGTGCATGACGATATCAACGACGACGCTCGTCATCGCCGGGGCATTCCCACCATCCACGCCCAAGCCGGTCAAGCCAAGGCCGTTATTGCGGGCGACTGGTTGTTCGTGCACGGTTTCGCTCTGGGAGGCCGATACAGCGAACAAATCGTCACGGTGATCGCTCGATGCTGTGCCGACATCGCCGTCTCGGAGTTTCATCAACTCGACCACGTGTTGAATTTGGCCACATCGCCAGAGGATTACCTCGCCATCGTCCGTGGAAAGACCGCAGGACCTTTTGCAGCCGGATGCTACACCGCCGGCCTCGTCGCCGGCCTTTCCAAAGAACAAGCCGAAGCCTTGCGAGTTTTTGGGATGGAACTTGGCATCGCTTTTCAACTCGTGGACGACCTTTTGGATTTGCGAGGCGATGAACGGATGGGGAAACCACGAGGGGCTGATGTCTACGAAGGAAAGATGACGCTGCCCCTCATTCATGCGCTGACGCTTTCTCACGGCCAGCACCGTACCCGTTTGTCAGAACTCATCGAGACCTTCACCGACGATGATTTTGATGAACTGATGGCGCTGCTTGACCGGTCCGACAGCATGGTGTATGCCGAGTTGTTGGTCCGAACCCACCTTGAACGGGCCCAAGCCGCCTTGGACACCTTCCCCGACTCCGAAGCGAAATCCATGATGCTGCACATCACTGAATTTGTCAAAATCAGGCACACTTGAGGCGATCGTTTGGCCGTGAAGGACGTTCAACATCGCTCGGTCATCGTGGTCGGAGCCGGTCCTGCAGGAAGTGCTGCCGCCCAGCGTCTGGCCGAAGAGGGCATCGATGTTCTTGTCCTTGAACGACGAACGGTGGTCGGCAATCCTGCCCAGTGCGGCGAGTGCATACCAAATTGGGGGGAAGTCGTAGGGACGTTTTGCCATATCGGCGACAATCAATGGCTGAAATCCTATTTTGACTTTCCACAACGGCTCCGCCTGCACCGTCTTGACAACATGCGCGTGTTCCTTCCATCGGGGAAATCCTACGAGTTCGAACTGGATGCCTTTGCAGGTCATCGCTTGCAGTTTGACGGTTATCTCGCCGATAAGGCCGTCCGAGCAGGTGCAGAGATTTTGACCAACACCTCGCTCAAGCGTTTGCAACGGCAAAGAAAAGCCAACCGAGAGATTCTCGTCACCAGCGAAGGGCGGTTCACTTGCGATGTGCTCATTGACGCCTCCGGGAGCCTCGCGCACGTCGCAAGGTTGCGTCATGGCCAAGACCGATCCGTTCGACCCGAAGACCAAGTTCCCACCATTTACGCCCAAGTCAAGGGCGACGTTCCTGAAACCTTTGATGTGTTTTTGGGCTCGGTGGCTCCCTCTGGATATGCTTGGATCATCCCCAAAGGGCCGGGCTTCGCCAACGTCGGTCTGGGGGTGCGTGCTGGCAAACTCAAAGGCTCGCTCAAAGACCATCTCGAGCAATTTTGTAAGGATTTGAACCTCGAAATCTTGTCGATAGGCGGCGGCTGGATTCCGATGGGTGGTCCCGTGAAGCGAATGGTGGACGGGAACACGCTTGCCGTTGGCGATGCTGCGGGTTTGGTGATGCCGAGCAACGGTGGCGGAATCAGTCAAGCCATCATTTCGGGTTGCTTTGCTGCGGAAGCCATCATTGACCACTTCCAAACCGGTGCCCCCCTCGTAGCGTATGAAAAGCGATTGCGTGCGTGCTTGGGGCCCGCCCTGAAAAATTCGCTACGAACGAAGAACATGGGCTATGCTTTCCTGCGAGGCGACCTCATCACCGAAGCCGTGCTTCGCATTCTTGGGCCGATTGGCGGCATCAAACGAGCGATGGAGTGCGAGAAACCGTTGTGGTTGCTTTGAGAACATCGGCGCTGAATCAAGCCTCCAAAGCCGCCTTTCATCGGTTGGTTCAAGTGATTTGACGGTGTGGTAACCTCCATGCGAGTGCACCTGCGACGCAACGATGAGGCGGTCAGCCCCGTCATCGCAACCGTCCTGCTTCTCGCCATCACGGTGATGTTGTCCAGCATGGTTTTCGTCTTGATGCAAGGAGCCTTGACCTCGGTCGAAAAAGCACCGCCCCAAGCCTCCGTTAGCGTCCGAGCACTGGACAACGGTTTCCATGTCGTTCGCATCACCAGTCTGGACCAATCCATCGACCCCGCACGCTTGGAGTTCACCCTTCAACCCGGAAACCTGAGCTCGGCGTTCATGCTCGGAGGCCATGTGGCGGACGCCGATGTCTACGGTGTGATCGGGTCAAATCTCTCCTTCCACGATAGGGACGCCGGGTATTCCGTGACTCAAGGCGATTATTTTGTCATCGATTCAGCTACCGTTGGCTCGGACGACGGGACGTGGCGTTTCAAACTGGTCGAGGAAACCGCAGGCGTCTTGCTCATCGATGTCCTGCTCCCGCCGGTCCTCTAAGGGTCATCCGCCGATGAACGACATCTCCACTTTTTGGGTTGAACCTTGATGTTCTTGCCGCTCCATCGAGTATCGGTCGTTTCGGTCGGTCCAAACGCGCTTGATGGCGGCACGGATGTCGTCGGTGGTCGCTTGCATCCGGAGCATCGCCTTCAGGTCGTTGCCGCTTGATGAGAACAGACAGGTGTACAACGAGCCGTTTGCAGAGAGCCGTGCTCTTGAACAATCGCCGCAGAAGGGTTGGGTGACCGAATTGATGAAGCCAAATTCTTGTCCGTCAGCGGTCGTGAACCTTCGAGCAACCTCGTGCAAACCTTGCCCTTGATGCGGCGTGAGCGGCCCAAACCGCTGTTCAATCAGCGTTCGAACTTCCGCACCACTAACGACCTCCGCCATCTCCCAGGCGTTGGTGTTCCCAACGTCCATGAATTCAACGAAACGAAGAGGAACGCCCCGCTGTGCACAAGCCTCTGCAAGCGGGAGGATCTCGGATTCGTTCACGCCACGCCGGACCACGGTGTTGACCTTCACGCCCAATCCTGCTTTCATGGCAGTATCAATTCCGTCAAGCACATCGCTTGGTGTGGTTTTGGTCGTGTCCGCCATGGCCGCAAAGGTGGTTGGATTCAAGGCGTCCAAACTTACAGTTACACGGTTCAAACCGGCATCAGCGAGTTCTTTTGCATGTTTTGAGAGCAAGGCACCGTTGGTGGTCAGGGCAAGGTCAAGGTGAGGGCCCGTTGCCTTGAGGAGGCGTACGAGTACGGTGACATCGCTGCGCAACAAAGGCTCACCTCCTGTCAGCCTGACTTTTTCCAAGCCAGCCGGCAGCAGGGATTCAACCACCGTAACGATTTCTTCGTACGTCAGCAGGTCGGAACGAGGCAGGAAGACGTGGTCGCTTCCAAAATGTTCTCTCGGCATGCAGTACGTGCATCGGAAATTGCATCGGTCCGTGATGGAGATTCGCAAATCACGCAGCGGCCGTGCCTGTCGGTCCAGCAGCGTCATGTTCTTTGGAACGGTTTCGGGTTCTTGAACCTATAAGCAAGGGTTCATGGCTGGAGCATCGCACCTTCGAGCATGGCGAAGCGTTGGGTGAGCCGGTGGAAGCCCACGCAAGCCGGTGAGAAAGGAAGTCTCGTCCCCGTGCTTTCCGTCGAAGGAAAATCCTCTATAGAAGCAATTCAATGGAGGCTCCCTTGTTCCAAAAGTCACGCTATTCGATGGCTGGCCCTCGCCGCACAATCAAAGCAAAACATCGTTCTGCAAAACATGGCCTTTGCTGGACAAGATGCGGTTTCCATGCGCCGTTGCCTGTCCCAAATGGGTGTCAACATCACCGACCTCGACGGCAAAGGGCAGGACCTCCTCATCCCGCCCAACGACGACGATCAGCCTCCTCCTTCCTCGGTCGCTTGGAGAATCAAAGGCCTTGGTGCTGGCGGTTTAACGCCGCCTGTAAGCGTTCTTCACGCAGGAAACTCCGGCACAGCACTGAGAATTTTGATGGCGCTCGCTGCTCAGCACGACGTCCCGGTCATGCTCGACGGCGATGCCTCGCTTCGTTCCCGCTCGTACGAAACCATGTTTGCCTGCCTCGCCCAATTGGGGGTGGCTTGCTCCTACGGCACGGAGCACGAAGGTTTGCCCGTCTTGTTGCAAGGCCCGGTGGTTGAGGGAGCTTCGCTGTCCATCGATGCTCAACGCTCAAGTCAGCCGACTTCGGCTTGGCTTCTCGCTGCCCCTTCGTTTCCACACCCCGTTCCTTGGTCCATTCAGGGTGAAGCGGTTTCCCAACGGCATGCGATGCTTACTCGAAGGTTGTGCGAAGAAACCGGTGCGCCCTCCTCCGATGATGGCCTGCTTGAGCCGTGGCAACCCGTTTTCCAAGAAACAACCGTCATCGTTCCTCCCGATGCCTCCATGCTCGCGTTTGCGTTTTTGGCTGCGCAGACCTTCGGCTGTCGAGTTGAAGTTGAACTGCTGCCCGATGCCTCTGAAAGTCTCGGGCACGAAATTCTCGTTGATGGTGCCGATGCCCTCGGGATCTCGGTCCAGGGCAACGTCCTCGCTCCCTCATCAACGCCCCAATACACCGAAATTGACCTTCGTGATGCGAACGATCTCATCACGCCGCTCGCTGCTTTGATGGCGATGGGCGGTGGAGGAACCATCACGGGAGCACCTCATGCGGCTCACAAAGAGACCAATCGCTTGACGGGGACGGTTGCCTTCCTCGCTCAATTCGGTCTCGTCACCGAAGCCATACCGGACGGACTGTCGGTTGCAGGTGGGCAAAAACTCACTTGCCCAACAAGCGTCGTGAGGACCTACGGTGACCATCGCATGGCGCTCACGGCTCTGGTCTTGGCGGCGGGAACGGAGGAGGAAGTTCTCATCGAAGGTCACGACCTTCACGCCGTCGCCGACCCCGAGGCCTTGGAGAGGCTGCGGCGAGCCGGTGTCACGATCAACGCCCAACTCCATCGGCCGTGGTAACTCAACCGTGACGCCCGAAGTGGTGGTCAAGGCTGTCCAACGAGATCCGCAAGGAGGTTGGTCGTCCGTGGACACACGCCCACGGGTTTGGAATTCGGCGCATGTCGTCCAGCAGGCGACGCATCTCAGCGAGCGAGAGCGGCTCGTTGGCTTTCACGGCTCCTCTGCACGCGTTCATGAAGGCGATGTGGTCTTTTTTCGCTTCGATGGTCTCGAGCGGCCCACCGTCAAGCGCAAGATCTTGGAGCAGGTCAAGGAAAAACGGCTTGACTTCCTCGCCCGCCAGCAGCTGAGGCGAGGCGTTGAGCACCCATTCTCCTTCTTGGTGTTCCAAATGGAACCCGAGGGCTTTGAGCCGTTCGTGGTGGGCATCGACCACCGCCGACTGCCGAGCATCCAGTTCAAGTTGGAGCGGTGCAAGTCGCTTTTGCGGTTCCCATGCTTGTCCGCTGTTGCGAAGCCGCTCGTATCGAACGCGTTCGTGAAGGGCGTGCTGGTCCACCAAGAGCAATTCGCCCTCTGCCTGAACCAAGATGTACGAGTCGGCAAACTGAGCCAGAGGTTCCATGGTCGGCAGATCGTTGAGCACGCCATCAAGCGGGGCTTCTGTTGCCGGGGATTGCGTCTCGCTTGCACCAGCGTAGCGGTGGAGATGACGTTCTGCGGAGGACAGGTGTTGCGCGATGGGTTCACGCTCAAGATTCGGGAGAACGGCTTGACCCAGTGGCGAGGCCGAAACCGGGCGCGCTGAGGTGGTGCGTTCCACTTCCTCGGCCTCTTGTCCTACGAGATTGAGTTGTTTTCCCGCTGCAACGGCCCAGGCAGGAGGTGCGGCAGCGGGACGCCTTTGCTTCGCTTCACCGGCGTCAAGTCCGGCTGCAGAAGCCAATCCGTGGTTCGGTGTTGCTGCGCCTTGCGGAGGTTCCCCGGGCGCTTCGGGAGCAAAAAAGGACTCCACTTTAGCGGTGGTTTCTCGGGCTGCGAATCCTTGGAGTTCGGGTATGCCGCCGGTTGCATCGGGTTCGGTCGGCACGGCTTCAAGCGTGTGGGCAATGGCTCGCTCAAGCCGTTCGAGCACGCGCCATGAATGGCGCAGTCGGACCTCCCGTTTTGTGGGATGGACGTTGACGTCGACCTCGGTGGGCGGGCATGTTAGGTTGATGACGGCCAAGGGATGACGGCCCTGCATCAATCGTGTCCGATACCCACGGCGGATGGCCTGCAGGAACGGGCCGGCGGCGACGGGGCGTCGGTTGATGAGCACGTGAATGTCATCCCCTTTCCCGCGAGTGATGTCGGGGGTGCTGATCCAACCTTCCCAACGCTCCTCGCCGGGGGCTTCTTCATCACCGGGCGGCTGCTGAAGCGGGACGAGTTCGGTGGCTTGCGCCCCCATCACGTCGTAGAGCCGGTCAAGCATGTCGTCGGTTGCAGGCACGTTGAGCAAGGTTCGCGCTTCGGATTTCAAGTGAAATCCGCACTCGGGATGGGCGAGGGCATGGTTTACCACCACGTCGACAATTCGTGCCGTTTCGGTTTCGGGTCGTCGTTGAAAGGCCAGTCGTGCAGGCGTGTTGGCGAAGAGATGCTCCACCGAGATTCGGGTACCGTCCGACATGCCTTCGGGAACGGCGTCGGCTTTGACCCCGTCTTCCATCACCACGCTTGCGCCTTGGGTCCCCGCAGGTTGGCTTGAGACGGTGAGTTTCGAGACCATGCCGATGCTCGCAAGCGCTTCGCCACGGAAACCCAACGAGGCGATGGAGGCCAAGTCCTCCTTGGTCGTGAGTTTCGAGGTGGCGTGCCGGTCCAACGCCAACGGCAGGTCTTCTCGTTCGATGCCGCTGCCGTTGTCCTCAACGACCATCCGCTCGAAACCGCCGCTTTCAACGGTGACGGTGATGGACGTGGCGCCAGCATCCAAACTGTTTTCGATGAGCTCTTTGATGACCTGTGCCGGACGCTCGACCACCTCGCCTGCCGCGATGTGACCGATGGTCGCATCGTCCAACTGTTTGATTCGGCGCGGATTCATTCGCCGTCCTCCAACATCGATTTCAGTCCGTAGAGGACGTCCAGCGCTTCCCTCGGCGTGAGGTCGTCCACGTTGGTCGCTTGCAGGGCGTCAAGGACCGGCTGGTTTGGAGGGGGAGTGGTTTCGGGAACAGGGGAGGTTGTCATGGCTGCAGCGGCAAAATACCCCATCAAACTGGCTTGGCCAGCATCTCTCGATTTTGGTGTTCCCTGTTCTCCGGCTTTTGCGCCTCCAGCCTGTTGTTCGAGAAACGCAAGAAGGTCCGTCGCTCGTTCAACCACGCTGCGGGGAAGCCCGGCGAGGGCAGCCACTTGGACACCGTAGGAATCATCGCAAGGGCCGTCAGCCACCGTGTGGAGAAACTTGAGTTGGCCATCGATATGAGCGACTTGGACATGGACGTTGCAGAGGCCTTTGACCTCTCCCTCCAGGCCGATGAGTTGGTGGTAATGCGTGGCAAAGAGTGTTCTTGAGCCGAGTCGATTGCAGATATCTTCCGTGACCGACCACGCGATGGAAAGCCCATCGAAGGTGGACGTTCCTCGACCGATTTCATCCAAGAGGATCAGGGATTGCGAAGTGGCGCGCTTGAGGATGTGGGCGACCTCGATCATCTCCATCATGAAGGTCGACCTTCCACGTTTGAGGTCGTCGCTTGCGCCCACTCGAGTGAAAATTCGGTCCACAAGGCCAACGGTGGCTGCGTTCGCAGGGACAAAGCACCCTGTCTGGGCGAGCACGGTGATGAGGGCGACGGTACGTAGATGGGTCGACTTCCCGCCCATGTTGGGTCCGGTGATGAGGTGGAAGGACCGTTTCTGGTTGAGATTCACGTCGTTGGGCACGTAACCCTGTTGTGTCTCAAGAACAGCGTGGCGGGCTCCGTCGAGTTTGAGCACGGGTTTTTCGGTGATGGTGGGTTTGACCCATTGGCGTTCTCTTGACACCGATGCGAAGCACTGCAGAACGTCGATGGTGGCGACGCGCCGTGCGATTTCCGTCAAGGTCCCGGCGTGTTCGCCGCAGTAGGATCGCAGTTCCAAGAAGCGGCGGTATTCGAGCTCCTTCAGTTTTGAATCCGCTGAGAGCAAGAGGTCGTCTCGTTCGATGAGTTCGGGGGTGGTGTAGCGCGACCCGTTGGTGAGTTGTTGCTTGCGTGTCCACGATTCGGGTACCTTGTCGGCGTTGGCTTGGGTGACTTCGATGAACCAACCCACCTGCCGATTGTTCTTCACTTTGAGCGAGGAGACGCCGAGTTCATCCCGTAACCTCACCTCAAGATTCGAGAACCAAGCCTTGCCTTCGGTGGTGATTTCTCGCAACCGGTCAACCTCTTCATCAACCCCGGTTTTCAACAACCCTCCGTCGCGAAGGCCGAGCGGCGGGGTTTCGTTCAAGGTTGCCGAGATCATCGTTGCCATTTCGGACAGGACCTCGAGTTCAGAACTGAGGTGCTGAAGCAAGGGGTCGTTGCTCTCCGTGCACCACGCAACCAACGCTGGCATGCGTTCCAGAGCATGCGCTGTCGCCACGAGGTCACGTGCGTTGCTTCGCTGGTACGCCAGTTGCGTGGCGAGGCGTTCCATGTCCCGTATACCCTTCAACGAGGTGCGCAGGCCGTCCAGTCTCCGCGCTGATTTTGCAAGGTTCCCAACCGCTTTGTGACGTGTCTCGATGGCTTCTGCATCGGCAAGCGGGTTGAGCAACCAGGTTTTGAGAACACGGCGGCCCATGGCGGTTCGGCAACGGTTCAGGGTGGAGAGAAGGCTCCCCTCGTGTTCCCCAGCGAGCGTTGAGGTCAGTTCCAAGTTCCGAAGCGTGGTTTGGTCGAGCAGCAGGCGTCCGTTTTCCTCAACCACTTCGACGTCTTGCAGGGGGATTTCACCTCGCATGTGGACGGTCGAGAGATAGTCCGCCGCCAAACCCGTCGCTGAAAGAGCGAGGGGCGCGCTGTCCAAGTCGAGGTGGCCCAGGTCGGCAACATCGAGCATGGTCTTCAGACGTTCTTTGGCTTTCTTTTGGGTGAGCCCGTGCTGGCTGATCATGGTGCGGTCGAGCACCAGAAATAAACGTCCCATCGCCTCGTTTTCTGCATCCTGTGGTGAGAGGACGAGTTCGTTCGGTTGCCATCGCTGGAGGTCGTCTTCCAAACGAACGAATCGGTCGGCGCCTTGGTGCGTGCTGGCCCATGCTTTGCCGGTCGAGGCATCCAAGACGGCTACGCCCAACGCATCGCTTCCGAGGGATACGGCAGCGAGGAGGGATTGTTCGTCCATTTCAAGCAAGCTTTCCTCGAACAAACTGCCTGGCGTGTAAACACGCGTCACCACACGTTCGAGCAGTTTTGCCCCCTCTCGAAGTTCTTCCTCTTGCTCGGCAACGGTGACCTTGTATCCTGCACGAAGCATGGTTCGGAGGTGCTCCTCCAGCCCGTGCCACGGGAATCCCGCCATGGGGATGGGCTGGTCGGCGTTTTTGTCTCGGGAGGTCAGCGAGAGCCCGAGGACTTCGGCCGCTACCTCAGCGTCGTCGTGAAAGAGTTCGTAGAAATCGCCCATCCGGAAGAAGAGAATCGTGTCGGGATGTTGTTCTTTGATGTCAAAGAACTGATCCATCATCCCTCGCTTGGCTATCTCGGTCACCTCCATGGCTTACGCTGGAGTTTGAGGAAGTTGACGAGGGCACATGAAGGTTCTCGCACCCTTCGTCTTCATCGCCGGATTCGGGCTGAAATCGCTCGGGATTTAGGCAGGCCGTCGGAGTTCAACCAGGGCGTAACGAAGCATGAAGGCCAAGACCACGCCGCCGACGAGCACATAGAGCAGGTTCAGGAATCCTCGACCACTCTCTATAGAGCCGTTGGCTTTGATGTCAATGCTCCACTGGACCGGGTCCCCGCTTTCATCCACGCCGTGAACGTGAATGAAATCACCCGATTCGCCGACGGAGCTCAGGTCGACGGGGACGGGTCGTCCGAGGACGTGCGTTGAAAGGCCGGTGTCATCAAGACTCTGAAGCGTGGTGCTGCCCAAGGCTCCGAGGAACCAAACGGTCCCCTCGCTGTCCCCGATAACCTGCACCGTGGGCGCTTCCAAGATTTCCACGTTCTCAGCGCCGTGGACCAACAAACTCAGGGTTGTTCCACCGATGACGTGTTCGCCGTTGGCGGTGGAGGCGATGCTGTGGAACACGCCGCTGTCGTAGGTGTTCACTTTCTGAATCACCGGCGTAGCGTCGGAACCGTCCCAAGCAATCCATCCCAAAACAGGGCGTGCCTGGGGCGTTGCGGGGCTTGAGCCGTCGGCGCCCGAGGTGCTGTGATGGCTGCCCAGAGCGATCCAGAGCCCTTCGCTGTGGGCTTCAATCGTGTGCCACTGCACCCCCGTCGAGGTTGACATGGCGTGGGTGGGGTTCATCCCGACAATGCCTCGAAACGAGGTGTTGACTCCTTCCTGGGTGAGCAAGAGGCGCTGCGTCCCGGTTTCGCTTTGATGTTCGGCAACGTCAAGCACGGCAAACACCCCGTTGTCCGTCGGGTATTCGTATGTCACCATCACGCCGTCCATCAAACCAACCACCTGGTTGTTTTGAATCGAGAAAAGGACTTCGCCACTGGGCATCGTCTTCAAAAAGCGTACATCGGCACCTTTGTCCTCGGTTTGCGGACTGTAAACGGGCATTACGGTGTTGGTGGCCGGGTCTTCCGTGAACAGGTGATATCCTGCTTCGGGGGTGAAGACCAGAGCGGTGTAGGCTCCGTCGTGGTGATAGGCGATGTCCACAACCAGTCCGCCTGCATAGCCTGCGTCGTCGTTGGTGAGTTCAGCTCCGACAAAATGTTCGGTTGCGCCGATGGCGAAAGCACCGGCGATGACAAAAACAAGAAAAGCAGCCATGGAAAGCCATTGATGCTCGGATTCCTCTTCGAGGAGCCTCCGCCAACCTCCAGCCATGAACCACGGTGCAGGCAAGCCATCATGAAGACTTTGCCCGAACCGAAGGCTTGGCGGCCATGGAGGTGCTTGGAAAGCGTCTAGCGGAGATATGATAAAGGGAGCATCGGTCGCAGGCATGCTTGGAGGGATATCTATGGCACGAAAACCAGCAGTGATGTACCGTCGCTTGAAAGGCCCCGCCTACACCCGCCGAAAGTACATCGGCGGTGTGCCCAACAACCGTATTCACCAGTTCCACGTCGGAAACCGCCGTGCTGCAGAGACGGGCCAGTTCCCCGTTCGCATCGAACTTCGAGCCGACAACGATGTCCAAATCCGACACACGGCTCTTGAAGCCGCCCGTGTGGTGTCCAACTCCACCATCCGTAAGGAGGCCGGTGCTCAAGGCTACGCTCTTCGAGTCCACACCTTCCCTCACCACGTGCTGCGTGAAAACAAGCAAGCGACCGGAGCCGGTGCTGACCGTGTCTCCCAAGGCATGCGATGCGCCTTCGGCAAGAACGTCGGCACGGCCGCTCGTGTCAAGCGAGGTCAGCGCGTTCTCTCCATTCAAGTGCACCCTCAGCACTACCTCACGGCCCGAGATGCGCTTCGAAAGGCCAGCATGAAGTTCCCCACTCCATGCACCATCCGCCTGATCAGCGGACACGAGCACCTTAAGGGACTCATTTGAGAGCAGCATCCAACCGGTGCATCGGCGGGTTTGGCCTGCCGTTTCGCAGGTGAAACAAAATAGCACAGACGAGAGGACGGTTCGGTGATATCATGCGTGTTGCGGTTCTGAAGGAAGACAATTGTCAACCCAAGAAGTGCAACGACGAGTGTCACGATTTTTGCCCTCCCGTTCGCAACGGGCAAGAATGCATCATCATGGACGAACACACGGGTAAGCCTCACATTTCGGAGAGCCTCTGCATCGGGTGCGGAATTTGCATCAACAAGTGCCCTCACGATGCGTTGATCATCGAGAACTTGCCCAGCGAACTGGAAACCGACATGGTCCACCGCTATTCGATGAACGGCTTCCGGTTGTTCCGGCTTCCAACGCCCTCAAAAGAGAGCGTCGTGGGCATCCTGGGGCCCAACGGGATGGGGAAATCAACCGCCATCAGCGCCCTCTCGGGTCGTCTCATCCCCAACCTCGGTGATTGGCTTAATCAGGAGCCCGTTTGGGAGGACATCATTGCCTCGGTCCCCAAGGGGGAGCTTCGCGACTTCTTCATCGCTGTTCAGGAAGGTGAAATCAGCGTCGCCGTCAAACCGCAAAACGTTGACCGCCTGCCCAAGCGGGTCAAGGGGACGGTTCGCAATCTGCTCCAGCGCGTTGACGAACGGCATCTGTTTGACGAACTTACGGCGGCCCTCGGAATCGACCATCTCTTGGACCGAGAGGTGCACCAATTGTCGGGAGGTGAATTGCAGCGCATGGCGATGTGCGCCACCATTCTTCGGGATGTTGACGTCTACTTCTTTGACGAACCCTCGTCCTATCTTGACATTCACGAGCGAATGCGCATCGTCCGCATCATCCAAAACCTCGCTGAGACCAAACGGGTCATCGTTATCGAGCACGATTTGGCGGTGCTTGACGTGCTCGCCGACCTCGTGCACATCGTTTACGGAAAGAAAGGCGCTTTCGGTATTTTCACACCTGCCCGCTCCACTCGCCAAGCCATCAACAGTTACCTCGACGGGTTCTTACCCGAGGAAAACGTTCGCATCCGAGACAAACCCATCAAGTTCCAGCGCCATCAAGATCGTGTTGCCGAATTGGGTTCACAGGTCGTAAGTTGGGGGGAACTCACAAAGAAATTGGGCGACTTCCAACTCACCGCCGGCGAAGGCGCTGTCCACCGTTCCGAAGTGGTTGGCGTGGTCGGTGCGAACGGGACGGGAAAGTCCACCATGATCAAAATCCTTGCAGGCGAACACGAATACGACGACGGCTGGGTGACCGCCGACGCCACCATTTCGTACAAACCTCAACACATCGATGTTGACATCGACGGGTCGGTGCAACTGTGGCTTGACAGCGAGTTGGGGCCACGTTGGCGAAGCGGTGAATTCAACGTGAACGTCATCAAGGCCCTCGGCGTTGACCAATTACTGCCCAAACGCGTCAAAAAGTTATCCGGTGGTGAGCGACAAGCCGTCTCCATCGCC
>Ga0222718_10001402_pt1 | contig 23161 bp, 29 predicted proteins | sample C33_27DmetaG_FD_165045 | JGI IMG/M metagenome (GOLD analysis project Ga0222718, IMG submission 165045) | Estuarine water microbial communities from San Francisco Bay, California, United States - C33_27D | ecosystem: Environmental > Aquatic > Marine > Unclassified | place: USA: California...
GCCAATATAGTCTTAATAAAATGCTGTTCGTTATCTGTCAGTTTGCTCCAGTCATCCATGTCCTTTGATAAGTCGACCTCCTCCGCTGTCCAATTGCTCATTTGTGCTTGCTTATACAATGCCCATAAATTGTCGTGTTGAATCGGGAACACAGTAAACCTACTCAGTGTCGGTAAGAGCATTGGCTCCGTGTCTTCGATATAGTCTTGAAAGTCAAAAAATGTTCCGTGATGTTTTCCATCGATAAAAATTTGTGGATACGCAGTGATTGGTTTCCCGCATAATTTTTCTAAATCACCCTTCTCAATTTTTGTTTTCTTATAATCTAAGCACAAATCCTTGCATATATCTTCAGCTAGGTCGCAGTACTTGCATCCATCCTTCGAAAAAATTTCAATCCCCATGTGTGTTATTACCTGAAAATATTTTTGTCTCAAAACTTTAAGAATGATTAATTTTTCGGAGATCCAGCCTGGTGATCTCATAAAAGTTTTGTTAAATATTGATGATGTTGATGATGAGATGTACGCGACAACTATAGAGAACATGAACGACTATCTCACCGTCAATTATTACCTAGACACGTCTCTCGTGTATAAAGGTGCTCGTGTATATGAACTTGATGAAAATGAAGAACTTGTACAACCAGAAAACATGTGTGAGCATTACCCGGATGGTACATCCGTATTTTGTAAAATAGGTGACTCCATGTATTGTATAAAGGATGAAATAGACGAAGATATGGAAAGTGATATCATCGATGAATCGGATGAAGAAAGTGATTTAGAGGGGTTCATCGTCCCAGACGACGAAATCGATGGACAGGTCATACCTCCTTCCTCGCACAGGGAAGTTGATCGTGAATGGAATGAATGGGAACCCACGAGTCCCGGTTCTCGTAAATTTAAACAGGTCGTTGATTCTATTGAAGAGTTTGCCAAAATGCACGCGGATAATCTAAATTTTTGAAAACCTAAGTGCGCATTTTCAACTTTCAAAAAAAAGGTATTTTTGATATGGAAGGATTGGCTGCTATTTGGTCGGATGTCGACCGCTTATTAAATAAACCCAATGTAAGAAAGTCAATCAATACGCATATATGTATAAATTGTAATGGTGTAAAAGTATTCACCAGAGAAGGAATGCCCGTGTGTTCACAGTGTGGGCTCACACAAGCGCATTTCATAGATGATAGCCCCGAGTGGACGAGTGGTCTCACTGAAGATGGACGTGTGAATGATCCATCTAGATGTGGAAACCCAAATCCGAATCCAGAATTGTTTTCAAATGCATGGGGTAAGGGAACTGTCATATCAACAAAGAATACATCGACGTATGAAAACAAACGAATGGCAAAAATAAATTTTCATCAATCGATGAATCACACAGATAGGTCTCTATTTCATGCATATAAAGATATAGACGAAGCGTGTCCATCTTTACCTGAAAGTGTATTAAAAGATGCAAAGATGATGTATAGGAAATTTAACGTGGAAAAATTGACCCGGGGAGCTGTGCGTCTAGGAATAAAAGCCAACTGCGTCTTGTACGCATGTAGACTTTCAAAAATTCCCCGGACAACGAAGGAAATCGCCGACATGTTTGGTATTCAGTCAAAAGATATTAGTAGAACTACACAGATGTTTAAAGATACATTGCTCGGAAAAACCGAAAAGAATTACGTAACGAAACCATTTAACGTAATGCAACGTTTACTAAATTCGTTTGAAGTTACGAGAGCGGAGAGATTGGAATGTAACAAGATGTGCGCAAAGTTAGAAAATTGTACGGAGCTCATGAGTAAAACACCTAATAGTGTGGCGTCAGTCGTGATTTATGTGGTGATGAAAGGGCAACTTTCTAAGAGTGAAATAAATGATAAATGTTCGGTATCTATACCGACTATAAACAAGATAGAAAGTATAATTAAACGATACTTAGAGGAATGAATGTAATGTAATGTAATATGGTCAAATTGTTTTTAGCTACACCATGCTATGGTGGTCTCTGTCTAGAAAAGTTTATGACGAGCGTCATTAAGCTTCAAATTGAATTGATTAAGGAGGGTATTCAGCTCATGATTGATACAACAGAAAATGAATCTCTCGTACACAGAGCCCGAAATGTCGCAGTTGGCCGTTTTATGCAAAAAACCGACGCAGATCTATTCATGTTTATCGATGCAGACGTTGATTTTAACGCGGATTCAGTTGTTCGCCTCGTAAGATCGGGACACGATGTATCGGTAGCGATATATCCAAAGAAGGTCGTTATGTGGGATCAAGCGAAGACTGCGATCGAGCAAGGTGATGATAGAAATATGGCTATGCTTTCATCGAGTCTCGTAGCTAATATCGGCGCACATAGACGTTCAGTTGAAAATGGATTCGTGGAAGTTCTAGATGGACCAACGGGGTTCATGGTTATTACCCGCAAAGCGTTTGAAAAGATGCACGAACACTTCACAGATTTGAACTGCAAAAACGACCACCAAAACAGGGATTTTGATGAATATTGCGCCGTGTTTGATTGTATGATTGACCCAGAATCCCGGAGATATTTGTCTGAAGACTACGCGTTTTGTAGACGTTGGCAACAAATTGAGGGTAAGATTTATGCCGACATTCACACGACATTGGGGCATGTTGGTAACTTGCCGTTCTCTGGTTGTATGAATGATAGGCTTAAGGCTTAGAGTTTTATAGTTGATAATGAAACTTGCGACTATCATCGTTACTCGGAGTAAATCATGCCATGTGAAAACGTTACACACGGTTTTACGCTTAAACCTTATGTGCATCCAATCAAAGGGAGTCCAAAATGAAGTCGTGTATGTGAATGACGATCCATATGATAAGTCTGATATCATTCAGAGATATATGAAGATGTCTGACCGCATCTTGTTTATTGATTTTGGTGTGGCGATGGATGAAGGGTCAATTGCTCAAGTACTTAAACCGCATGATGGTATTGGTTGTTTAGTATTTCCAGGTGTAAAAGAGGGTATCGATTGGGAACAATTTAAAAAGTGTGTGAACGAAAAAACGACTGAACCAGTTAGTCAAATTGGTCTACATTTTGACACCGAAGTTGGTAAAATGATATCCGAAGATATCTACCAGGTTACAAGTTCAGAAGCGAGGTGTTGGTTAATGATGTGCAAGAATACCTGTAAGTGTGTAAGAGATAAGCGCACACATGATTATCGAGTTCCACCGAGAATGGGGCAGATGTTTTCCAAATTCAAGGAGTTGGGTGTCAAAATTAATGCTTATACAGCATCTAAGTTGACGATGACATATACTCATGAGTGTGTAAGTAACTTGCTGAACGCGGCCGGTATTAAAGCTAATTAAAGATTAAATTTAAAATATTAAACATATGTCACGAGTATCTGTAAAGAGGGATGATCCACTTTACAAATACGCGATAAAATACATGGAGGACACGTGGGGGACGACACCCAATCGATTTCCGGGATGTCAGCCAATATCTATCGAATACAAACATTTTGATTTACTTCGAAAAAATGATTACGTGGTTTGCGAAAAAACAGATGGTGTTCGATTTATGTTACTCGCATTCATGTATGGAAGTCACAAAGTGTGTGTTCTCGTGAACCGAGCTCTTGATATGTTTCTTTGTAAACTTACATTTAGGCGCACAATTTATGAAGGTACTATTTTGGAAGGGGAACTTTACAAGGATACATTTTTGATATATGACTGTTTGAAAGAGTCGGGTATCATTGTGGGTCACAAGAATTTCATCGATAGACTCGAGCATTGTGAAAAGGCGACTAAAAAACTGCTCGCACTGAAAAGTGACGTGACCAAAATACAGGTAAAGAAATTTCATCTCATGTGTGACTACGAATACTTCTTAAATGAGTATTTACCTACCGTGACTCAAGAAGTTGATGGACTTATATTTACACCAATAAACTGCCCCGTAAAGATTGGTACTCATGAGACCATGTTTAAATGGAAACCACGCGAAAAGAACACGATCGATTTTCAGGCGCGGACAGTGAATGGGAAATGGCGATTGTATGTTCAAGAAAAAGGTGAACTTGTATTTGAATCTATAATTCCTGAAGATAAATTCGACACTTCGTGGATTCGTGAGAATATGATTCTCGAGTGTAAATACATGTCTGGAGATATACCAATGTGGTGGATGCCTATCATGCAGAGAACTGATAAAACGTACCCGAATAATAGGCGTACGTTTTATAGAACGTTAGTAAACATAAAAGAAGACATAAAAATCACTGATTTTTTAAAATGTATATGAGAATGTAATACCCATCTATTTCTTTCAAATTCACCTCTCCTATATGTTCGTCATCTTGTGCATACCACTTATCGTTGAATTTACACATAGAGTAATAATGACCGCCCCACTGTACCCCTTCGTGTATTACACACGATTGTAGTGAATATTTAATATCATCTGTAAATGATAAGTCCTCTTCTACCTGTATCCGACTTTTTTTATCGAACGAAATGATCATTACTGGTTGTAGTTGTTTAAAAATAGTCCGTGTCGTCGCCACGTGATGAACCTTTCCATTGTCGTCTACATATCCCTCGAGTGTATTCCAGTTCATGCTTTTATTTATTAAATCACTGACCTTGCACACGTGATCGTCGATAGTAAGTGTCTGTATGCTATAATCCGTATCACTTGTATTTTTACCATCCGGTGATATAGTTATTTGTGTCTTTTTACCATATATTAAACGCTTTATTATTCCATATTCTTTTTCTAGAATGTCTATTATACAAAAAAGAGCATCCTGAGTGTCGTGGGGCTCGTGTAACTTGAATCTAGGAAACATTGTTTGAAATTCTTTCAATAGTGGTGTAAGATCAATCTTATTAGATTCCTGTCTACTGAAGTACATAGTCACGAGGTCGTGGTACAATTTAGTAAATTTACAATCACCTACATATCTAGTCTTGTATATATGTTCAGATATTGGTAATATATGAAGGAGTGATTGCATCGCCGAATTAAAGTAGCATGTGTTTCCTAGGTTCAAGAAGCCATGCATATAACATGTGTATGAAAAAATACTCACCATAAACTCGCGAACGTTATTAAAATAACTGGTTATATAAATGAGTAGTGCAACGAGTGCCAGAAACGTAAACAAAGAATTTAACCAAAAACTTGAAAATATGAGGCTTCTCGTATATGAAATGGCGAATACACTGAGCCGAGCGACACCAGTCACAAAACCAAAAGCAAGAAAAGCTACACCCCAAAAGATGGGTACGTCTGCCAAATCCGCGTTTAAAAAGCCTACACCAAAAACAAAGAAAGTCCAGCCGGTAAGAAGATCGCCAGCCTCGGCATTCAAAAAATACAAAAAGTAACTTAAAACTTGCATACTTCAATTAACAAATGCCAGCTCCTACTATCCTACCAATCACCTCGGGTGAAGATGAGTTTAAGACTACACGAATCATTGGCAATGAGATGTTTTTCTATAGCGATGTAACATCCGATGATATTCTGGAATTTACCGAAGAGTTTAAGAAACTTGAAAATAAGCTACTCAAACAATCTATCGATTTCCAGGGTTTCAAACCTGAGATAAGAATCAACATCTGTAGTGACGGTGGAGAGATGTTTGCTGGTCTCAGCGCCATGAATATTATTGAAAAGTCGAGAGTTAAGGTTGTTACTATCGCTCAAGGCGCGTGTTGCAGTGCTGCTTCGTTTATGTTGCTTGGTGGACACGAACGTCGCATGGGCAAGAATGCACATATCCTCATCCATCAATTATCGACGAATGGGTTCTGGGGTAAGTTTGAAGATTTGAAGAATGAAATGGACTCGTGTTCTAAGTTCATGGACATGATCACGAAGGTCTATCTCGAAAAGACTGAAATCCCGGAAAAGGAATTCAAGAAGCTCATGAAGAAGGACATCTATCTGAATGTCGAAGAGTGCCTCAAGTATAATGTTGTTTCCTCGATTGACTGATGTCTACACTTCTCTTGTACAAACCAATAATACTTAAAATAATAATAAATATGCATGCAGTATTCGCATTGAGTGGAATATTTGTTGCAGGGGGTGGCCTAAGTCGCTCCAATCGCTCGTGATTTACGACCGGAATCATATCTACCCTTACTATAATGGAAACAATTTTTAAAACCGACAAAAACGGCAAAAAACGCTACTTTGATATCAGTGTAAATAAACTTCCCGATGGCACCGCCAATATCGTGAAGAAGACTGGTATGGTCGGCGGAAAGGAATCTGTTTCAACCATTCATGTTAAGCTTGGATATGATAGCGCTCTTAAACGTGCGAGGACAATGTGGGAAAATCAAAAAGAAATACCTATTTTACCCATGCTCGCAAATAAATGGGATGACCGTCACAAATATATTTCAGAACCGTTCTATGTACAACCAAAAATAGATGGCGTTCGTTTGCTTGTATCTAATAAGGGTGGAATTTCCCGGACGGGTAAAATTGTTCCGGGTACAGAACACTGGGGAAAAGGACTCAAAGAGGGTGAATATCTAGATGGTGAGTGTTACGATCCAACAAAGACATTTGAAGAAATCACGAGCTTATACAAAACAAATCCAAAAGTTCTGGATTTTCTCGTGTTTGATTATTTCGACACGAACCGACCAAATCTTACATTTGAGGAAAGAATTGAGCGCGTGAACGTGGAAACCAAATGGGTACAAAAAAAAGAAGACATCCATAAAGTGCACAAAGAGTATATGGATGCCGGGTACGAAGGAACTATGATTCGCGAAGCCTCGAGTGTATATGAAATCGGCAAAAGAAGTAATTACCTTCTCAAATTGAAAGATTTCAAGACGGATGAATATGAGGTCGTTGGTGTGCGTGAATGCACAGGTAAAGATGTGGGTACGCCCACGTGGGAGTGTGTGACAGAAAGTGGTCACATGTTTACTGTAAGACCCGAAGGTACACAAGAAAAACGTCGCGAAATGTTTACCAATTCATCAAAATACATTGGTAAGATGCTCACGGTAAAATATCAAAATTTAACAGAACTAGGAGTTCCACGGTTTCCGGTAGGAATAGCATTTAGAGACTACGAATGATGTTATGATAAATGAAGAAGATTGCCATAGATATAGATGAGGTTCTTATGCCATTCGTTCGTCCCATGGCTCGATGGCGAGGATTAAAAATGCCGCGTCCAAACCAAAAGTATTCATATGTATACAAGGATATGTTTAACCTAACAGAAGAAGAATCGGCTCAAATGGTTCGCGACTTTTACAACTCGGATGATTTCTGTAAAATTTCTCCTATACCCGGTTCTCAGATAGGCATGGTTCGTTTGCGGGGAAAATTTGACAAAATATATGCGGTGACTGGAAGGCAGGAAATTGCTCGAAAAGGGACAGAAAATTGGCTACAATATCATTTCGAAGGTGTATTCGATGATATCATATTGACGAATAGTTATACAGAATTTGAAATACCAAAAGTTGATATATGTAGGGCACTCTCTATCGGCACAATCATAGACGATAACACTGATATATGTTTACAATGCAAAGACATTGGTATGACCGCTTATAATTTTATGGGTTACGAAGAAGTATACCCGTGGTGTGAACATTCAGACATGTCAATGTATGGTTGGAAGAAGTAGTATAAAAGATACACACCATTACAAGATAGTATGTCTTCTTATGGTATAGTGGGTATCAATCCGAATAGCCTTAAGGTTATTCGGGATATGCAGCAATTTAAGAATATTTCGGTGTACGATAAATACAAAACAAATCTTACACCATTTAAAAATGTTAAAATGCAACCAACTGTCGCCGATTTAACATTAAATATGAATGGTCCAAGAACCATCGCTACATTCATAAATCCAGATGATTATGGATATGAAAATACAATGGACCAACTCATCGAGTGGTGCGACAAAGAAGACACAATTGTGAATTTAAATTTACAGAAGTTTGATGGAAATGCAATTTATTATGAAAATTGCAAAGATAAGGGTATCCATTACATGACTGGGGGTATGTCTAATAAATTACTCATGCTCGATGGGTCGAGAAAGGTTATAGACGCACAAGAAATCTTTTTTCGGACATTTGCGAAAAGACTCGTGCACCTCGATGGAGAACCTGGTACAGCCCACTTAATCAAAACTGTTCACGAGGCTATGGAATGTAGCCTCTATCAAGTATACGCAGATGTATATGGATACACAAATCAAGACACGCTCATAAATGATTTATTGCATGAAACTCGGAAGACGGATGTGAATGGTCCAGTTTTAAAGAATGCTATCAATCGCATGCATTCGGCTCCAGAAACTGATGATATTGCAAATGAAAATATGAGGACTACGTGGTGCGCTACGAGAGCAATTGAAACGGGTGTTTGTGCACCTATTTTACAATCTGCCGCAAACGCTCGCTCTATGAGTAGAGACATGAAACTTGCTGATACACAACAGGTATTCAACAAGTTTATTGATAATCTTGTGGCCATACAAACCATACGTTTCATGTATGCTATGATTTACATAGAAGCCACTCGAGTATGTCCAGCTATTAAAAATTGTCTGGAAATGAGCGAGATTGAATGTGATATGTACAAGGATGGAGATGTGTATGATGTCTTAGATAAAACAGCCCTGTATGCAAAAACGTTCTGTATTCACTGTGCAACGTCTGATATTCCGTGTGTTTCTGTGTATACCGCTTTGTGTGAATATTACTTTTGGAAACAAAGAAAGACGCCCATGAACTTTATCGCGGCACTTCGCATATAATTTTATACGTATATTTTAAGCATGTTATTTGTAATATTTTTAATCGCTACACTCATAATTTTAAAATCCATAATGTACAGGCCCCGTGTTGATTATAAGTGTTATATGCTTACGACTGATCCAAATGGAGTAAGAGCAACTCGTTTTATGCACACGTATGACCACACGATTCCACTCGAAGTAGTTGTCGGACCGGACACGAGAACTCCAGAAAAGGCGAAACTTTATTCAGAACGCGTAGATCCTAAATATTATAGAGAGGCCCTTAAGTTGTACTACGATGAATCTGCGACCAGACCAAACATTACGTACTTTAACCTAGGTGCAATAGGGTGTTATATGGGTCACATGAACATATACGATAAATGCTTTAAAGGGTGTCACAAATATGCACTCGTGTTTGAGGATAATGTCGTCATTACACACCCAAAGCTTTTTGATGAAATCCAAGAAGTCATAGATGAATTAGGGGATGATTTCGAACTCTGTTTCTTTCATTGTTTATCGAGATATCCCGCAACAGATACCTCAAAAAGTGGTCTTCAGCTCGTTCGCTGGATTTCCAGCACAAAGTGTTATTTGATACATGTAGACAATATGCATAAATATATACACAACTTTGATGTGATGGATAATCACATTGATATGAAACACGAAGACTTAGTATTTGACGGTGCTCGAATTTATTACAAAGATTTAAGACATTGTATGCTCGTAGATCGTTCACATAAAAGTCTGATAGGTCACAGTGACTGGAAAAGAAAGGATTATTTTTCAAAGAGATTCCCGGATGCACAAATGGAATTCTTGGAAAAAGGCTATTAATTTTTTTTGTCGCGTGATGATAAGATGGTAAGAGCTGTACTTTTAAATGAAAAGCTAAACGATGTACACGAAATAAACGTAGATCTATCGCCCGAGAAAAATGAAATTTACAAAATACTCAGAGGTAAAGCAACTTTTGTCGGGCAATGGGAGGAGGAATTTGTAGTAATATTAAAATGTAAAGAATCCCCATTTAATCTAAATAAAAATGAAAATATGTTACCTAGGCCATTTTCAAATATGGATATAGACGGAAGAATATTGTTAATACGCATGGACGAAGAATCTGAACCAGCTGATTTTACGATTGACGAATATATGACTATGATGGAAACGAGCCATCCTCGTACACGAAGTATTACTTCCAAGGGATGTCTTGAGGTCTAAAGCGACACGCCGTTTTTAAAAATTCGGTAAATAATTTGAAATCTTTTTCTGGTTCGTCTAATGTATCAAGTGAATCGAGTACATTTCCTACGTAATCATTGTACTTTTTGTGTCCCCCGCGATGCGTGAGTCTGTTTTCTCTGAGACCGGGTAAAAGATATCTCGGCATCATGATGATATTTTTACTATCATTCACGTCGTACCTAAGGTATTTGACGACTGGATGATTTTTAAATTGGCGTGGGATAACGTGATGGTCTTCTACGTTTTGTACATTCCATCTTAATTTAAAATTTCGTCTTATGATTGACCCGTACCTCATATTATTCTCTTGGATAACTTCTTCACCGAGACGCATGAGAGAATCCTCGAGTTCATCAACTTCGTACCATGCATTATAACACTCGCGACACCCCTTGTTATCGGCACAAATTTCTTCTGCTTCTCGAATAGCTTCCCTAAATCTGAAACGCAAACGATCATTGTCGTGCCTTTCAGATTTCATATCTATAGATGGTCTTTTATATATAGTTTCAAGTATAGTGGTACGAATTTTAATACGTCTATACTTGTAAATATCATTTGGTTGATACGATCCACGAAACATCTATACTATAATGTATGGATACTTTTTACGTTCTTCTTTTGTGCGAAGTAGTTGGACTATACAGAGGAATGTTATTAACACAAGAATAGCGTCTTCAATATCTCGAGTCGCGGAGAATGAAATGATAAGAAGAGAGCTAAGTTTGAACCAAACACTCGAAGCCACTGCTTTGGTGCGCTCTGGAAGTTCACTCACTGGTGAAATACCAAACATGGCGTGCATCATTATAACGATACCATACAGTGTGTTTTGGTTGAGTACATTATCTATTCCTGGGTAAAAATTGGTCTGAGAAACTTTAACCCCGGCATAGAGTGTCACTATCATGAGTGACAAAAGTATACTCATGTTTTGAAGAAATGCCATTTATATTACACAGAGAACATTTTTACATGTGTGATTCACATGTAAAAATGCTCTTAGCGGGTCTCGATCCCGCGACTTTGGCGTGCCTTTGCGAGAATGAACTCACTCAAGTATACTATCGTATAAGCACCACACTCTAACCAACTGAGTTATAAGAGCTTGTTTTACATATACATTACGCGTGCTTAGTCTTTAAATTAGTTGTAAGTAGTAACAATCTCCATGTATGTATGTTCATCTGCGAATGTTTTCAATATATCTATAATTGCCTGATTTTTGGCACACACCGCCCCGACCAACCCGGGATAAACCATGACGTCCATGTATTCTTGGAAATAATCACCTAACGCAGTTTGGCAAGTATTAAGAAATACCATTAACATCTCAAGTGCAAGGTTTTTGTCCTTTTGGCCGGTAATCCAATAAATACTAAAGTTTTCATAATCATCATTCCCATTTCCAGTATCTTCGTACATGTGATTTACATGTTCGAGGATTTGGTGTTCGAGCTTTCTAAGACCGTTGAGGTCTCCCTTGATGATAGCACGTTGAAGTTCCATTTTATCGTTTAACGAATCTATTCTTGTATTGACTTAGGTTGTTTCTGTTCTTTATATTTTTAAGATCGTTCGAAAATACTTGATAAGACTTATCAAATAACATCTTGTTTATGATATACCTCTTGTCATTTTTAGTGAGGTTGGATGTGTTATTAAAAAAGAAATCGGCAACTTTTTTTCTACTTCTAAAATGCCTGTTAAGCATATTCATTGACATTTTATTACCATTTTTTGTGCCATTCCTATGCGAATTTATCATAGAATACATCATAAATCCTTCTCTCATTAAATTCTTTCTATTTTCGGCCTTTTTGAGCATGTTATCAAATTCTTTATAAAATTCTCGGCGTTCCTTTCTATTTTTATTTACCATATTTAATATCTTATCTTGTATGTTTCTCGGTAATCTATTACTTGTGAGTTCACGAAACATATATTATAATGAGAAAACTTATACGGAGTCTGCATGTGTGAGTTCCGTACGTTTTCGTTTAGTCCTTAATAACCATCTACTCACTGCATCTTTTATCCGTGTATCTGAAGCATACATGGATGAATCTATAACACTTAATCCATTACACACATCGGGTTTGTTTTCCTTGTCTGGAAATGTTTTGTTAAATTCGCGTATTGTTTTATATGGTATATCCGGTGCCTCATCTAATAGACGGTCGTATTCAATCCGTTGCTTCTCTACGTACTCTATGGCATCAGTTCTATGTTCTGGGTCTAAAGAAAGTTCCATATCTATGTTTCTATAAAATTTTGAATACTGGATACACATACTAGAATGGGCTTCCATCATGCTCGAGCTGTTACTGAACTTAGACACCGATGTTAAAATGCCCGCGATTACATTAAAAAATGCAAACGTATATTGGAAAATGATAATGTTTCTCTTCATTTCCGGAGATACATTATCATCACTTGGGTTGAGTACGGCAAAACCACCGACACCGGTGATTGATGATATTATGATACAAGGGTACATGAGCGCGTCCGTGAGCCATTTATAGTGCATTCTCGCGTGATTATGCAACCACCTGTAACCTGCGGCTCTCTCTGCCCAACGCCTGAGGAGTCTTTCTTCGCGCTCACACCAATGGGTACTCATTATTTAACGCGGAGAAATTAAGTGCCTGACGTCGTGCGATTCGATCGACCTCGTTATTTTTTTCATTTGTGGAATGTGCCTTAACCCATTCGATCGTGACACAAATGTTTTGATTCATAAGCTCTATTAAACGCACCCATAGCTCTTTATTGGCAACGTCATTACCAGTACTTGTCTTCCATCCATTTGAGACCCATTTTTTAGACCACTCCGTGAGTCCCATTTTTACATACTTACTATCAGTGTAGATAATGACATTACGTTCATTTAATTCAATACACTTTTCGAGAGCCCGAATAACAGCAGTCATTTCCATGATATTATTCGTACTCGCGCGAAATCCACCTTCGAGTGTGAACTCGGGGTCATAACACTTCGCCGCCCATCCACCCGGACCCGGATTATGTAAACAACTGCCGTCTGTATATATTTCTATCATACTTACACGTGTATCGTTTTTTAACTTTAATATGCATTCGCTTTGTAGCCGTATCCACTATTACTTGATATGGATTGCGTATTAAGAGGTAATTGGTTACCAATGTTACGATTGTAGACAGGCACCGGTTTATAGGTATTCATTTTAGCTGTACCGTTTTTAGTTTTATCGAAAATCACGAAATATACGATTACCAACACGAGTACCACAACACCCATACCGACTATGATGACACCCGTATTAGATCTCGCGGGTTGTGCACGTTTTACCGCTTGGCCTTCGGTGACTCTGACTGGTTCTACTGGAAGTTCTGATTGTTCCGGTTGCGATTCAGACATTTATATATTATATAAACAATAAAATTTAAAAATGATGTAAACGTTTTTAAATTTTATATCTTATTACAAAATTGAATTCTAATAAACCAATTTAGTTGGAGAACGCAAGGCCCCCCATGCCTGATTGGATGCGGAGGACGTTGTAGTTGGTCGCGAACATGCGGAGGGTCGTCTTTGCGGTATCCGCACGAGCCTTGATGGCAACTTGGGCGTTGTCAATACGAGAGAAGTTGCACGTACCGGTTGGTTGGTGCTCTTCTGGCTTGAGGGCGAAGGAGTACGCGTACACACCTGGCGCTGGGGAGCCGGAGTGGTGAACGAATGGTTGGACAGTGTTGAAGTACTTGCCCGATTGTTCCTTGAATCGGTCTTGGCCATTGAGGACAAGCTTGAAGGTGTCGAGGGTACCATCGCCATCTTCGGAGAAGTTGGCATCGGCGACGCCAAGCATTGGCGCACCCGCGAAGGAGGTGGACACGAAGCAGTTCGCGCCGTTGGCGTGGCGAAGGACGTTCGCGGTGACAGTTGGCGCCGCGTTGGAGGTGTTCCAGGTGTCGGTACCGTCATCCAAGCAGAAGACGAGTTCCTTGACTGGGTGGTTGTACGAGAGGCGCTTTTGCACTTCGGTACCGGCAGTGACGGAGTCGGTGCCGGTGTGTTGCACTTGCTCGATGAGGTATTCGTGACCCTTTTGCGCGAATCGGCGGCGCTCTTCGGTGTCGAGGTAGATGTAGTTGGCCCAGACCTTGAAAGACTTGTCAGTGACATTCTCGAAGGTGGAGGACAAATCGAAGTCAAGGCGGACTTCGTGGTATTGGAGGGCGATCAAAGGCAACGCCAAACCTGGGTTGCGGTTGAAGAAGAAGATCAATGGCAAAAAGATTTTTTTACCGGCCTCGACCGCGGTGGTCATCTTACCGTAGTTGGACTTCTTGGCTTCGTCAAGGTACAACTCCGAGTACAAACGCCACCACTTTTGGTAGTGCTTGTCGATGCGTTGGCCACCGATGGACAATTCAACGTCCTTGACCATGCGCTCGGCCAACCAGGCATCATCGGTAGCCGCGGTGGTACCCGCGACGGATTCGATGTACATGTCGGCGACGAGATCACCGTTACGAGCGATGGTAACGGACACACGACCGTTGTTACCTGGGGTACCGTTGACAGTTTGTTCGATGTTTTCCATCGCGAAGTTCGTGTGACGCTTGTACACGGCTTGGAAGAAAGTGACTTTTGGGTTGCCCGTCAAGTAGACGTCTTGGGCACCGTAGGCGACGAGTTGCATGAGACCACCGGCCATTTTGAGAGTTTTTGTACTATATACCGAGAAAATAATTTCGCGAAAAAACTCAGTTTGATTTTTCCTGGTATAATGTATATCATGACTCAGCCTGAACAGACAAAGCCACTCGAAGTCGTTGAATCCGAATCCGAATCTGAGTATGAGACCGAATCGGATGTCGGTGTTGCGATCGGCGAGGATGGAAGTCAACCCATGGAAATGTATGAAGATGAAGACGAGCTCGCCGATTTTTTGGAAGATGATGCCATCATGAAAATCGCGAACATCGCAGGCTCCCTTTTTGCCTCGGAGGAAGGTGACACTGTGTGTACTGCCCTGGTGAACATCTCTAAACAACTCGAGATGCAAAATAGAATTATGGTAAAAATTCTATCTCAGATGCAAAAATCTACTTAGAAAAATAACTCAAAGGTAAGATAAGGAGCTTTGTAATGTTGGAGACACATTTCATAAACCAGGATGCCGACCCAGAAGAGACGAATCAGATTACGTGGTCTAATATGATTCAGGGTCTTAATCCAGAACAGCTCATGAACTTTTTGACCCAATTGGAAGACATGTGGGACATTCTCCGTCGCGAGGATGAAGCGGTTTCCTTTCAACTGGGTTTTAAAAATTTTTTTACGCCCAATCAATTGAACCCAGAGTCCGGATTACCTATGGTAACTATTGATATCGAAAGTATATCAGCGAAACATCAACGAATGAATCTTCAATTAGGACAGTTGTATCATCGTGCCGATGCACTCAAGATTCTAGATCTCGATGATGGTGATGATATGAAGATCTCGATGCGCATCAATCGGTTGATAGATCAGGTGGATGATGCTTGGCAGATTGTGTTTAGGCATACTCGCATTTATGAACGCATTAACAACCCAACGTACATTCCTATTAACCCAGAAACAGACCCATCCATTTTTAGGTGTTCTACACTCCCATCATCTATGGACGAATTGAGTCCATATCAACAGGCTATTCTTACTGTTCTAAAAAAGCTCTATGAAAATAACATCAAACGCTATAAAGGTCACTGTTGCAGACAGATCCGAACAGATGATGGTCATGACACACGTGCATGGAAGCAGGAACATAGAATTCAAGACTACGTGTACAGTGTCGCACAGAAAGAAACCGAATTTGAACTATGGAAAAACCTATCGTGTAGAGGGTCTGCGTATTCAGATGTAATTCGACACTTATCGAACTGTAACGATATGCAATTTCCTGAAATTAAACGGAATAGACATGTGTGGTCATTCAAAAACGGTATCTTTGTCGGCAAGAGTTGGTCTGCAACCACAGGGTTATATCAAACTGATTTCTATACATATGATTCGAAAGAATTTAAAAACTTAGATCAAGCCATCGTAAGTTGCAAGTATTTTGATACCGAATTAGAAGATTACAGTCACATTGAGAGATGGGAAGACATACCCACGCCACACTTTCAATCTATTCTAGATTACCAAAGGTTTGATGTGGAAGTATCAAAGTGGATGTACATCATGGGTGGGCGTTTGTGCTTTGACGTGGGTGACATGGACGGTTGGCAAGTCATTCCATTCTTGAAGGGTATCGCGCGTTCTGGTAAGTCTACTCTCATCACCAAAGCATTTGCACACTTCTATGACGTAGATGACGTCCGGACACTTTCGAACAACGTGGAAAAGAAATTTGGTTTGTCTTCTATCTACGATGCATTTGTTTTCATTTCACCCGAAATTAAAGGTGATATTTCACTCGAACAAGCGGAATTCCAGTCTATCGTATCCGGTGAACAAGTATCTTGTGCGATTAAACACGAAAAAGCGAAAACGATGACGTGGAAGGTGCCCGGTGTTCTTGGTGGTAATGAAGTTCCGAGTTGGAAGGATAACTCGGGGAGTGTTCTTCGTCGTATTTTGACTTGGAACTTTGGTAAACAAGTGAAGGATGCAGATCCGACACTCGAAAAGAAGCTCGAGATCGAAATTCCAGTGATTTTACAGAAGTGTGTTCGCGCATACCTTGAATATGCACAAAGGTACGCGAACAAAGATATTTGGAACATTGTTCCCCAATATTTCAAGGATGTACAGAGACAGGTGGCAACCGTATCCAGTACTCTTGAGAACTTCCTACAGTCCCCGTATATCAAATACAACCCCGAGCTGTGTTGCCCACAAAAGATTTTCGTGGAAAAGTTTAACGAACACTGTACGGCAAACAACCTCGGCAAGCCGCGTTTCAACCAAGATTTCTACGCCGGACCTTTCAGTCAGCGTGACATAGAAGTGCGTCAGCACACAGCAATGTATAATGGTGTGCCGTTTAGTATGCAACCATTCATATTTGGTTTAGATATAGTGAGTGATATGCTCATGTCCAACGAATCTGATGTGTAATAAAAATATGAACATATATTAGATATGAATAGACCTGAGTCTCTCCGGAATTTCATTAATAGTTCAGGTGTGAATATACAGAGATCGAGTTCTACCAATTTCCCCAAGAGGTTACAGAACTCGATGATAAATAATCAAAATATGGGTGAGTTTGCGCAATTTTTATCAAATAGTAACACACCACCCCGCTCGCCTACGCGCCTCGTTTTAAGCGGTCTTAACCCAGGAATGTTCAATGCGACTGTGAACAAGGATTTTGATGCCGAATCACGCGTTGATTTGAAATATATTCTTAAGAATAAACCCCTCGATAAAACGTCTATCGGCCAGGGTCTTTATATAACCACAAAAGACATAGTAGGTGTGTATGGTAGATTCAAAACTGGATTCTCGCACACGAGAGAGTATGGTAAGAAGGGGGATATAAATCTTAAATTTTTTACCGTCCAGATTAAGTTTTCTATTACAAATGGAACCGAAACAAATGGTGGGACTGTGAATTTTTATAAAAATGGAAAGATTCGATTCTCGGGTGGCTTCATAGGAAAGGGTGACGAAATAGAAAATCAACCCGAACTCATACGGAGATTCATGGTTAAGAGTTACACGAGAAGACCATCATTTTTCTACAACCCGTTTGAATACAACAACTTGAGCGGTCAATTTAGAATTAACGGTATCGTCCGTGATATGAATAGACTTCATGCACGATCGCGTGGATATGGATTTCTTTCTACTTATGACCCAGAGCTTTCACCCATGATGTATGTTACATACAGAGAACATAAATATATCATAGCAAAGAGTGGTGCGGTTCAAGTGTCTGGTGCTAAAAACCCAAAAGACTTAAATGACGCCTATAGAAAAGCTCGTGATTTGTTTGAGATGCTCAACACTAAAGGTGAAATAAATATTTCCGTGAATGTACCTAATCGAGTCGTTCACCCCAAGAAGAAGATGAATGCATCTTCGTGCCCTAAAGCGCGTCGACCACCGTGTAAGACTGGTTTTGAAGCTAAAAAGAATCCACAAGGCGACGAATGTTGCTATAAAATACCCAAAAAGAAGTCAACGAGAAAATCACCAAAAAACGCGAAAGAAATAACGTATGGTAAAAATGGAAAACTCATGATAGGAAAGAAGAAATGTGAAGATTTGACTAAATCGACACTCATAGAAATGGCGAAGAAGCTCGGTGTTGTTAATGCCAAAGACAAAAACAAAAAAGATAAGCTGTGTGCGATGATTAAACAATTTTCTCTAGGTAACGAGAGTTTTAAGGTGGAGAATAAACCGTGTATTAGCTACAAAAAAGACCAGCTTGTATCCATGGCCATGTCTAAAGGTATAGAAGTAAACAATACAGATACAATAAAGATTTTATGTGAAAAACTTAAATTGAAAAACGATAAAAACAAAAGAAACGTCGGTGAGGCCATCCGTGCAAATAAAGCGCTTAATGCCGAAATTAAAAGAGAAGCTAAAATAGGCGCAATCGAGAAAAAACGAAAATTAAACAACTCTGGTATCAAGAATGATATAATAAAGCTCTATGGTCCTAGATGGATTAAAAAATATGGTAAAATAATGAACATAAACAAGGACGTACGTGAAATGTCAAATTTACTCAATAATGCATCAAAGGAAAAGAATATCACAAATAAAATGGGTGTTCTTCGAAAAATGCCAGCGAACGATATAAAAAGAAATTTGGTATCTGAATGGAAACAAACACGTGCGGTGGAATATAAGAAGAAACTTATCACGAATGAATATGGAAAACACGGGAGTGTTGTCGTGAATTACATATTAACAGAAAATCCAACAAAATCTCAAATTAAGAAATTTATTGAAAAGTACGAAAAGACGCGGGCTAATTTGGCTAAGAACAAGTGATACTTTTATTTATAAGCTTTTCTGGTTCAGAAGCTTGCTTAATATGTTTGGTGTGATACGAAAAATCGTACCCGGGGAATCGCTTTTTGATTTGGTCAGATACACCGATAGATTCAAACGAACGCGCAGTCTGGGAACACACTGACTTTCGTTCTATTTCAAGTAATCTATCTTCCATCATGATAAATTCTTTAAGAGTTTCTTCGGAAAGACCATCCGCGCGCATTTTTTCGAGAGTTTGTCGAGACATTCCGTGTGACATGTGAAAGTTTTTGGATTTATAACCCATAGAACCCACATTTTCATTACTATAATCGGCAAAGAAAACGAAATACAAAACGATCAGTATTACAAGTATTCGGATCATCAGTTACTACTATCCAATATATTAAATAAGTCCTTCACCTTATGAAGAATGTTAAATAGTTCATTATCATCCTTCACAAGTTTCGGGTTTATGATTTCCATCTCAATTTGATAGACATTTGGGTCTTCTGTGTCCATGTCTTCTACGTCGCCAGTGACAGCCGTGACATCGATAGATAAATTTTTCCGAATGAAGGAAAGACGGCGCTTCGTCTTGCGTTTGTCCATTTCACCTTCATAATCATCTACAGGTGTTTCTACAGAAATACCGAAACGGATATCATACGGGGCGTTACCCAATTTCTTAAAATCTTCGTTGTGTACACGAGTCTTTTTAACAATCTTTTCTTCGGATGTATTCTCATCGATAGAGATACGAAGATTATCACTTTCTCGATAAAAAACTTCTTCTGTCGTGTTCACAACCCGTTCCCAGCCATCATATTTTCTAAGACCATCAAGAATGGCGTTAAATCCCTGTGCACCGACGTCTGTATCGAATGCACCAGCGTTGAATTTACCAACTCTAATTTCAAATTCAATATGTTCGTCATTCTTGTACTTTTCGAAAAGTGGTTTCACTTTATGAAAGATGGCTTTGACGTCCATTGTTATTCTTTTATGTAAAGGTTTTAACTTTTAAGTTCTTTTATTTTCTTTTTAATTTGAGATACCTCCCTCGGTTTGAGTTTGTTACCCACACACAAGTGATTTATGACGTCAAAATCTTGGGCCGTAAGATCACAACTTAGGTATTTTTCTATATCACCAGTTCTCGCATAATCTCGTAGAAGTCCAAGTTCTTGATGAGACATTCGAGTTCTGAGTCGTATATTGTTGTATTTTTGATACCTCATTTTATAATTACCATACTTTGTCCAAAAGCTACCTGGTCTTATTGTTTTTTCATTAAGGGGTTCGCCTAGATATTCCTTTGGTGTGTTATACACGGAGTTTATGAAATACCGCATCGAATCCCAGTCGCCGTTATATATACTTGAATCATATAGATCTGCATCAGAAAGTGCGTGTGATATACGTGCAGTGTTTACATCTTCGGAGTCTACGTAATTTTCGTGAATCATACCCCATACATGACCGTGTTCGTGTAATGTCTTTATATCGTGACGTGATTCTTCTTTACATAGGAGTGTTATAGCGATATCTTTTGGTTCTGTGAATATATCTTTTTCACCCGAAAAATTAATGTAATCAAAAAAGTTATGTATGTTCCCTTTACACTTTGTGGCCGCCGAATATGCATTGGGTTCGTTTGGTTTCAATGACGCTATTTCGGTGGGTGTTCTTTTGGGTACTACGATGAGTTCAAAATTCGGTAAGAGAAATACATTTTTAGATGTCACGACAAAACAACCATTTGATACACGACCACCATCCGATACATAATCTACGAGTTGCCTTTGTGCTATGACGTCATGTCTGTAATCTTCTAAAAAAATGCACATATTTGAACCCCTGAGTTCATCAGACGCTTTATAATTGTATGGCATTTCTATGCTATTTGATTCATCTAAAACTTCATTCAATATGAACGTTTTACCAAAACCATGAGCACCACATAGCATCACGTTTTTACCCCGTGATATGAGCTGTTTGAGTCGGTCGATTTCTTTGTGATGGAGCGTAACATTTTGAACCTTTTTTTGTCGATGTATTTTAACAAATGCGTCCATGGCGAAGAATGATGATCTCACTAATCAGGCTATAGATATTATTTTTGAAAACGATGCACTTCAATCTAGAATTATTGATCCTATCCGAAGGAAGATCGTTCCTTATTTATTATGTTTTGGTTTCTTTAATTTAACTTTATTTATTCTAGTTGCATTCATCGCAACGCGTGTGTTTAATTATTCTTCTATGATTTCTTCGTCCGTGTACTCTGTTTCAGGACCCGTTTCTATGTCCGGCTCTTGAGTTATTTTTTTGGGTCGGGTATCGGTCATTTTAAGAACAGAGTCACCCACTGTGGTAGATCTTTTTCGTATTCCCGAAACTTTCAGAGGGTCGGTGGGAATGTTTTTGTTACCAGGCATAACACGTCCCCGCAATTCATCGAGTTCATCTTTGAGTTCGTGTTCGGTTAGATTTCGTTGTTTTGGGTCTTTAAGAAGACTCATGATGGAATACTCCTTAATCGCTTTGAAAGGTAAAATTGGGTGCACGTGCAATATTTCCGGCTTTGTGAATATCTTATCATCGGGGAAATCTCTCTCGAAGTCCGATAGAACCTTTCTGGGTATGGGTGGACTCTGTTCAATGAGACGGTCCATTTCTTGGTGGCAATCGTGAACCATATCTGAACCATCAAGAGTTCTATTCACGAGTGGGAGATTAAGTTCCAGTCTGATTCTACGAGACAGTTTACCGTACAATTGTGACGCAGAACGATGACTCTCCATCAATTCATTAATCTTGAGAAATTGCATGATAGTCGCAATAATACCCGCGATTAAGTTGAGACCACCAATGATCGACGGTACAGAGGAACGAATACTGAGTGGAAATTGTTCTTGTGCAAAGTTTGCTGTACCGGTGACAGTCGAGAGTACGATCACGGGAAGTGTAAATCGCATACTCAGTTTTTGAAACATGAGAAACGCTTGGTAGTTCATGTATCTGTAACACGCCGCGGCCTCACCCCATTCCTTCAGAACCTTTTCTTGTTGTGTGTGCCATTTCTTTGGGGCTTCTGGTTTTTCTATATCTTTTGGAAATCCTTCGATTATGTTGTTGTCAATAATTTCTTGCTCCATATTAATAGATGAACATTATATTCTTCATCCACCTCGTGTTGTTTATGGCAGTGCTCGTAATCCCTTTCCTGAAAAATACACAGCTACTCGAAATGTATAGTATATTGATACCATTCATATTTTACCATTGGTCAGTAAACGATGACACGTGTGCGTTGACACAGATGGAAATGTATGTCACAGGTAACGCGAAGGAAGAAACCTTCTTTGGACGAATCATGGGTCCCATATATAAGATGGATGATACCGATGCAAATAATTTATTAAAGACAGTCATGTTTGGTCTTTGGTTGCTTGTCCAGTATAGATTAGGTAGGATAAATTTTGACTAAATAAACTTGCCTAAGTCGCGCACATATATACCAATAATCATTACAAAATAAAGATGCCTTCTTACGCTCCAGTTTACGATTACAGGTGGGGTTCTGGAACCAAAATGGTCACCGAAAGGTCTATACTGACCAGCTCTAGAAAGTTCCTAATCGTAAACGGAAGAAAGATAGAAATTAATCATGTTCCTAAAATTGGTGACCATGGGATTCACGGGGGTGTGTTGCAAATTATGCGTGGTGAACGAGTCATCAACTATCACTAGATAAAACTTAGACGCTACTATAATTTAATGGACTACAAAGAACCAAAAAAACGCGTGACTAAAAATGACAAGAAACATAGTAAACAAGTGTATTCACAAAAACATGTAAGAATAATACAAGATATGTTATTAAAATCTAAGTCTACTAATAATGAACGCAAAGACTAAACACACAGCCATGCTCATAACGATATTCGTATTGTTGCTCGTGATTTTGTACACGCTCACTAAGCCTCAGCCCGTCAGACGCGTACACACCCGCGAGCGCGTCGCCGTACCGGTTCAAATTCCCGTAGAGCGTGAATTTAGAGCGCCACCAATCAAGGAGTATAAACCACAACGCGTCCAACAGATGGGTGTGCTGCTCGGTGAGAACAACGAAACATTAC
>Ga0222718_10001404_pt1 | contig 23135 bp, 15 predicted proteins | sample C33_27DmetaG_FD_165045 | JGI IMG/M metagenome (GOLD analysis project Ga0222718, IMG submission 165045) | Estuarine water microbial communities from San Francisco Bay, California, United States - C33_27D | ecosystem: Environmental > Aquatic > Marine > Unclassified | place: USA: California...
TTTTAACTGAAATCCTTATGTTTTTAGTACCTACGTGGGGATTTCCTTCCCCCTACTATTTTAACTGAAATCCTTATGTTTTTAGTATCTACGTGGGGATTCCCTTCCCCTACTATTTTAACTGAAATCTCCGCCCAAATTGATAACATATTTCTTACTGTCTTAGAATTTATTCTTCTAGGTAAATAATTAAAAAAATTTGGAAAAAGAGCCAATCATATAATGATAAACCAAAAATGATACCAAACCAAATATAGCATCAACAAATAATACTACATATGCATTTTTGTTTTTTGTAATAGCCAAATAAGCAAATAAGTAAAACATAAATGCATGTATTGGTCTAAGCTTATTCCACCAAATCTTTTCTCCAAATGTTTCTGCCCCATTCTTACGTTTACCAGTTATATAAATATATAAAAATCCAGTTGCTGGTATTAATGCTAATAATCCTAAATAAGGTAAATATTTATTAGAAATTTTTTTAGCAATAAACGCTATTAATAAACGAGCGGGAATACAACCAAGCAAAAATAATATAAATCGTTTTTGAATTGTTTTCATTTTATCCTAAAAATGAAAATAAAATTAGTTCATAAATAAAATGAATAAAAAAGAAATATGAAGCTATGAAAGGTATTAATTTTCTTAAAGTTCAAAATGATGAAACTAAAGAAAAACTTGATGTTTTAGTACCCACCCCGGGATCCCGGGTAGCCCTATTATTTTAACTGAAATCTTTATGTTTTAGTACCCACCCCGGGATCCCGGGGTATCCTATTATTTTAACTGAAATCTTGATGTTTTAGTACCCACCCCGGGATCCCGGGGTATCCTATTATTTTAACTGAAATCTTTATGTTTTAGTACCCACCCCGGGATCCCGGGGTATCCTATTATTTTAACTGAAATTCTTATTAGATAAAATGAATATTTTGGTCCGCCCAAATTGGTGCGGACTAGTATAAACATAAGGATTCTTGCGGACCAAAATATTCATTATTTTTATCTGTAATCCTTATGTTTTTAATACCCACGTGGGGCTTCTAACAGTGAAATGTATCAGTGGTGAAGATGGTAAAGGTAAAGCTATCGTGAGCTCTGGTCCTTGCGTTCCGAATAGTTGTGTAAATACTAATGACTAAGTTTAAAAAAAATGAAATATTTTTCTTAATAGGAAAAATATATAAAATGGACTTTTACGAAAAATTGCCCAAAGATATTAAAAATAAAATAAAAGATAATCATTTTGGATCTAAAAAGTATTGGAAAAATATATATAATGAGGTTATTATTATGGTAAATTCTTTCAATGGAATTCCTCCATTCCAAGATAGTTGGGTTTATCTTGATTTTGATCGACCCTGGGGGAAAAGTGAAAGGTCTTCTATAAGAAAACGATTGAATAGAGCCTGTATTACTTATTTTAATTTCAGCCATTTGAAATCATTTATTCCTAATAAACATTTTGAAATGTTGCCTAATATATATGATAAGAATAATAGATTACATATTAAGTGTTATATAAAGATTATTAGAGTAATAAGACTTACAATGTTTAAAGTAAAACTTAATCTTTTGATAAAATCTAACCCTTCGGAAGAATACAAATACAATAATATGTTGAACATTATTGAAAAAAACTTAAATTAAATTTAAAGATGTATCCATACTTAAAAAATGTCGCAAGCTGGAATTGTTGAGGAATTAATATCTCTTAGACAAGAACTAGTTAGAAATCGTAAACAAGGTACGAAACTTCGAAAGAGGATTAAACATTTAGAAAATGAGCTTGGTTCCTATCTTGATTCTAAAGATCAGCCTGGGTTAAGGTATCGTAATATGGCAATAATAAAAGAAGATAAAATAAAAAGAAAATCAAAAAAGAAAAGTTTACAGCACGGTGATGCAATAAAATTTCTTCAGGAACAAGGTGTATCAAATCCTGAAATGATTTTAGGGGGTATTTTAGAGGCTAGGAGAGGGGATCCTTCGACTGAATTTAAGTTTAAGTATAAGAAATATACAAAGAAATCAATATAAGCTAGTAAATATTATTAAAATTGAATTAAAATTAGATCTTTTTATTTATAAATAAAAAGACTATGACCACTTCTCATTTACAAATAATACCTGATTTTTATTCTTCAGTAGATGATTGTTTAAATTCACGATATAAAAAGAAGGTTATTACCAATCCTAGATATCGTAATTTTACACAAACCCATTTTACTGCTGGAGATGAAAATCAGTTTAATGAATATAGAGACGAAACTAATGGCGATCCTTGTTTTCAAAAGATTAATTTGGGTCATAATAGATTTCGTAATATTCCTCTAGAATATAAATGGTCAAAGTATAAAGATATTAGTGCTATAGCGGTTAATAACACTTTTCAATATATATTCCATAAATTTAAAAAGGGTATTTTTATTAAAATAAAAAATAATGAGCTCAAAGTTTTTCTTCCGTTCAGTAAAAATAATTTTATAAACGAATGGTCAGATAAAATTAAAGTAGATCCACGATTTGGGTCTATGGAGAAGTTTATTGAATATATAAACAAAATGCAAGGTAAAAAATTCCGTATTTCTGTGAATAAAGAAGTAGATAAATGGTATGCTAATAATTGTCTTTTACGATATGAATTTCCGATTAATGAGGGTGATACAAATGTTACTGTAATGAGTAATATGTTTAAGGAATTATGCAAAGAAAGAAAAATTCCAGATATAGAATTTTTTATAAATAGAAGAGATTTTCCTATTATAGAAAAAAATAATACTGAACCTTACTTTCATTTATTTGGTAAGGAAACTCCGTTATTATCTCATTTGTATAATAAATACTCCCCCATTCTTTCTATGGTAACGACAGAAAATAATGCTGATATACCTATTCCTACAGGAGATGATTGGTGTAGAATTTCCGCACCGGAGAATAGATTTTTTTCTAAAAATTGTAGATTATATAATATTAAAGAATTTAAAAAGAAATGGAAAAATAAAAACCCCGTGGCAGTATTTAGAGGAGCTAGCACAGGTTGTGGAGTAACTATAGATACTAATATGCGTTTGAAATTAGCTTTATTATCGGTTGAACATCCTTCTTTATTAAATGCAGGTATAACAAAATGGCAACTTCGACCTCGTAAATTAGAGGGGGAAAAATACCTTCAAACTATAGATGTCCCTAAAATGAATTCTTTAGGAATTAATCTGGTTAAATTTATGTCTCCTATTGAACAATCAGAATATAAATATATTGTTCATTTAGACGGGCATGTTTCTGCTTTTCGATTATCAATAGAAATGGCTATGGGATCTTGTATTTTATTAGTAGATTCAGAATATAGTATTTGGTTTAGATCGATGCTCAAACCTATGATACATTATATCCCAGTAAAAAAAGATCTTTCCAATCTAATTACACAAATTAAATGGTGTAAAGATAATGATAATACCTGTAAACAAATAGCCCAGAACAGCAAAAAATTTTATAAAAAATTTTTACAGAAAAAAGGGATTCTAGATTATCTACAAAAACTTTTAGTAGATCTTAAAAAATATAATGGGATTTATTTATATAATACAAAAACTCCTCTCCAAGCACAATTAGAATTAGAAAAGAAAATAAACTGTGATTACCCTCCTACAGATCTTAAAAATATAAAAAATAATATAGGGGTCATTCCTTCCCAGGGAAGATCAATAGGGATATTGGAGGGAATGAGATGGATAGTAAATATGGTAAATAACGTTTCAAACTTTAAGACTCATGCTCAGATTGGTAAAACTATATTTTCTAGTAAAAACTCAATTCTTTATTCCTATACTTTAGCTGGATTTCCTTGTATAGTCAAAAAGGCTCTTAATAAGAATAAAAAGATGGAAAATATACATGAGACATACATTGGAGTAAATGTAATTAATAGCCTAATAAAATATATACCAAATTTTGTATTTACATTTGGGAAAGATGACAAGGACAACGTAATTTCAGAAAATGCCGGAGGAATACCTTTTAATTCCTGGCTAGAAAGCAATAAATTCAATGTGAAAGATTATTTATTTATTCTTATACAAATATCCTACGCACTCCAAATCGCCCAACAACAGGCTGGGTTTGTTCATTGGGATCTTACACCTTGGAATATACTTATTCAAGAATTACCAAGCCCAGTTTCCTTTGATTACATGATAAATAAAAATAATATAATCAGAGTATCCACTAAAGTTATCCCTATTATAATTGACTATGGGAGATCCCATGTTATTTATGAAGGGAGGCATCATGGTTTTGTGGAAATGTATAGAATGAGTACTATTCAAGATATTTTAACTCTTCTTCTTACTTCTATAGTAGTAATAACCAATTTTAATCTTTCTTCCCAAGATAGTAAAATTATTATAACATTAGCTAATTTTCTTACTGGTGGAAAATATATTCCTAGAAAATTTAGTAATATTTCACAGGTACGAAATATATTTGATCAAAAGAAAAAATATTCAACTCTACTTATTCCCAATAAATATGAATTAGAAAAGCTTTCTCCTATAGATCTTATTACTTATATACAAACTAATTTTCCTCAATATGATTGGGGTATCTCTCGCATAGATGTACCCATATTTAGAATGGATAAAGGAAATCCTAGACAAGTATTTGAATTTGTTCTCGCCCGTAACCATAAAGAAAAAGTAAATTCTTTTATTAATGTATTCTCTCGTATTGAAAAATGTGATCTATCCAAACAACAAAATAATTTTTTTAATCATTACGCTGTACAAACCTTGGAAAGTACTTTAACTTCTGTATATAAATTATTATCTAAATATCTTAAAAATTCGGGTGAATTATTATTGCACAAACATTCAATTCTGTATGAAAAGGTCATTAGAAAACTAGCCAAATTTTATGAAAAAATAGACCAAAGTCCGGTAGAAAATATAGAATATAAAATAGATCCAATTTTCTCTCAATTCAAGCCGTGTCCATACACAGAGAAAACATTTCTTCTTCCCCGGGTAATATTAAACTTATTAACACAGGATGCTAACTCCTCGGATATAAAAGCTGCGAAAGATTCAAAGGATTATATAAAATATAAATATATGATTGAATATGTCCTAGCTTATAATGGAAAATTCAAACTCTCTAAAAAGAACAAAAAATACTATTCTACCAATTTTGATAATCTTTTTAAAATAAATAATATTAATATGCTCAATAATTCAGCTACTGTTAACACTCTACTACATACCGCAAAAATAATTTATACCCAGGATTATAAAGTTATTGATAAAAAAATAAAAGAAAATAAGGATACTGACGTAAAATGTAAAAATTCTCTAAAATATATTAAAAATTATGAAAAAATATTAAACTATATTTCACCAACCAAAAAATCCCAAGGAAAGAAAAAACCCAAGGAAAGAAAAAAACACAAGAAAAAGGAAACTAAGGAAACTAAGGAAAAGGAACCCTATTTCACCTTAGAAGAAATTAATGAAAGTAAAAAATTACCTTACCCTAAAATTTATGGAAAAAAAATATTAACATCTAAAATAATTGATGATGATGGAAATATGGTATTAGTATTTAATAACTTTTTATCTACTCGAGAAAGAACTGAATATATAAAACAAGCTCAAAGTACTTTAAGAAAACAAGGAGGTTCAACACTTTTTAAAACTCCCCGTATAGAAGTAGCTTACGCAAGGGGTGAAGAAAATTATAATTATTCTGGAGTTGATAGATACACTATACCCTTTCCTCCCAATATTATTAATATATCGGATAAAATAATAAAACAAGTGAAAACACTCAAGCCTGACAATCCTTACAACCAATATGACACGGGTGTAGATATATTATACGGAGGAAAGATATTAGAATCAAAATCATCTAAAAAATTTGGTAGAGGTGGAAGTATATCCTTTCATTCTGATGATGAAAAAGACTGGGGTATGGTAGGAGTATATTCTCTTGGACAAACTAGATTATTTAGAATAAAAGATTATGGTGGTAAAGGTCCAACTCGTTTTATAATTCCATTATTTGATAATAGTTTGGTCGTAATGTATGGACCGACTTTTCAAAAGAAATATTATCATGGGATTACTAAATTATCATCTAAATTAAAAGCAGGGGTACGACTATCTCTCAATATTCGTTATATAAAGAATTGAAAGAATTGGAAGAATTGGAAGAATATAATTATTTATTATAAATTTATAATAAATAATGGAAAATACTCCTTTAATAGTAAAATTTTACTGTGAATGTGGTCATGAAACTACATCTATAAATATACATAAAAAACATCTAGATTCTCACCGTATAAAAAAAAAGGAAAAAAAGGAAAAAAATATAACACCTCAATGTATGATTATATCACGCATGAACTGCGCTGTTTTGTAAAAATACTTTTTTAAGGGCGACTAACAAATTATTAATATTTTTTTTTGAATGAGAACTTGATAAAGTAATCCTCAATAAAGATTTAAGTACTTTTTAAAAATATTTCTATATTTTAATCTCTTGTAAATAATTTATTTTACTTTATTTTTTATATTCCTAATATAAAAATGGTCAAAGCTACTAAAACAGGAGCAAAAAAATTTGCTGCAAAACACGGAAAAGGAAACACTATAGGATCTCGTGCACAAGTTCTACACGGAGTAAAATACAAAACAAAAGGAGGGCTAATCAAATCTGAACTTAAGGTCAACCCCAAAACTGGCCGTATTGTAGAAAAAGCAAGATCGGCAAAAGCCAAAAAAATGTACAAAGCTAATGGTCTTAAACCCGCAACCAAAGCTCAAATGGCTCTACTACGTAAAATGAAACATTATTAATTATAATAAACACAATAAAAAAATGTATAGATTTCGTAAAATAATTTTATAATTTAGATTTTTTGAAAAAATTATAAAATCCTAGAAATTTTTAAAAATCCAAAAATATATCTAAATTGGAATTTTCAAAATAAGCAATTTCTTTAAATATTCTTTATATATTCTTTATGAACTGCTTATAATTGTGTAAGGTCTAAATGTTTGGACGGGAGATTTTTTTAGGTTTGTCTAGATGATCCACATCCACATACTTTAATTTCTAGTAAAAATCCTAGACCTATTCCAATTATCATTATGATACTAATTGTTGTAATCATTTAATAAAATGAATTTTTGATTTTAAAAGAATATTATCAATAAATCAAATCAACAATGAAAAAATCTAAATCTAATTTATATACTGGTGGCGGAGATCCTATTTATACTGAAATAGAGAAAACTATAAGAAGTAAAACTTCATTATATGGAGGTAAAAAGCGTTCTAAAGCTGATTTTATATTTTCTGTGTTAGGTAAAATCGATTCGTGTAATTCATTGATTGGTATGTTGGCAGCTAATTTGGATTCTAAATATAAGTCTGAGCTTTTAATTTTGCGTGATGTTCAGGGCAAACTTCAGACTATAGCGTCTCATATAGCTAGTGTATCAGATAAGAATAAGAAAAGATATAGTTTATGTTCTGAAGACGTGGTTTGTATAGAATCTAAGATAGATACATATGATAAGAAGTGCCCAAAGTTAACAGCGTTTATTTTACCTGGGGCTGGTCGCTTGGATTCTATGGCTCATCATTGTCGAAGTGAGATACGTAGTTTGGAGCGTAAGATGTATTTATTGAGTGAGCAACAGGCTAGTGTTATTAGAGAGGTAAAAATATTTACTTATATTAATAGGTTGTCTGATTTTTTGTTTGCCTTGGCGCGTTATTTGACAGTAAGCGAGGGATTAAAAGATGTAGTTATGGAATAATTTATAATTTTATTCTTACATATAATAAATGCAAGAACTTAAACAAACACTTAAACCATTTTTATTTTATGGAGGACTACTATTTATGTTCGTAGGAATAATAATGGAGATTGTAGCCTGTTCTATAGTTCCTTCGGTTGATTCTATAAAGGATACTGATTCAGCAAATCATGCAATTGATTCTGTAAAATTTCACAATTTAGCTATAACATTTGTTATAGCTTCTATCGCAATGTTCCTTTGTTGTGGAAACTGAAAGTAGATAAATTAAAGTCTTTTTTAGATAAAAGTAAGAGATTAAAAAAGAAAAATAGATATAATATCAGAAAGAGGTGTTTTTTATTGAGAACCAAGATAAAGAACAAAGTATGGAACAAATCCAATAATCACAATCCAAAAGGATTGTGATTATCCGGTTAGATACGACCGGTTAGAATTTTCTAAATATTTGATTTATTTCAAATATTGGAATTTATGTATCTGAAGTAAACTAAAAAATAAATTTATTTAATATATCTTAAATAAATTTCCTTCTTATTTTTTTTGCCCGGGATAACTTTTTGAACATTGACATTCTATTTTACCATTTTTACCCTTATCTCCAATTTTCACATTTCCTCCATCTACATAAGATGGACATTTTAAATATGTTTGATTAGTGCAAGGACAAACTCCTGCCGCAAAGCAGTATCTATTACAATAATCTGGGTTATTATAGCAATATTCAGGTTGTAAAATATTTGCTTTTATTCCGTGTCTTACTAGCCTATTTCTACTCCATCTTAATCTATTTAGAACTGTAAATATTAAAGAATTTGGTTTGCTCATATCAAATCCTTGTTTTATTATTCCATTTTCAAACATAGATACCCCACCTGCTGTATCAGCAGGGCTCCATAATCTTTCAGCGATTGCTGAAAGTCTTGGAAATAGTTTTACAAAAAAGTTAGCAAAATCAACTTCTTCTGTCCATAGACAGGCAGTTCCTCCTAATATTTGATTTAGATATTCATTAGGTATTTTTTCAGTTTGAGATGTATTTTTATTAAAATAAAGATGAGGATCATGATTATATACATTAAACCACGTTTTATATGGAGCACACCAAGAAGTTGATCCGGTTACCCAGTTACCACCACCACAATCTAAGTACCAATCAGTAGGTGTATCTATTATATTCCAATTCTTTTTGAGTATTGGTAGAGGGTCCATTTGCCATGCATTTATAATAGTATTTTGTTTATTAATTTTGTTTTCCATACCGGGATATTTTCTAGCAGTTTCTTCCCAATTCATGGGTTTTTTTCCTAAATCTTCAACAATTTTATGTACTTTAGATACAAAATTGACCATTAAAGGAGCTACATCCAAGTCATTTTTACCTCCCCAGCATTCTGGTGATACTTCATCTCCTCCTACATGTATATATTCATCTGGAAAATATTTAACGACATTAGTAAGAATATTTTTAACAACTTCATAAGTTTTACTATTGTTAGAATTTAGAGCACCAGATGGGGGTTCTAACGCCCAGGGTGCCTGGTTATACATTGAATTGGAAGGTTTACAGAGCATTATATCTGGAAAAGTTTCTCCCCATGATGTACTGTGCCCAGGCATATCTATTTCACATATTACTCTTATACCCCTAGTAGCAGCTTTTTTTATTAATTGTTGTATTTGATTTTTATTGTACATTTTTTTATTGGAATAGGCTGAATTTTGGGCTAATTCTGGAATATTTTCGAGTAGTAGAGGAAAACTTTGAGCATCTACAATATGCCAATGCAAAACATTCATTTTATTCATAAATAATCCATCTAATAATTTTAATAAATATGAAAAAGGGATATAATTTCTAGCAGTATCAATCATTACACCTCTCCATCCAAATCTGGGGCTATCTGATATATCCCAGGGTATATTTGGAATATAGTTATGACTATCATTATCTGTATTAAGTTCTACAAGATTTGCAAAAGTCATTAAACCGTATGATGCCCCTATAGAATTTTGAGCTGTTATGATAGCTTGTTTATCAGATACAGAAAGAGTGTAACTTTCATCTATTCCTTTTTTAGGGATATTATATGATTTAGAGAAATTTATTTTTATAGGAAATCCATTATTTTGACAAGGTTTGTTAAATATCATATTAGATATCAAGTCTGCTATTTCCCATATATGACAGTTTTCATCAGCTGAACATATAATTTTAATAGAAGAAGGGAGTTTTAGGGTATTTGAACCTTTTTTAATTTTTTTAGGTAAAGGCCATAAAGATTGTTTAACCTTTATTTGATTTGGGTTATCAACACCATAAACTTCTAAGTTATATATTTCTTTTAATTTTTTATTTTGATCTTTTAATTTTTTATTTTGATCTTTGTTTCTTCCAAGGGTTTTAAGCATTACAATATATAATATAAATATAATACTTAGAAACAAAAGACATATTAATAATATAATTAAAATATTATTCATTTATTATATTTCTTTTATAAAAACTTATATAAATATATTCAAAGGATCAAATGTCTTTTTTAATTTTTTAATTTTCTCAACGATTTGATTAGGAAAATATGTATTTGGGCTGTACAAAGATGGGTAATTAGAATATTGATATTTTCCCATATTGTTAACAATACTATTTTCCCATATATTAGTTTGATAATCTATCTTCTTTTTTATTAATTCTGCATTATCACAATTATCTATATTAGAACCAGTGTTTTTATTGGATGGTAAATAATTCATATATTGTACTTGTCCTAATATACCATAAGAACTAGTAAATTTCTTAAATATGCTATCACTGGAACCTAATTTCTTTCTTGGGTATACATCTATAGCTAAAATCATGTTCCATGAATTTTTGCCTGTTATTTGTTTAGCCTTTTGTATAGAATCTTCAGATAATAAATAATCCCAAAGCAGGCCAAAATCTATTTTTTTCGATTCTATCAATATACTCATATGATTAAATGTTGGATGAGTTTCATAAAATTTATTAATCTGCCCTGAAGGAAAACTATATGCTGGACCACCGTCCCACAGTTCTAATATTTTTTCGTAATCTGTAAAAGGGTGGAATTCGATGTCATTAAAATAATCGGCTGTAATGTAGTTTACTAATAAATTAATTAATTTTTTTGCATTTTCTTCTGAATGTTGGATGCATTGGCCTTGTATTTGTATTATATTGTTGGAACGGGTGGGCCATATTTTGAAGGCGAATGATATACAGTCGAATATATTGTTATTACTTTCAGATAGTTTTATAAGGTTATTATGAATAAAAGTCCAATATTTAATAAAATCTTTTTTATTATTATATTTATTTTTACAGAAAGAAGTGAAATAAACAGTTAATGGTGGAAGAGGAACTGTGTTAATATAAAATTTAGTTACTATCCCAAAAGTGTTATGTCCAGCACCCATTAACATATTAAATAATTCTTTTTTATCCTGTTGAGATTTTTTTCCTATATGTTGTAAACAATATTTAGATTTGGTAGGATCATAAGTAATAATGTCGGCACTATTTATATTTTCACATGAAAATCCATATGCTCTACTAAGAAATCCGTACCCTCCTCCTAAGGATAGCCCCGCTAGTCCAACAGTAGCACATGTACCTCCTGGAAAAGTTCGACCATATTTTTTCAATGTTTCATATACGTGAATTAAACGAGCACCTCCTTGAGCGTAATTTAAGGTTGTTTTAGTCATTTTATTTAAATATACATTTTGACAACCTTCACATGAAGAAAGATTAGTGTAGCTGTGACCTCCTCCCTTGACTACAATTTTAAGAATATTTGTCCAATAAAATTTATTATTGTTTTGTTTATTAATTTCTATTCCTCTTACTATTTGTTGAACGAGATTAACAATCTCGTTAGCATGTTTAGGAAAATAAATCCTATCAGGTGTTTTTCGATAATTTAAGGCGTTATAAGGGGAAGAATATTTTTTAAAATTAAAAGATCCTGGTAATAGTTTATTTTTACGAGGTAGGTCATCATTTTTATCTAAAAATGGTATAAAGGATCGAAAGGGTTGATTTTTTATTTTTTTAGAGTGTTTTATGGTAGGTATATTTCCATTATTATCAAACCCATGACCAGTAGAAAAATTATCACATATATTATTATTAGATTTTGTAATAATTAGTAATACTATAGGTATAATAATTACAATTACTATAAGAATTATAAGAATTATAAGAATTACAATATTGCCCATTTATTATTTTACTGTTTAAAATAATAATAATAATAAAATTATCTTGAGATTAATAAGTTACTTTAACTTCCATAGTACCTGTAATAGGTTGTACATCAACATATTCTTTTCCATGAATTGTTTTATTTATATTGTAGATCTTATTATTTATTTTTACTTCATTTGCACCTGGTAATAGCAATGATATTTCTCCATCGTATGCATATTTAGTGGTTAGCTGATATGTAGCTCTATCATTGTATATATTTTTTGGAATTAATGTAGAATTATCACGATTATAGCAATAAGCAACTATTTCTTTTTGTGTTGCAAACCATAGATAATCTTTATCTTTCTGAATTCTATTAAAAAGGGTGATTAAAGCTGTTCCAGGGGTTGCAATCCAACAAGAGTCACAAGATTGTTTACAACTAGTACTTTTTGTTTCATTCCATTGTAGATCGCACTTTCCGGTGGGTATACCTCCTTCTACTTTAGGATCACCCGAAGGTCTTTTACTCCAGTCTATCTCAGGAAATTTATTAGTGTCTGGATCATAGAGTGGTATTGATCCATTCCATTCTGGTTTAAGAATAGATTCACATTTAGGATTATCACAACAAGCACATGTAATATTTTGTACAGACATGGGAGTAACGTCAGGTGAGTTATCACAATCTACATCCTTTCCTGTTTGAGGATCAGTTGGATTAAAATCGTGTCCTGCAAGTATGATCATACTATTAGGAATATTCATAGCAATTTCATATTGTTTGAAATAGTTATTTGTAATAGTGTCAATACTACCTTCATCTAAACCATGATTAAGATCAATTTGATAAGGCCATGACCATACGGGATTTATACCAACTTTCATTATTCCTTGTTTATATATACTATTAGTAATATCTGTTCCTGTAGTTGGAAGAGTATCAGTTGTATTTACAGTTTCTTGATAAGGAGGCCAACTAGTTATTCCTAGAAATTGATCAGTGGATATATCTGTTACGGTTCTTGCACTGATATAGTTATCCTGTAAAGCTTTTACAAAAGGAACAATGAGATAATTAGCAGATGAATTTCTAGAATTATCTATACCACCACAACCTCCTTGTCCCAAACATGTTTTACATCCCTTAGGAGCTCCAGCAGCTTGACATTCTTCTGCACAGGAATTATATCCAGGTTTGGGTTTATTACAATCAGTTTCTGTATGACATGAGTTATTATTTCCTGAGCATTTTCCATTGATGCATGTTTGGGTACAATTAAAGTCTGTATGGCAAAAACTGTCATCGCATATACCTCTGTCTCCAGGGCTACCACCGTCTTTAACTGATTGTCTTTTAGAAGCTAATATAGGTAGGGTACCATGAGGATATGCATAAGAAAGTTGTTCTTTAGGGTTTTGATATATTTGTTCTCTAATTAGTTTTGCACAATAAATTATATTATCACTAATGTATTTTTCTGTTATACTTCCATCTGCGGCGGTAAGATGTTGATGACCATGACCTCCAATTTCGTGCCCTAGTTTAACAACTGCCCTAAGCCAATCAAGATCTCTGGTAAGCCATAAAGTATTATAATAGAATGAGAAACGAATATCCCAATTATTTTTCTTCCATTCATATAATAACCATCTCCAGCATTTGACTCGCGCGTCATCGAAACAGGCGTTTAATGCGTGAGGTTTATCTCCTTTCCAATGGGCTATAGAATATTTATGATTTACAGCTTTATGAACACGTGTTTTTAGGTGGATGTAAAATATTATTGAACTAATAATACCTAATCCAAATATTGTAAATAGAACAAATTTATTATTTAGTAATCCAGGAAGAGGTTTATATATAGAGGATATACCTATTAATATTGATGATATAATAATTATTGTGCATATTATTAATAGTATAATTGAAACAGGTTTAATTATTTTATGTGTTTTTACTCCCCCAGGGATAGCAATTAAGTATGGTTTATCATTAGAATTAAGATTAAATACATTATAAGCTAAAGTATCATTAATGCGTGGATTAATTCCTTGATGTGATATACCTAATAATTTATTATTTTTACCGCGAACCTCGTAGTATTCTATACCAGGAATAGTATCCCATGTTAATTTAGCACTCATTTCTCCTTTATCGTTTGTAAAAGAAGATATGGAGGGGTTTATAAGAATCATATTACGAGCAAATTTAGATATTTCTATACCACCAATTCTTAAAGTACTTCCTGGAGTTTTAGTGTCAATAGTTACTCTTAGCCATATACATGACATTGTGGTTTCAGAGTTTATATCAATAGTACTTTTTTCCCATTTATTAGGTTTACTTCCTTTTGTATTCAATAACCATTCAGGATTCATTTCTGAATTTTTATTTGATATCCCAAGTTGTGCAAAATTTTGTCCCGATGATTTTGTAATAATAGATATTTTATAGTTTCCTGGTTCAATATCTATAGCATATAACATATAAGTACTTGAAAGAAAATCTCCTATATTATCAGGTTTTACTCCTCCTCCACTTGCTGGATGATAACACCAAGGGCTATAATCACTTTCTTCATAGCAACATGATTTATTAAGACAGTCTTGTTTTAAATTATCTCCGGGGTAATTTGGTAAGCAATCTTGTTTTTGATTAGTTGGTAAATCGCACTTATTTGTAGATCCTGTACTATATTGTAGGATATTTTTTAACCAATCAGACGGGTTTGGAGTATATCTGAACAGTAAACAGTTTCCTTTTTGATAGGCGTCTGTTATATCATATGATATACGAATATATTGTGCCATAACGGGATCACATAATTCAGGACGCCATTGCCACGTTGGCGATATATCTTGAATAGACCAATTGGTCCAAGGCCCGAAAGGGATCTTAATACCTTGTCTATAGTAGTTCTCACCAGTTCCTATAGAAAAATATGTTGAAAAAGGTAAAGTAGTTTGGACACATCTCTCGGTAATAACATGACCAAATCCTTTAAAGTTATTGACTGAGGAAGAATTATCTCTAAAAGGTTTTCCTAATAAATTTCCACCAGTCCAAGATATGGAAGATACCCTATCTATGTAATCTATCCCAATAGATTTGTTAGAAAACCCTTCAAGTATAGTATCATTAGATTGAATACGGTCACCTGCACTATCAAATTTTAGAACACTAGATAAAGGGAATGTAATAGCTTCACGATCATTTTTACATTCTCCTCCCTGACCAGTATCTTCTCCTTGAATACCACAATATATATGTTGTTGCCATATGGGAATTGTAGGAGCATTATTATAGGTATCATGAGCATTTGAAAGTTCTTTTTTAAAATTTCCTGATTGTGCTACATCTGAAAAATTTACAGATTGTAAAGGTTTATTCATTCCTTCCAATTGTATGGTTTGATAGTAATCATAGGGTCTTCCTAGTCCTAATTGAATATTTTTAGGTCTTTTACCGTTATTAATAAATGCTCCCTCATAATTTGTTGGTGTGCAATATGTTTTTGATGGGTCGGTGAAGGGTGCCCATTTATTAGATCCGCCTTGGCAGTCAGTTGTTTGTTTATTAATATTTTGAGGGTTACCATCATTTTTATATCCTGGTTCTTTGGGACCTGTTTTGACCGGCCAACCGCTTTTTTGAGGTAAATGTTTTCCTTTAATATTACTAAATGACTCAACAATATCATTATTATTACTAAGGGTGTAAGTTGCGGTAATTCCTTGGGGAACTACACCTAAAGAACCAGTTACATCCATGAAATCACCTGAGTTCATATCATATATTTGATCTACCAAAGGTGTTCCATCATCATCCACCCATAGATTGAAATTTCCATAGCATGTGCCTTGTCCTTTAGGTGAACAACCTCTGCCTTCAGGGGGTAGAGTAATTCCTCCAGCTAAAGGTCCTCCAAGTTGCTCAGTATCATACATAAGAATATTTATATCTACTCCCAATTTGTTCTTGTATTTTTTGAATTCTTGTAAGAATATTCTAAATTTTTTCCTTAGTCCTATAGCATTTGTAATTTGAGTCTTCTTATTTTTATTTTCTTTTGTAATATTCTTGGCAGCCCAAGGTGTTGCTTCTCCTTGGGCTCCACCTGAGAATTTTAAAGCACCTATTTGTTTAGTTGAGGCAGGATTTTCACATGTCATGGGAAATGAAGAATCATATTTAGTACGACACACTCTATCATCACTTACTTCATGATAAAGAGGATTATTATCTTTATCTTTATATAATAGAGCATTATCCCATTTACATTTATGTTCGGCTGCCATAGAATTACAATTATTCTCAAGATCATCCCAACTTCCTCCTTTTACATAAATACTTGAACAAGCGGTAGAGTATCCTCCTATTTTATTATTTTCATCAGTTACATATAAACATGTCGAAGCGCTTTGGGGTGCATTTGAAGTATCGTATTTAGAGGCGCACCCTACAGGCCCCGATCCACAGGTAGTACAATTCTCACAAAGATCTCCACCATGCATTCTAAAAGCTGGCATACTAGAGTTAGAAATCATATTTTTCCAGTAATTAGAGGATATTTTTTCTCCGGTGAAATAATTCTTCCCAGCGTATATTTGCCCAGAATAACCAGGGGTACCCTCTTTCTGACTACCACCCCAAGTATATCCGGCATCGGTAACACCTGTTTCAAAATTAGTCATCCATCCATCAAATCCGTAGGCTACAGCTACATCTACCATCTTTTTAGCTAATAGTTTTGGATCTGCTAGAGCTTGCATAAACCAAGAATATTGACCACCATAATAAATCTCTTGAAAGAAAAGACCGCAACCATATATTTTTACCCCATTTTTATGTGCTGCATCTATCATATATTTTGTGGGAAAAGTAAATCTACCCCCTTTACCAGCTCCGCTAGTACCTTCAATAATAGCACCTACTGATGCCGCCCCATTCGGACAGTTTTCTCCAGAAGGACACGATCCTGGAATTTCTGCATTTATATCACACATACCTATACCCATATTTTTAGCGTCTATATTGTAGAGTTCAATATCAGCCCCGCTGCCTTGATCACCAGCAAAAAGAGCATATGTATCTATATATTGCCAATTCCACATAAATCCGAATCTACTAGGTCCAAGAAGAGTACCTGACATAAATTGTGTGGGACATCCCGTAGCATCAGGAGAAGATGTTGAATAGGTAAAATAGGGAGTATATTTTTTTTCCGGAATTATTTGCAAATTTTTATTTATAATACGTTTAGCGAGTGGTTCAACAGATCTCGCGTATTCTATTATACCATCATCTTCTTTATTCCATCCCAAGAGTTGGGATATACTCCAACCCGTGCGAGAAGGAATGGTATATTTCATATTTTCGGGAGATTCTTGAATTATAGTAGTCCAACATATTGGAGGCGTATTTTTATTTTTTCCAGTCACGTATGTTCCAGTGCATAAAACTTCTGATTTAATATTCTCGGGAATTTCTCCCACAACTACTGAATTATCATCTTTTATAGTGAGATAAATATTTCCAGTTATAGGAGTACCTATTCCTGGACTTGCCTCAATAGAAATAGCCAATCCACCTGGTTGAAAAAATCCTTGTTGATCGCAAAAATTGTTTCCAATAACATAACGACAAGTATACCCGTTTTGACATTCATTTGATTTTTTAGGTGTAGTAGCTCCTGGAGCCCAATTTAAGTTACATGTTTTTGATGTGTCTATCTTTATATTTGTACCACTTCCTTTGACACAATATCCGGTATTAATATCCTTAGATAATTTTTTACTATTAGGATCATCTGATAAATATATATGTCTATTACCGTCCATACCATTCCATACACAACATATATCCGAAGAAACATTCGTAATTTTTCCTTCTTTGTCGATAAAAGGTAATTCAGATATATCTATTAGTTGCAATTTACCTTTTTTTCTTCCTAAATATTTTCCAAACTTGATATTATATAGAAATCTATTAGAACTATCATTATTCCACACTATCATTCTCCACTTATCATTAGTTGTATTCGCCGTAGTAATTTCTTGTGCTATAATAGTTAAGGGGTCTTTAGCAGCAAGAGAAAATTTTTTACCTTTCTGTGCCCGAGATAAACTAATTATTCTTACGGTACCAGGATAATGGGTAGGTCTATTATATTTCATACCATGATTTAATATACCCACAGGATTTAATTGATGTTGTAATTCTCCGATTTTTTCCATTTATCTATTTATATATTTATATATAAAAGAAATTTATTACGCCCAATAATAATTTTATTGCCGATTTATTATTTTAAACAGTAAAATAATAATAATAAAATTATTTAGGATGGATTACGCGTTATTGAATGAAACATCTTTCGCTGAACTTACTAGAATGGCTCAAGATATGGATATAAAACCAAGACGTAAAAAGAAGGATCTTATTAGGGATATTACTGAAGCATTTCAACAATATGAAAAATATAAAAAAGATAAAGTAGATAAGTATAGACGTGTTAAACAATTAGGAAATAAAGGTAAGGAAGGAATAACATTTTTAGTAGAAGATAAAAAGGGGTATAATTTTGCTATGAAAACTTTTCGTAAAAGCAAATCTTCTAAATATCTTCGTTTAGAATATACTTTGCAAAAGAAGGCTGCTTCTGTTGGTGTATCTCCGCGTGTTGTGGAATATGATAGCGTTTCTAAATATATAGTGATGGAGAAAATGGATAGTCATTTGTATGATTATATGGTTAAAAATAAAAATCTGCTTAGAAATCAGCAACTACGAATTTTAGATATTTTTGAAAAATTAGATAATGTGGGGGTATTCCATGGAGATTCTAATATTCTTAATTACATGATAAAGAATAAAGAAATATATCTAATAGATTATGGAACAGCCCGAGAAGTAACTTCTCAATTAATTAATAAATTAGGTACTTCCACGCCTAATATAAAATATATGACTTTGGGTCTTATATTAAAGCTTCGCGAATTTAATTTCCCTTCATCTTCCTGGAAATATTTAAAGAAAAGAGTTTCCCAAGAGGATAAAATAAAATTTAAAATAGAATAAGCTTTTTAATAAATGGGAACTCCTTGGAAAAATAAATGGAAAAATAAATATTGCGGTATTAGCAAGGGTCGTTTACGTCCTGGTAAAGATAAAAACGGTCTAGGTTATAGTATATTTCTAAAATGTTCTCATGGTTTTTATCGAAGTGTTTTAAAAGAATGGGTTAAAAAATGCCCAAAATCTAAGCCAACTTGTCCTATATGTCGAAAAGAATTTTCTGCTGATATAGTATTTAAAAAATAAAATCGGGTGAAATGATGTATTTTATTTTTTATATTCTGGTAAGAAATGAATGATGTTCTTGTTCTTCAAACGAATTTTGCAGTTCGTTTACTTCATCAAGTAGTTGTTTATAATGATCCATAACCTCTAGTTTAATTGTATTATATTCTGTTAATTGCTGCGATGTTAGTTGAGAAGAAATCTTATCTATTTTTTGTATGGTAATATTCATAGTTTCTATAGTGGCTCCTAATTGATTAGGAAGCCATGTAGTGATGGGAGTTCCTCCTGTAGCAACAGGGTGTTTAGTATTTTTGATAATATATACTTTAGTTATATTCCAATGTTTTCTACGAAATAATCTAAGAATATTTAGATTTTTAAGAAAAGCTAGCCCGCATTCAGCGTTTAAACAAATGGTATCAATAAGTTTAACATTTTTGGACATTTTATTATTATACTCAATATATTCTTGATGATCTTTTGGTCTATATTGGCGTAGATCGTACAGATATTCGGTAAGTTTATTTTTAGGATAATTAATATCAAAAAGGTTATCAATAGAAGGAATTAATGAATCTTGAGCACCAGTTTCTCCTCTATAAGAATGTGATTGTTTAGTTCCGTCAGGGAAGTTGAATACTATTGATTGATCAGGGTACATTTTTTTATTTCCTTTTTGTCCCATGATAAATGTTCTGAAAGAGAGATATTTACTTTTTTTACATGCTTTCCACATATGGTTGAGTGATTCTACTATTTGCAGAAATATTTTAAAATGGTTGTTTAAATGGGTGGCTAAATCTTTCAAATCAGGTGATTCATTGGTTCTAAAATTATGGGCGGCCTTTAGAATATTTTGCTGTTCTTCTAAAAGTTTTCCACTATAGGATACCATAGCTACATGAGTATTGATAAAACCTTCTTCACTATTATTACCATTAAACATTCTAATAGCTCGATATGAATCCGGATGACCGGGATTTTTATGGTCTACTAAAACAGCGTTATTAAGACCATATCCATACGAATATTCTAACCAAGGAAAATTTTTTACTTTTTGGCTAAGTATAAGTAAGGGTTTAGATATATTGGGAGGTAAATTTGTTCTAGCTTTACCATATTCACCCTCTTCGTATTCTGCCCATGGATTTTCACGTTGAAGATGGTAGTGAGATGTTTCTAGTGAATAAGCCGAAGCCAAAAAACAATAATCTCTGTATAGACATGCTATTAATTTTTTATCTGTAAGTAAGCTCATGTCAAAATATGGAAGTTTTTCATCTACAGTTTTTGCGAATAAATTATTAGCAAGAAGACCTTTCCCATTATCTTTCTGATTTATTCTCATCTTATTTAAAAGCCAATCTATAATATAATATTTTATAGGTAAACTTTCGTATGGTGTTCCTACTGGAAGAAATCCGTTTTTTCCTGGGTTTACAGAGAACCATGATTCGGGGTATTTAGATTTCCAATAAGAAAAAGTAGACTGCATTATTATCTAATTATAGATTTTTCTTTTTTAAATATAAGAATATAAGAATATAAGAATATATACTAATTTTATTACATTGATCTTAAAGTATGAAAATATATAAAAAAATAATGAGTGATAGACAATTTATAACAACAATTTTAATTTTATATTTAGTGATAGAGTTAAGAGAAAGTTTTGTGATAACTTAAAATGAAATTGTATTTAAAAAAATATAATTTAATAAAGATGTCAGAATTAATAGATAAATTTTGTATTGATTTAGATACATCCTATTTAGATCAATTACCATTAGAATATCAAAATAAATTCAAAGAAGAATCAATTCGAGCACTTAAAACTAAAGGAACTCGAAAAGATATAGCTCGAATAGTTATCAATCATTTTAATAATAGACCTATTCCAAATAGAAAAAAAGCTGAAAATCATCTTAAACAAATGTCGGTTGCTCTTACAGGGGCTATATCTGGTTCTATTTTTGTAGGTACTCATTTAGGTACTAAAGGAGCTGTATTACAGGTTCATAGTGATATTTTACCTTGTCGTAGGATTTTGAATCGTATAAGACCATTTTCTGATTTATGGAATAGATTTTTAATAAAATTAGGTTCAGTGGAACCTTTTACAGATATGTCTATTAAAGACAGAGAAAAATGGTTATCGAAAAATCAAAGTACTTCTGATTTTTTTGATGAGAAGGATCGTCTCCAGTTATTACAACCAGGAGTGGGTGATTTTGATAAAAAGAAGGGTAGTATATTTGTATCATTTCTACCTGGTCCAATTTTAAATAATATTTTAGGACCCAATCCATCTTCTTCAGATGGATATTGGTCTCCTGAAGAAATAGATAGAACTGTTATTCAGTATACGGGAAAAACATCAACTTTAGTAGTAATGAAAGTCTTTTGGAAAATTTCTACATCTTATCATATTACTAATAGTTTTGATAATCTGGTAATAGATATTGAAAACCCTAGTGTATTCAAGAAAAAGAAGGCTAAAGAAAAAGAAAAAATTGTAGTTATAGGAAGTATAGCTAAATCATTTAAAAAAGATAAAAAACGTTGGGTATCATCTTCAAGCCAGGATATAGGGTTTTTAGTTCCAAGAAAGCAATTCAATATTAAACTAGCTTCAAAATTAATTCCTTCAGTTTTGAAATTGAGTGATAATTCTGAAAGACTCTTTCAGAGGTCAACTAAGGGGTTTACTGCCAGTGCATTTAAATCATTATTACAAAAGATAATACGATTAATGCCAGAGAAAATAGAGATGATTAAAAATCAATATCTTCCTGCTGAAGAAGTATTGTTACTTTGTTTATCTTGTTTAATGGCTAATCCGGGTTCTTTTGTTCCTAATATTCAACGTTTTGTAAGTGGCTTAGAATCATGCACAAAACGTCTGGCAGTGACTATTTTAGAAGACAGTTCACTTCCTCAAGAAGAATCTAAATACTTATTTCAATTACTAGCTTCCGCTTTGCTTAGCCAACGTGTAAAAGAATGGAAACCTACTAAAAGTCTTATTAAGAGATGGTATAATACGGCTTTAATAGCTTTTCGTAGTAGGAATAGTTTTGGTATTAGATATAAGGAAGAAATAAATAAACATCCATATTTTTTAAGTGTTAATAATACTATTAAACAAAATTCCTCAGCAATATTAGACGAATTGAAAAGTTTTCAATGCGATTTGGCTTTGGCTAGAGGATGGGCTAATAATAATTACAAAGAAACCAAGGCTTTATGGAGACCTTCTATTATGAAATTGGCGCACTGCGTTGATCAGCATTGGGCTACTCAGCTTGTTTATTTTTTTCCTTATAAATCAGTAATAGAATTGGGGGAGAGTGAAAAGCTTAGTGTTCCATTTTCTCCATTGTTTCGCTCTATTTGGAATAAATCTTCTTCTATAAATCCTCGTGAGGGTCATTCTGAGGATTTTAATAAGGATCCATTTTTTCTTGTAATAAGAAAAGCTCAAAAGCAATTTCTAATTGCTTTACAATCTAAGCAAAAAAGACGAAAACCTCTTTCTTCCGTAACTAAATTAAATTATGAATTACATCCTTCATGGATAGCAGGTTTGGTAGGAGTTTTATCAGTAAGATTAAAAGGAGTTAATACTATAGTTACATTGAAGACTGATGATCCTTTACAATTAATAGCTATTCGTGCACCGCGTTCACGTAGAGGGAAAGCTGAATATAAACCTCTTACTCCTGAGCAGGAAGAACAAGCTATTGGAATAGCACGTGACCGTCTTTTGAAAGGTGTATCT
>Ga0222718_10001406_pt1 | contig 23114 bp, 30 predicted proteins | sample C33_27DmetaG_FD_165045 | JGI IMG/M metagenome (GOLD analysis project Ga0222718, IMG submission 165045) | Estuarine water microbial communities from San Francisco Bay, California, United States - C33_27D | ecosystem: Environmental > Aquatic > Marine > Unclassified | place: USA: California...
ATGTCATGAAGCCTGATAGCACGACAGTGTTTAGCTTTCCAATGCAATCACCTAAGACTGCAATCACACGAAATGACATGTCAGCTATTGAGCAGTTAGAGTTGTGGTTAGTTTATCAGTTGCATTGGTGTGAACACAAACCTTCTGTCACTATCTCTGTGAAGGAACATGAGTGGATGGATGTAGGAGCATGGGTCTATGAACACTTTGATAATGTGTCAGGCATTAGCTTCTTGCCACACAGTGAACATACTTATCAGCAAGCACCTTATCAGGACATTGATGAAGAACAATACAAAAAGTTCTTGACACAGATGCCAGATAGTGTAGACTGGAGTAAGTTACCTGAGTTTGAAAAGGAAGACACAACATCAGGTGGTAGGGAGTTGGCTTGTACAGCAGGTGTCTGTGAAGTAGTTGACTTAACGGCTGCTTAAAACAGAAAGGATTATGATAATGTTAAATGGTAAATGGACAAAGGAAAACTTTGAAGTTCATCACGAACAGAATCCAGAAATATATGATATGTTCTGTAAGTTTGCTAAACAGATGGCAGCAGTAAAAAAATACTACTCTGCCAAAGCTATCTTCCATAGAATGAGATGGGAAACCGCTATTAACGAAAATGATTCTGAATTTAAAATCAGTGACGGTTGGATTTCACATTATGCAAGAAAGTTTTTGGAAGAGCATCCTGAACATAAGAACTTTTTCAGAACTAGAACGCCGAAAGAAAGCTATCTATCTTGATAGAGTGTAGTGGATTAGACCTGTTATGGTGGCAGTGGTGGATACTTGCTATGATTACAACCAACACTGTCATCAACTTGATTGTCTTCTTTAGACACAGATTTAGGAAGTAATAGGGTTTCCCATGACGGTGGGAAAAGCATAGTGACTGAACAACCTTCTGTAACGGGGGTAAGGTATACACGGGGAGTGGTACTCCTGCTCAACCAGCTAACGTGTAGTTCGGGTGAAGTATAGGAAGTTACTAGCCTGATGTGGGTATCATCCAAATCCCACCTATGCACTTTATGAAAGGATTTGACAATGGTAGGCAAGATTGATGTAAAGGATGTAGTTGACCACCCAGATGGTTCAGCAACTGTAATATTTGAGTTTGACGAAGCAGCAAAGAAAGCACTCATTAACGAAGGGCTTATCTCACTGCTTGAGAAGGCAGTCAGTGAGCATCACCCAGAGTATAAAGCAATTAAAGGAGTAACAGAGAATGATATGGAAACAGGGTGATGGGTGGATACAATACAATCCGTCACCTAACCATCCGTGTTATGATGAGTGGCAGAAACTAAAGCAACAGAAGGAGAAGGAAGATGGAGAACCTAGAACCAAAGAAGGAAGACAGAAAGAAGTTTGATATTGACCTTGAGTATGGTAAGGTACGTGAGCAAATGGTAGCTGACATGCTTCAAGATAAGAAGATTGAGGTGAAGAGTGAAAGAGACGTATGGCAGAAGACTGGAAACATTGCGATTGAATATGAGTGCTACGGAAAACCAAGTGGCATCAATGCTACGGAATCAGATTACTGGTTTCACAATCTATGTATTGGCGAAGATACGTTTGCTACTATTGTATTTGATACGAACAGCTTGAAACGCATCATCAACAACCTTGATTACAAACGCAGCGTATCAGGTGGAGATAATAATGCATCACGTATGTACTTGCTCAACCTACAGAAGTTGTTCTCATCCGATGTAATCAAAGCATTTAAGGAGACAGGGGATGAATTGGCTAGAGAAGCAAGCTAAAGAATTTATGGAAAGGAGAAACATGAGTACAATTACAGCATCAGAATATCAACAGAAAGCATCTGAGACAGCTATCTTCCCTAAACAAAAAGCCCTTGAGTACATTACTCTTGGGCTGACAGGGGAAGCAGGTGAGATTGCAAATAAGGTGAAGAAACTTATTCGTGATGGGGCAGATGAGGAAACACTAGAGCAGAAGAAGATTGAGATTGGCTATGAACTTGGTGATGTACTGTGGTACTGTGCTATGTTAGCACGTGAGGTGGACATTAACCTTGGACATATTATGGAAAAGAACATTGAGAAGTTGCATTCACGTAAAGAACGTGGTACACTAGGTGGGTCTGGCGATAACAGATAATAATAATCTCCTTTCTAAATCATGGGTAAACTAAAGGGGGCAATTAAGCCCCCTCTTTTTTGTACATTAAAACAAACTACGTTTATAACGTCCTCTTAAACCTATTTCATTTAACTTACGCAAGTCTGTAACATCTGATAAGTCTGGGTGCTTACCAGTCATATCGTAAAACCTAGCAACAATAGCACTCTGCGCTTCAGCATTATATGTTCGTAGTTTAAACAGTTCTTGTACATAAGCAGGGTTATCTGCTCCTTTAGACTTGATACCATGTTTATATATCTTACTTTTTATACCCGTAGCCATTTGCTTGATACGGGCTTTAATTTCCTTATCTATAAACTCCTCACTTTTACCTTGCTCAATAAATTTTTCCTCTAGTTTCATCATGCTTTTAACCATTGAAGGTAGTATACCTGACATAGTTTCATTTATAGCGTTATCAACTGTTCCAACACCTGTTCTACTTCTAAAATCCCAATCACGATAACCATACTTCAGCAAGAACTCTTGTTCTTCTGTAGCATCATCCATAATGTTTAATCCAAGACCAAACTTGAGAAGCGGAAACTCCCTTTCTTTTTCACCGGGTTTAGTGGGGTATGCTTTAGCAGGTGCTAAATCTTCAGGTGGTTCTACACCAAATACATTCTCTCCAATGTATCCAGTTAACCCACCTTCTTGTGTAGTAAAGCCTCTGCTTTGCACTCTCTCTGTAAAACCTTTACTAAAAGAACCCATTATACTCATGTCAGGGTCACTACTATAATCACGAATAGTCTTATCTCTAAAGCCTAAACCACGTTCAATGTCTATCACTTGTTGATATGGCTGTGCGATACGAGTAGTAATGTCACCAAAGAACTTACCTACAGATTCTGCAAGTGCCTCTTTTGTTCCAATTTTAGCTTCTCCACTAGCCATTTGAAATATGTCATCTATTAATTCCCCAAGACCAGTATTGTTACGGAAATTAGTACCAGTAAATAGTTTGACAAATTCTTTACCATCAAACCACTCATTAAAGTCTCTTTCAGAAGATAGCATCTTCCTCATACCGTTACCTAGATAGGCTAACTGTGCTAAAGGAAACTGTGGTGTTACATCAATTACCTTATTTGTCCCCGGTATCCGTAGCTTATTATCATCTGTAATTAAACCTGCTTCTGCTGCCATATACATTGTACCAATAGCTGACCAACCAGCCATACCACGAGCAGCCATCTCTGCATTGTAAGTAGCTTTACCAGATGCTGTTACAAAACTACCACCCGCTTCACCTAAACCAAATATTTTTCTGGTCATAGCAGTAGGTAAGCCTAGTGTTGTTTCGTACATATATTCCATTGACTTAAACATAAATCTTGGAAACGGTACAATAAAAGTTGAACCGGGTACGTAGTTAAAACCTTTCAATAAATATTTAAATGCAGCATTTTTAGGACCACTAGCATACGTTGCGTCAAGTGATGCATCTACAGCGTCAGTAACTAGTTCCTTAAATGGTCTAGTTTCTTTTCCGACAAACGCTTTATTGTCTCTCATTAAGTCTTCAAATCTACCACTGTCCATAACTTGCATTAAATCAAGGTCATATTCACGTTTAACCAGTTGATTTAATTTGTCCATGAATACAGTTCTTCTCGCAAGAAATTCCTGCATACGGTTAGGACCATTTATGAAATGTACAAAGTCTTCCATTGCACTAAGTGTATAATCAAAACCCTTACCAACTTTTGTTTTTGCTTGACCTCTACCTTTTGCTACTCGTATTTCATTAACCTGTTCATACATTCTTGTATACAAGTCACGAAATTTTTCATTGCCTAGTATATAATCAGCGTATTCTTTTATACCCTTACGGTCACGAAACATTTCTCCGTATACACGAAAGCTATTTTTAAATGGATTTTCAGTTACAAAACCTTTTAGGGGTTTAAGATTACCTGATGCAGCACTTGCTCCAGCATGAATACCATTAGTAAATAAGTTTGTTAAACCTTCAAGTGGCGCACGAATAAGAAAACCCTCAAAGTTACGCATTGCAGTAGCAATTGTACCAACCATTGCACCACGTACAATGTCTTCAAATCGTTTTATACCTTGTCGAATGCCACCTGCATTTTTTAAAGCCTCATTCATTTCTTCTTCTGCTATCTGAGCAGGGCTTTTACGTGCTTGCATGGCATCTTTTACAGCCTTAAACTTTTGAAGACCTTTACCATATATACTTCCAGCACCAACAACTTGCTGGATAAACTCATCTAAACTTAATCCATATTTTTCTAATGCTTCATCTAAAACAGGAGAATTTAGTAAGTCAAACTCTCCTTTTGCACTAGCTTCAAACAGTGCTTCAATAACATTTAGTCCTCTATCTTCAGGCTCACCTTTTTCTGTACCTATAATAGTACGACCATCGTCAGTCTTTGCTTCATATTTTTTCTTTGTCTTCTTTACATTCTTAAACATCTCAGGATTTGCTGCTTTAAGGTCTGCAACAACAGCAATTAAAGGGTCAATTGTATCTGGATTAAGCATAGGAATACGATGACCATCAGGACCAAATCCAAGCGCAGATATTTCATCATCAGGCAAATCTAAATCAATCATACGACTGATGCCTACGTTTCGTGCCTTCTCATAATCAATTACTTTTTTACCATCAACAACACGGTGTATATCTACCCCGTGCGTTTCTTCATAAGCATCAATAAAGTCTTCTAATACATCTGAATTTTTAGCAGCATTTACACGTGCAGCTTCTTTTCGTGCATTTTCAAACTCTCTAGTTTTTTCTATAACACGACCTAGATTATACTTTCTATTTGCTTGTGCTTCTTTAAATGCGATTTCCTCTGCTTCTACTTCAGCTGCAATTTCATTGCTAGTTTTAGAGACTGATGGTTTTCCAGATAAAACTTTTTTGCCACCTCTAGCAAGTGCTTTTGTGAGAGGTATAGCTTCGAGAATTGACAAGCCAGCAACTACACCCGGTACGATATATTCAGTTGCAGAACCATCTCTTGCATTGATAGCTGCAATATCACGAGAGGCTTCATCCAAACCATACAAAGCACCAACTGGAGTAAGGTCAGCAACACCTAAACTTTCCATGATATCAGCACCCATACCTCTACCAGTGCTTACAGTAGGGTCACCAACAATTCCTTTTGCTATATACCTTGCAGTGTTTTTACTTGTGCCTGTCCACTCTAATAAACTCTGAATACCTAATTGATGTTTTTGTCTAAGTGTTGGGTCATATGGAGTTAAAGAACCCGTACCTGCTGGTTCGTATATAGGAGCAGAAATAGTGGCAACAGCATTATCATACGCTTCTAACGCATCAACACCGCCGTCTACTAGGCGCATAGTTTCTTCTACTATTTTATTATCTTGCTCTGTAATTTCACCGTCAGCATATAGTTTTACAAGCGCACTAAACTCCTTCATTTTTTCTTCATTTGACTTTAGTTTTTGTTGAGTCAAAATTGTTTCACGTGCATCTGCTGTTTCTCTAGTTTCATCAGCCTCTGCAAGAGCAGCCTCAAAAGACATTCCTGTATCTGCAGAAATGTTCTCAGCCATAACCTGTATTTCTTTATCTTTCGATAACCCTTTTGCTATACCTTCTGTTATTACATCTTCTAATCCATCTAAAGGGCGTACAACAACGTAGCCAGAACCTTTTGCTACCACACGTACATATGGTGCAATGTTTCTAGGCACAGCCTTTAATACAAACTCTTGTTCTCTAGCAGCTTTGGAGGTTGGGTCAGTATACTTTTTTACAAGGTCTCTGTCCTCATCGTATATGAGGTTTAGCATACTGTTAGTGTCGAGAGAGCGTAGATACTCTTTATCATAAATAGCTTCACCAGTACCAGTGTATTCTTCTAGTACCTTTTCAGCTTGTCTTTCATAATCTTCTTTGTCTTTTGCGTAGTATTCTTCCATTGACAAAGCGGTATCTTCGTCTGCCAATCCAAATACTTGTTCAGTCTCTGTTAACGGTTTATCTTCATCTTTAGAAATAAAAGAAGGAAGAGACTTAACAGATTTACCATTAATCTTTGCCATTCTTTATCCTAATGTATCAAGTGGACTTACAAATTGACCTGAACTATATACCATAAAATGCTCATCACCAGTTTGGTTGTTTACGTAAGATACTACCTGACCTTCTTTTACGTCTGTAAGATTACCAATCTCATCCAAAGTTTTTGGTCCTAAATAAATTGATTCATCTCTTTGTGCGTAAGAACGTATAGCATTGTTAATAGATAATGCTTTACCATATACAAAACGGTCTGCTTGTTTGCTGCCAGTAAAATATAAATCAAATTCGGATAAAGAACTTGTTGCTGCTGCAAAAAATGCAGGTCTTTTATCCTCTTCAATACTAGCAATCGCCTCATCAAAACTTGAAAATTCAAAATCAACATTAAGCGCGGTTAAATTTTGTTTAAGAAGTTTATCATAATAATTTACTGGATTTACCGTACTAAAATAATCACTAGTATCCGTACCAGCTGATGTAGCAATAGCTGCACTAATAATTAAATCTTCATTGCGAGATATTTTAGATTCAATCTTAGAGCGTTCTGCATCACCCATTTGAGGATTATTAATTAGCTGTTCATTTAGATTTCTATTTTCATTGATAAGTGATACTTGCAATTCTTCCACGTCAGAGAAAGTACCTTCTCTAAGAATGCGAAGATTTTCTCTGGCGGTATCTAGTTCAATTCCAGCTGCTTCTAATTCAATAGGAGTCTTCTTTTCTGCTTTAGCAATTTCTTGCTCTAGTTGCGTTGTTGCTGTTTCACGATATGATGTAGTAGCTGTTATCTGTTCTATTTTTGCTCTCAATTCATCTTCTTGAAGTGGAGCAAGTGCATCTTGTATTTTAGTATCAGATAGAATATTATCGGTTGCTGCTCTAATTTGTTTAATTTCTTGTTCTGTTTTTTCTCCTTCAATAAACATATTATAAATTGTTTGTTCAATTTTATTAGTATTAGCAATTATCTGGTCAATTTCAACTTTAGATTTATCTACCAACAATGGTGTCATTTGTTTAAGTCTATCTGCTTGTGCGTCTGTAAGAAGTTTATCAGACTCTCTTTGCGCAATGTGGGCTTCCAATTCTTCCTTTTTAAGAGGTAGCATATCTTCTTCTGTTGCTGTCTGTGCCGTAATAAGACCTATTTGCGCTTCAGTTCTTGCGGTTCCTGCTCTTACTGCCTCTAATTCTGCAATAGTTTGAACATCTACATCTACAGGTTTAAACTGATATCCTGTATCTACACCAATTGCTCTACCTGTAAAGGCATCTGGCTGTTGACCTGCTCTAGCACCAAGTTGTGCTTCCAATTGTGATTGAATATAATCTGTAGGTGCTGGACCTTTTGCCATTCCTGAAATACCTGCACCAATTGTCTGTACAGAAGATTTAATATCAGCACTAATTTGTGGTGTTGTAGCAAATGCAAATGCTTCTGCTTGTTCTTCAATGCTACGTTGTGAAAAGTCACCATCCATTGTAGGAAGAAGATTAGCAACTGCTTCTTCTCTATTAAACTCTGTACCTGCTATAGCAGATTGTGTAGCTAAATCTTTCATGGATTGTTGAAAAACTTTAGCGTTTTCTAATCCACCACTAAGTATAGCTTCAACTTGAGAATCGTTTAAACTATAGTTGTGTTTTAAAAAACGTGCTTGTGTATTATAGTCAAGTGTTTGTTTAATACGTTGCTTTCTTTGCTCTTCCATTTGGTCAGCAACACGTGCAGCCTCAGTTTTAATCAGGTCTTTTGTTTCTGTTTCCAGTGTTTTTAATTTACCAGAAAGTGTTGTTGCTGCACCAGCTAAAGCAGACTGAAATCTAAACGCCATTAACTTTCTCCACGACTACGCGACATAAGACCCATAGGTTTTTCTGTAACTTCTTCTTCTATTGTTTCTACTTCTACTAATTTTTCAGTGCTATCTTTTTCCTCTTCTTCAGTAAGATTTGTATCTTTTAACGCCTTACGAACTTTACTCATCAGCATTTTGTCAGGAACGTCTTCTCCGTCTACGTCACCAAGACGATATTCAATACCTGCTTTTGTTGCAATGCCTTCCATTAGTTCTACAAGTACAGGATTAACAAGCACAGCTATATCTACTGTATGTAATCCTTGCATGACACCGCCTACTGTAATTATTTCAGCAAGAGAAGTTAAGGGAATACCCATTTCAATAATATCAACAAGTCTGTTTATAAAGGATGGGTCAGTAAGACGAGGAATATAAAAATCTAATGCTTCTTCAATAGTAGCATATTCTGGTGGAGTCTGCCAAGGACGTGCGCCAAGTTCATGCGTTAAAGACATGCCCGGAATTGGTCTATCAAATGAATCTTCAGCTTCTCTAAACGACATTTGTATTATCCTTCATTATATTTCTAATCTCACGCATATATTCTAACACACGCCGTGACTCACTTTTTGTTTGAGTCATTTCAGCTGAAGGGGTTTTTTTAGGAGCAAGCAAACCAGACATAACTTGAGGTTTTTCTTTTGGTTGTTTTTCCATTGCATCCAATGCTTTTCTCATATTAATGATTGCTAATTGTGCAGGTTGTCTTTCATTATACATAATTAGAATATACCCCCAAGAAGAGTTCCAGCTAACGGACTTGTAAATACGTCAGCAATAAATCCACCAATAGCACCACTTTCAGCAGCATCAACTTCTAACTTACCTAAATCAGTACGAACTTTAGCATCTAATTCTGCTACTGCCATTTGTACTAATCTTTCAGCATTGTTTTCTGCAGATGTCCACGCCCATTCCATAGTATCTGCATAGTATTGCCATAAGTTATCATACGCTTCTTTTGATACACCTAATACTGCTGCTGCATTTAATTCATTTGCTCTATTGACTGCAGCAGTATCGGCTGTAGCAATCTCTCTACGCCATACTGCATTAGCTTGTGCAATAGCTAATTGATTTTGACCGTTAAATTGGTCACGTTGATTATTAAGTTCTGCATTAAATCTTTCTACTGTATTTATTTGACCCGCATTAAACTGTGCCTGTGCATTTGACTGTGTTGCATTAAACTGCGATGTTTGATTAGCAAGACTAGCAAAAAATTGATTAACTTGATTTTCACTTGTAGCGTTAAATTGTGCAGCAGCATTAGTAGCAGCTTGGTCTGTAAATAGAGACTGAATACGTTGTTGTGCTTTAAATACATTTGTTTGTTGTTGATTAGAAAGATTAGCTAAGTCAGTTTGTAAAAAGTTTTGTGCATTTTGTACAGCTGCTTGTTGACGATTGTTTAGATTTTGTGTATCCATCTGGGCAAGAGCAGCAGCTTCTGCCATTACCATTGCTTGTTGATTTGATAAATTGTTTAGATTAACTGTATTAGCAATTTTAGCATTTTCAAGTTGAACTTGTTGTTCAGCTGTAAAATTCATATTAGCGATATCACTAATACGAGCAGCATTCTGTACACGTGCTTGGAAGTCTTGTGTAAACTCCATGCCCATAAACTCTGCTCTTTGTTGTGCCGCAAGCATAGCACGTTGCTGACGGTTTGTCAAGTTCTGTTGTTCAAATGAAGCAATAATACTTGCATCTGCCTGTGCAATAGGCAATGCTGATTCCATGGTAGCTTGTATAATAGCCTGACCAGCAAGACTGCTTGCACCTAAACCACGTGCAGCCATCTGTGCAGTAGCATTACGTAATGCACCAGCAGCCCATGCAGGTGGGTTGTTCGCATCAAAGTTAGCAGTAAGTTGTGCCAGTTGTCCTTGTACGGTAGCTTGGTCACTTGGTGTTGCTTCAGCAGCCTGTACCTGTTCAGTAAACTGCGCAGCTTTAGTAGCATCAGCAGATGCACCACTAATAAGTTCCCCATCTTGAATTTCACGCTGAACTGGATTATCAATAAGAATGGCTTGACCTTGTGCAGCAGTTACATTGCCTACACTGCTTGCTGTTTGTTGTGCAGCCATTACTTCAGCACGTGGGTCAAGAGTAGTCTGGGCAGCTTGTGTTGCATCTACAGCAGCTTGTACAGCAGGACCAGCTTGAGCAGCTTGCATTTGTGCTGCCTGTTGTTCTTGTACGGGAATAGCTTGTGCTGTTGTAGCCATAGTGGTAGGAACTGAAATAGCACCTGTAAGTTGTCCAACATTAGGCTGAATCATTTGTTCTTGAGCAATAGGAGTAACAGCAGCTTGTGTAACAGCACCCGTAGGCAGTGCTGGCTGGTACATTCTTTCTATTGAAGTTTGTGCTATGCTTTGTACAGGTGTCTGTGCAGCAGGTGGTTGTGTAGTCTCATCAGTAACAGCACCACCCTCTTGATACTTCTTACGTGCCATACCACCTTTAGCCATCATCTGTGCGGCATTAGTATAGCGTTGCATCTGCTGTTGACGCATAGGGTCTTGTTCAATGTATTGCTGGAACTGATTCATGTCTCCCGAATAGCCCATAACCTTTGCAATCTTATTCATTGCTTCAGGTTTAAATGCTTTAAACATTGCCATTATCTATTCCCCTGCAATACTCTATCCAGCTTATCTTCCAACCTGTGTAATGCTTCCATCAATCTATCCATGTCGTCACGTAACTCCACCTTCGTTGCGTAGTCTTCACGTGTTCTGTTCAAAAGAATGCCCAGACGCTTGAGTTCGCTGTTCAAGCCAACCAAGAACCACGCACCGCCAGCTACGATGACACCAAGAAGCATATCAATTAAGTTGGTCATTTCCACTTTACTCTGCCTCTGCTATAGTTAGTGTGCCAGCTTCTACCTGACGCATGATTTCTGCGTAGTGGCGGTTGGCTGGGTCAAGGGGTACGAACATCTCAACGCCGTCAACGGTGGCTTTGATGCTTTGATTAACATCATCTTCTGCTACGTATTGTGCTGATGTAATTGTCATTTCATTCATAACTTATAACTCCGCATCTGCAGTCCAATCGTATGAAAAGTTTGTGTAAGCACTTGCAGAACCATTAATTCCTACAGCAGTAGTGGAAAAATTAGTTGCCGCATTGTTTGTTACATTAGTTTGGTTTGAGATGGTAAAAGTAGGGTCTGCTCTTTTTGTGACTGTCATTTGAATATCGTGGTCAGATTCACCGTTACCTGTGCAGATGCGTTTTAAAACAGAGCCAGTTTCGTAATACCGCTGACACCTAGCCAACTCATCGCCATAGCTACGGTGTTCAAACGGCGTCGCCTGTTCGCCGACTTCTAGTTGGACGCCTGTGATGTAGAAGGTGTTGCTAGTGCTGTCGCCTAACGCCAATGTTTCAGCAACAGCCCTGTCAGTGTTTACTGCCGCTTCCCAAGCAGTTGGCACTGCACCACCTTTAAAGTCAGAACCACTATCCAACCACCATTCAACATTCATTGACCAGTTATTATCATTTGTAAATGCACCAGTAGTATCTGGTGGAAAAGTTATAGTCTTATATTCCCAAGTATCTGCTGAGTTTATAGTAACAGTAGCACCCACTTGACGAGTGTTATTAGCATCACGCAAATTTACTTGAATATCGCCTGTCTTGTTGCATCTGCACCAAAATGAAAGCGTTAGACTTTCTGCACTAGCTGTACCCTTTTTAATTTGTTGTAAGTTTTGCCCTTCAAATCGGGTATACAAATAAAGCGTGTCACTAGCCGCTGGTGAAGCATCAGCAGTTGTACAGTCTAATTTTAAGCTGTATCCAAACCCATCAGGTGCAGTAGTGGATTGAGAAGATGACCAAGTACCTAAACTACCAATGCCAAACTTAAATCTGTCTATTTGATAATCGTCACCAGTCATTCCTGTTTTATCACCACGCTGATTAACAGTCATCGCACCATTGATGATGAGGTTCCTGTTTGACAGGGAACTTTGCGAACCGATAAGTGCCGCTAACTCTGCTGCTTTACTCATGCTAAGTCTCCGTGGATTGCTGTACTGATAATATCAAGGTCAGACTTAATGTTTGCAGTGTCGGTAACAAATGTAATTATGTCATGACTTCCTGTCGCCACAGCATTTATTGAAATGGCTCTGTTGTATCCACTCCCATCGCCGTTACAACTTGCAGGGACTGCGTATGTGTTGGTATTCATACTGTTCGTGTAATTAATATCGTAATCTCCTGTGCCATTATCATCTGCACTACTTACGTTAAAACTACCTGCAATAGCAAAGGTTGAACCGTTAAGCTGAACCCAAGCCTTACTGCTACCACCAGCAACATATTCCATAGCCACGCTGTTAGCACCAGCAGCATCCTTCAGGGTGTTTACTCTTAGTTCGCTTGCCATTATGCTAGGTCTCCCATAATTATTAGGCTACATTCACTAGCATCGTCACCACCACCACCAGCAATTTGATTATTAACAACTCGCCCCTGATGTGTTGTTGTGCTTCGTCCAGCTTCATAGCAAGAGTTACCCCATCCACTGCTGTAATTTGCATAAAAACTAGCAGAATGGTTGTCTGTGCTTAGTGCATTAGAAAATGTTGAAGTATAATTTCCAGCACCATTGTCAGTTAAGCTAGACAGATTTAGCGAATCCTGAGAAGCAATCGTGCCAGTACCATTAAAGTTTACCCAAGCCTTTGCCAACCCCTGCTGAAGTGATTGCGTTGCACTACCACCCTCGCTAGTAACTGTGATATCACCTGCGCTGATAATGCCCTGTAGTTCATCTACTTTTAATATGCTTGCCATTATGCGAGGTCTCCGTTAACTTGAATACTAAAATTCCCACCTGCATCTACACCACCGCCAGTATTGTCAAATAGTCTTTGAGAAAATACAGATGCACCATCTTTGTCCACTAATGTGTTTCCTAAAGTAGCGTGGTTACTTCCACCAATGAGACTGTTCCCAGCGGAGCTAGACATAGCATTTATTAAATTAAAAGCTGCGTCTCCTGTGGTTGTGTCAGTTATAGATGATACATTAAAGCTACCTTGTGATGTTGGGGTGCTGCCACTATATACCCAACCTTGCCACATCTTAGCCGCACTTTGCTTAGTCAGCGCAACTGGTCCAGTTCCTGCCTTATCCGCAATGGTATCTACATTAAGAACGCTAGTCATTATACAATGCTCCAATACCCGTTAACAGTGACGGTGGCATTCTGTGTGATTGGTCCACCACTGACACCATTCTCATCACTGTCAATCGTGATGTCAGCATCTATGCTCTGTCCATTCAAACGGATGATGCTGTTGTTACCTTTGAATGGGTAGCGATTGTCACTTTCAGTTTTTGTATATGAGTTCGCAACATTGAACACATCGTATGCCACCATCTCAACAATGTCATTCAAGGATGCTGCAGTTGTAAGAACAACACTTGTGCCTGTCGTAGCGGTGTAGTCCGTTGTTGGCTTGAGCAGGACACCGTTCTGGTACACGTCCAAGTACAAGCTGTCAGCGTAGGTGAGTACCTTGCTGTCTGCGTCACTACCACTGAAAGATGTCTGACCTGCAGTTGCCTGATAGACAAAGCGGTTGCGAACACCTGTTGAGGGGGATTTACCGATGTAACTCATTGGTCTTCCTTATGGTTTAGTAGGCCACGTTACGTCATCAAGAGATGTGGCGTTATCTGTGATGTCACGCAGGGCTTGGCGATAGGCTATTTGTTCAGAAGTCATTGTTAAGTCAGAGGATGCCCACCAATCGGTTTCAGACAATAACCAGTTGCGTTGCTGTCGTAGTAGGCGCATTGGTTCTGCTGCTTGCAGTTCTGCTATCTTAGCATTAACCTCTGCTTCAGTTGGCTTGGTTTGATTACTGTCAAGCCATACAAGGCTTTCGTAAGTGCCTTCTGGTAAATGCCATTCAGCGTTTGGCCTCAACGCAATAAGTGCTTCAGAAACCCCAATCACTGTGCAATCTCCTCAAGAATAATGAAGGTATCATTTTCACGATATCTTACTTCACCACTTGCTGCCGCTTTCACTTGTGTTTTAAAAGTAATGGCACTAGTGCTTGTTGTTGTGTAAATGTAAGAATGCACTAATGAAATTGGAACATAGATAGTATCACCAAGTTTTCCCATATTGTCCCCCTTCATTCTTACTTCATCAAGTTCAGTTGCACCAACTAACAATCTCTGATACCAATCCAAATCTTGTCCAGAAGCGGCTTTACCTCTGATGTTTGAAACAACTGTAACTTTAATTTTATTGCCAGTGGCAGAAGGGGTAATTGTTGCAGATAAACCTGTATCCACATAACTTGTAGATGTTGTGTTAACAGTACCGTCTTTTGCAAGTTCAGCAGACACTATTTGCAATACTGAGTCTGCTGGTAATGCTGCATCTCTAATCTTTGTCAACGCCATCTATCTATCTCCAAGTAAAAAGGGATGACCCCTACGCTTATGCGTAAGGGCTATCACCAAGCAAGTCTGCGTTCCAAGCTGCCTTGAGTTCAGCAATCGTGCTGGCACTGTCAATAGCGGCAGCAGCAGGTGCATCACGAAGGGCATCCTTTGCAGCAGCAATAGCAGTTGTGCTAGTGCCAGCTTCTAGTGCCTTCATCAGTTCCACGTCCTTTGCTTCGAGCAACGGCTTACGTGCTTCACGAATCTTGTCACGGAAGATTGCCCGTGCAGAGTCCATGTCTTCACTGATTACGCTTCCATTAAGAGACCATGCACCACGAAAGTGACGGTCAGAAGGAACGGTAGCTGTGGAAGCGTCAATCTGATTCCCGTCCTTATCTACGATGTATGTTGATACAGCCATGTGTTTCTCCTATGCTGCGATATCAGTGGCAGTTAAGTCTTCAGTTATCTTCCAAGCATTACGCCACTCTCTAGTGCTTGGTAACTGTTCTTTGCGGCAGATAACCATCTTTGGTTTGTTGCCTGTGTTCCATTCTTGCCAGACATGCTGTGGCACATCCTTCATGATTAAGTATTCAATAGCTTCTTCTTCAGTCATCGCTGGCATTGGTTCTGTTGTGTGCAGTAAATAGCCACGAGTATGCTTCTTGAAATCAGGTTGTGCCTCATCCTTTGCTAGTTCATGGTAGACCCACACTGGTGGTAGGATGCCGCCTTGTAAAGCGCAAGCCATCCAGTTAGGGTCAGGCACAAGAATCTTGGCGCACTCGTCCACGCTGTCCTCATAGACAACACGGTAGTCAGATTGTACCGCTTCCAGCGTTTCTTTAGCCCAGCACAGTCGGTCAAACAGATGAGTGCCTTTGAAATCAGGTGTCTGCATTAGGCGAGGTCTCCAAAAATTGTGCCATAAACATATTGATTATCAAACTCACTTCCACTAGTAGAACGACCACTGTGTAAGGCATAGCTTGTTGTACTTGCTGGCAAACTTTCTGTTACACCTGTTGCACTTGCACCCCCAACATCGCTGTCGTAACAGCTACTATCTACAATAGCAAAATTTGAATTAGCCATAGCATTAGATAGATTGACGGTATAATCACTTGTCGCATCATCTACCAATCCACTCACGTTCAGCGAATCACGAGCCGCAATAGTACCTGTGCCGTTAAAATTGACCCAAGCCTTCGCACTACCATTAACAACATAGTCCGTAGTCACCGAACCTGCGGTGCTGTGGGTTAGGGTATCTGCTATAATTGTTCCAGCCATTATGCTAGGTCTCCCATAATGATAAGTTTGGTATCATGATTATCATTGTCTGTACCTGCGTTATTTCGGCAATCAGTTGTTATTTGCGATGATGTTTTTTGTTCACTGCCAACATATTGTGTCACTGAAAAAGTACCACCAGCAAAAGCACTTTCATTTTGTGCCGCACCAGCAATTACATCTGCATAATCATCATTATTAAAAGAGTTAGTAAAAGGAAGGCGAGTTCTTCCAGTTCCTGCGTCTGTTGAACTGCTAATATTGATGCTATCATAAATAGGATGACCTGTTGTGTCTTGGTCAACAGAAACCCAAACCTTCGCCAGCCCTTGTTGTAGTGACTGAGTAGCCGCACCGCCCTCGCTCGTCACCGTAATGTCGCCAGCAGAGGTCTTGCCTGTGAGATTGTCAACTAGGATGGTACTCATGCTAGGTCTCCGTGAATTGTAACAAGTGCGGCATCCACATCTCTAGCAACAGCATCAGTGTTTGATGACTTTTGTGTATCAAGCTGTATGCTTCCTGTTGCCAAACTTTCAGCGGCATTGTCTCTGCTTGGACCGATAACACCCACATCGTTGTTTGCAAACGCACTCAATGAAGCCATACCAGCTGCTGAATAATCGTTATTACTCATTGATGATGTAAAATTAACGCCGTAATCACCAGCTCCATCATCATCAGTTGATGTCACGTTGAACGAATCACGAACCGTTGCACCAGCCGCATCTCCGTCAAAATTAATCCAAACCTTCGCCGCACTCTGATTAGTCAGCGTGACTGCACCGCCCGATGTGTTCTGGACTGTATCTGCTTTTAATGTACTCATAGTGTCACCAATGTTCCACCGCTATCTACGGTCAATGTTACACCAGATGCTATGGTAAGCGGTCCAGTTACGTTAGCATTCTCAGTTCCAACAATGGTAATGTCCGAACTCAACGTCTGTGCATTGATACGGAACATGCCATTATTCTTGAAGTTGCCTTTAAATTCATCAGGGGGAGTGACTGTACCGACTGGCAAATCAAGGAAATTCACAAAGATGTTTGCAGTGCCGCTAGAAGGGGCAGCAGTAAAAGTCAGAGTAACACCATCTGGCACAGTGTAGGAACTGGCAGCATCTTGGACAACACCATCAACCGACACAATAATGCTTTGCTTCGTAGCAACTGTGCGGTTCAGGGTAAAGGTAGTTGTTGTGCCGTCACCATTAAACTGTTGTACTGCTGGTGTAGCAAGATACGAAGCTGCAGGTACGTTACCTTGATAGGCCATGCCCTACTCCTTATGTAATGTCAAGATGGCTAAGAACAACGTCAGCAGATGATGCCGTATCCGATGTGACTTTGATTGCATCACCCGGCTCTAGGACAACCTTCTGGTCACCACCAACCACAACTAAAGAACCACCAACTGGCACTGGAGCATCTTTAACAAGGTAAACACTGTCTTCTGCACCACTTGTACGACCTGAAGCATCAAGCTGTACGTCTACGGTGATTTGACTTGTTACGATGTTAGCAATGCTCAGACCAATGATGGTGGTTTCGGTTGATGCACCACAAGTTAGAATAGTCGCTGGGGACGTTCCAACTGCTGTGTCTGTTTCTGATAGGAAAGCGTTTGCCATTTCTTTACTCCAAATTTAGTATAATTATACCATACATACAATTAATTGTCAAGCGTTATTTAACCTAATGCGATAGCAAATGCTAGTGCTGATGGGTCTGTTTCTGTTACAGTTACATCTTGAAATGATAATGTACCAGAGCCGTTGGTTGTAAGCACCTGATTGGCTGAACCATCCGAAGATGGATACACCAGACCTTGAATAGTAACATTGCTGTCCACTACAATGCGGTCATTGTTAGCGGATTGCAGTTTCAGGCTACCTGTACCAGCATCGTTGATACGGCTGTTAGCCCCATCGTGGTAAATCTCAAGGTCATCGCTTGTACCCAACCTAATCTTATTGTTGTCGCCCATGTCAAGGTCGTCATTAAGATTGAGTGTACCCTCTAGTGTAGAAGTGCTTGATACGTCTAGTGTAGTAAATTGCGCACTGTTACGTACACTAGCACCAATAGCAGTACCGTCAATGTTACCCCCACTGATGGTTACGCTACCACTATCTTGAGTAGAGATTGTACCCAAGCCAAGTGATGCACGAGCAATACCACCAGATTCTGTTACAAAGTTAGTGCCATCACCTACAATGATGTTGCCATCTGTTGGTGTAAGACCTGCGATATCCGCAAGTTGTGCATCGTAGGCTTGGACATCAGTGCCAATAACAAGACCAAGTGTAGTGCGCTGTGCGCTGGCATCAGCGTCATCCAGTAATGCTTTACCTGCTGCTGTAAGGTCATAAGTTGCAGCAGTACCACTACCAGTAAACTGAATACCTTTGTCAGCAGCAGATGTTAAACCAGCAAGTGCTTGTAGTTCTGCATCCAAACGAGCATTAGCAACTGTGCCAGTTAACTGTGATGCGTCAATGCTCTTGTTTGTTAGTGTCTGTGTGCCAGTCAGTGTAACAACGGTACTGTCAATATCTAAAGTTACATCACCCGTAGTACCGCCACCTGTTAAACCTGTACCTGCAGTAACTGCTGTAATGTCACCTACTGGTACAGCAGCAACTTGCGTATCTACATAACTCTTAATAGCTTTTGCAGAAGCAAGCGTAGTGTCTGTAGCAGCAACAGATGTTAGGTCAGTGTCAAGTACACCTGACTTTAAATTATCAACTTCAAGATTGGAAATAGTATTGTTATCAGCATCTATTGTTTTATTAGTCAGTGTATCAGTAGTATCACGACCAACAAGAGTAGTTGTTGCAGTTGGAAATGTTACAGTACCTGTGTTGCTGATTGTAGCAATAATAGGAGTGGTAAGAGTTTTGTTTGTGAGAGTTTGTGTGCCAGTAAGCGTGGCTACTGTGCTATCAATAGCAAAGGTTACAGTGTTGCCTGAACCTGCTGTGTCAATACCAGTACCGCCTGTCAGTGTAAGTGTTTCACTGTCTAGGTCAATGTTAAGTGCGCCACCTGTATCTGCTTGAAAGTCTAGGTCTTGTGCAGTTACCTGTGCATCTACGTATGCTTTAATAGACTGCTGTGTTGCAAGAGCAGTAGCACTGTCAGAAGACATGGTATCTTCATCAAGGATATCAGTAACAGTTGTAGTAGGCATTGCAATGCTGTCTACATAGGCAACACCATCAATGTACAAATCTTTGAACTCAGCACCAGATGCACCAAGGTCAATGTCGTTATCCGTTACAGGAACAACAGCACCATCTTGTACACGAAGTTGTTCTACAGATGAACTTGATACATCTACAAAGAAACCAACACGATTGTTGGTATCATCTACAACTACTTTATTAATTGGTGTAGCAACTCCGGGGTCACCAATCAAACCAATGACTGGACCTTCCGCTGCTGTACCATCATGTTTGTGACCTGTCGTATTACTAAATACGTTGACAAGCTGGTCAAATTCATCATTACTGTCGGCTGCATTAATAATGTCGCCATCAGTATACGAAGATTGTCTAGTATATCCAGCCATTAGCGTCTTGCTCCTGCGTCAAATTCTAACTGAAATCCTTTAAGTGAGTACGGTGCTGACGTTCCTCTGTCGTTCACTCGTAGGGCTACTGCAAATCCACTACCCTCAATGGGCTGTCTAAAGAGTGGGTTTGACTGACCACCGTATGTTGCAGTACCATAAGATGATGTTCCATAAATAGCAACAACCGTTGCGGTATCAAATGGATATGCAGCTGGTCTTGCTACATTAGGTGATTCATAATCGTATCGTACAAACAAATCAGCATTCACTGATGCTTCTGGTGCGTAGTTAATAATGATACGCTGAAATGTTTTGCGAATACCTGCATCACCCATTGACAAATCTGGTGAGCGATACTTACCTGTAATCACGTTACCATCAAAGTCATTGCCTTGTTCTTGCTGATAAACATATCCATCATACTCACCATGCAGAACAATGCTTTCACCATTACTAATAGCAAAGTCTGTACAGCTAGGACGAATACCACGAGTATCAGCAAACTCGTATGTGTCACCTTTTCTTACGCAGATAACACCAGTTGTATTGCCTCGTGTTACATTAGAATTAGAAAAGAAAATGCGATACTGTGTTTTGTTTGGAATGATTACACTGTCAAACTCATCAACGTCAGACAGATTAGCAAACCGTCTTTGAATTGCACGACTTATTGTACCAAGTTCAACGTCATCAATTCGTTCAGTACCAGCAATTGTACGCAGTCCGTCTGGACCAAGAAACACAATGTCACCAGCAAATTCTTGAATAGTGAAACCGTTAAGGCATCCAATTTCACGTGTTACTGGTTGTAATACAAAGTCAGCAGATGTGTTGCCTACTAACTTAAAGATACGTGCTTCACAGAATATGTACAGTTGGTCACGGAAAGGTACAAGACCAGTGATTGGACTATCTACCGCAATGCTACCTGCACCATTTGCTACACTAAAGTCATCGTCTGTGTATGGTGCAGTAAATACAAGTTCCTGTGAAGAAGCAGACATACCTGCAAAGAACAATGCATTTTTATATCCAACTACAATACTTGGGTCAGCAGGTGCGCCTGTGCCATTTAAGTCTGTTACAGTAGAACCATCATACTTACTAGCGTAGTTTGCACCATCTGCCCATACAATGTAATCTGTGCCACCTAAATTATAGTTAAAGTGCCTGTACTTACCAGCACCTGTTCTGCCACTATCAATGCTAGTCCATGAACCTGAACCAGAAGAACCTTTGTAAACACTTTCACCTCTAGCAGCAATAACGTCACCATTATAATAGGCGCACATTAATACTTTTTCTGTATCACTAGCAGTGTAAGGAACTTCGTTAGTATTCCATTTGCTATAGCCAGATATCCGTCTGTAACCACCACGAATGTCAGGCTCAAAGTTTTGCAGTTCTAATGCCATGCCCGGTTGCATTGAGAATGTAGATTGGTCTAATACCAGTCCACCTTCACAGGCAAAGACGTATGGGCTAAGTCCAGATTCGTCTGCCATTTATTATGCCCCCGATGGGAATATGGATGTACCGTAGCGTTGTGACCGTGGTAAATATGTGGAACGTACATAGTCGTAACTGTTTAAGTATAGACTCTGCATTTGCTTAATGCCATCTTCAAACCGTGCAAAGTTAATACCATACTGCTGTGCTTCACCCCGATACTGGTAGCCGTATGCTGTAGCACCATCAACAATAACTTGACGAAACTGTTCAGGAATAAGTGGTACATCTGTTGTAGCACTTAAAGTAGTAGGCTTAATGTAAGCATCATACTTTAATGTATAGGCAGCATCTGGATATGGATACAGTCCATAGTTATTGTTAGGTGTTCTAAACACAAAAATAGGCACACCGCCTACATCACTTGTTGTTTCTTGGTCAATGTATTTGTCTACATATTCTTTATAGTCCAGTACGCGAAGGCTAACACCTGCTACGCCAAGGCTTTCATCTTTTGATATTCTAAATGTTTCATAGTCTGCATTATATATTGTGCTATCAAATGTATAACGAGTAGTACCTGCGACTAATGTATCTGTTTGTTCAGCGTGGCTAAAGCCCCAGCCAAACTCACGTTGAAATATATAATTAATGGCATCGTTTACTGCATTTTTACATTGCGTCTGAAATCCACGTGCGCTACTAAAGTTTGAAGCAGTTAATGATACCTCATTAAACCGCGCAAGAACTTCATTCGTAATGTCAAGGTAAGTGTATGCCATTATAAATCCTCAGAGAGAAATGAGAGAGCAAGTTGCCCTGCTCTCCCATGTACTATTTAGGCAAGTGTGTCACGGTCTACTTCGTCAGCAGACATGTCACCAAGGTCGTCACAATCCATCAGGATAGCAAAGACACGAACTTTACCAGCAGTTGTTGTGCCAGTCATTGCTTGCAGGGTAACATCAAGGTTATCTGCTGTGCCGCCAATTACTACAGGGGCAGTAGTTGCCATTGTAGCATAGTCGCCAACAGATGCACCATCAAAGTCAAACCCATCAACAAAGTTAGCACCACCACCAATACCAAGGTCAAACGCAGTATTAGTAGAAGTACCAGCATGTGCTTCAGTAACTTCCATACCTGCACCAAGAATTACGGTGTTAGCTGGAATGGTCAGTACGGGAATTACATCAGCCGCAGCAAGGGCAGAACCCTTATCTGTTGCAGCTTGTGCAAAATCCAAAGTACCCTGAACCATGTAAGGATTGCGACCACGTTGCGAGTTGCCACGTGCTGCGGTTAAGGTGTTATCACCAAGAGCCATATCTCAATCCCCCCTTATACCAAGTTGTAGATGGCGTTAACAAGACCTTCAGGACGAAGAATCTTGCGACCATACAGGTGCATACCACGAACGATGTCAGCAAAGCTGTCAGGGTCACGGTAGGTTTCGGTCTTGTTAATCTGCTCTGCAGTAGCAACAGCAGAATCATGACCACCAACCATTACGCCGTAGTTAGAAGCGTTAGTACCACCAGTTGTTGATGGACCAGTTCCAATTGAAGGCAGGTTGTTGGAAACGTAAACACGGAAACCATGCAAGTTATTCAGGATAAGACCGTTTTGCAGACCTGAACCACCGAAATCAGCATTCAGAAGACGTGAATCTTCATCCATGAGGATTTCTTTGAATACAGGGTCAATAACCAGCCAGCGGCCTTGGCTATCAACATTCTGTTGGTCTAGCTTACGTGCCATACGAGCAACAACTTGCAGTGCGTTGGCATTACCTGAACCAACAGTTGCAGAAGTTGCACCACCAGCACGTGGCTGAATACCAATTGATGAACCTGCTGAACCACCGAAGTCGTCAGCTTCCAGCTTCATTGAAGACAGGAGTTCATCTGAACCAGCAGTTGTAACTGCTTTTGAACCATTAACAGTTGTGTTAACGGTATCTGCAACTGCATGAATTGCAGACTGTGTGTACCCTGACAAGTAGCCAAGAACGTCTTGGTCAAACTGGTCAGCAAGGCGATACGCAGCACGGTCACTTGCCAATGACTGGAAGTTAACGTGTGAGTGTGCCTCTTCAATGTCATCAACCTTAAATGCAAAGTAGTTAGCTTTGTCAATGGTCAGGCTAAAGTCTTCATCGTCAAGGTCTTGTGGAGTGACAGTTGTGCCACGAGCATAAGCCTTAACAGTAATTTCGGGTTCTTTGATAATCTTAACGGAATCACCCATGTTTGCAATCTCACCGAAGTAGTCGG
>Ga0222718_10001412_pt1 | contig 23057 bp, 20 predicted proteins | sample C33_27DmetaG_FD_165045 | JGI IMG/M metagenome (GOLD analysis project Ga0222718, IMG submission 165045) | Estuarine water microbial communities from San Francisco Bay, California, United States - C33_27D | ecosystem: Environmental > Aquatic > Marine > Unclassified | place: USA: California...
GGCTATCTGACTATTCTGGAGAAGGTCATCCGGTAGGCTCCCAAGTTCGCCCCTAGGCCATTTGACTCTAAACTCTGAGTTCATCTTTAGGTCTACTTCAAGGATGGTTATCTGCCGCTCTAACACGCTTATGCGGTTAGTCACCTCTGTATACGCGAACACGGCCACGATCACGCCACCAATGATGGCAACCAAGTTCCTGATCGGGATCTCAATGGTTGTCGAGTCATTAATCTCAGGCATCAGTTATTCCTGTTATTCCAAAGCTCAAACAGGACTCTAACCTTCTCTTTGATTTGCTCAATATCACTGTGCATTTTTGCCAGCACAATGACGAGGGTAACGAACGCTACTGCAATCGGCCAAATAGTCCCAATAGCTTGCAATGCGTCCATCTCATCCTATTCTACCAGCTCACCCGCCGGTTCTAAGTCTTCTTTGATTGTGTTGACGTAAGCCTGAAAGACCGTTTGCAATTCTTGAGCTTGCATATTGAGATTATTAATCTGCCCTTGAATCTCTTGCATCCGAGCGACTTTTACCTTTACCGATTCAGGTAAATCGTCAATCTCGTACTCAGTCTCGTCAATTTTCAACGTCGCCATTTTCCTCTCCCTTTTTTAATATCCCTTGTACGGTTCTTGATTCGTAAATTCTTAACGCTAACCACAAAATAGTCATGCCAGCCGCCGCATCTGGAAGCCAGCCAGCCAGAGATGCAATGCCGCCTGAAACGGCGACTCCATCCATTACTGTTTTAGCAGCTTCGTGGTCTACCATGGAACACCTGATGCTTGTGTTGGGTTCTGAAGCTCTATATTAGCAGAAATTGCCACTTGTTACTCCTAAGCTGTATATGATTCAGCAGCAGAGATAGCAGCATTAGCAGCAGTCATGTCTTCGCTGCCCCAGTCGTCTTTGGCAACCATGATCTGCAAGTGTTCTCTGTTGCGGTCTACACAGCCTTGACGCTCTTCTGCTTCATCGTCAGCCATAGCGTCACCAGCGATGATCGCGTTAATTAGATCTACACTGTCACCCATTGCTGAGTAATCTTGTGCTAGTTGTTCTGCGGTACGGTCTTCCATTGTTTATCTCCTTATTAAGATTCTAGTGCGGCGACTTTCGCCTCTAGTGTTTCAATACGATCCATTGCCTCTTGCAAGGCTTTAATAGCCTTCATGTAAAGAACGGAATACTTTACTCCTTTAGTTGTTGTCCCTAAATCTTCATCATTCGGGCCTAGATCCATATGCTCTTCAACAAGACCAGACATACCACTGTCTTCTAGTTCTTGTGCAATAACGCCAAGGCGATTTGCTGTTGTCTCAGCATCTGCAATCAAACTGTACTTGCGTACTCTAATTGCTTTTATGTCATCCCATTGCGATCCAGCATCAATAATATTTTCTTTCAGCTTTTGATCAGATATAGCACCATAACTATTGTTGGTGTTTTGTACGTTTCCTGTGCCAAAAACAACAAACTGTGTAGCGCTAACGTCATTTATACTACTGGCTGAATTAGCCCCTCTAAATATTTGTGAGCTAGTGTTTGTACTGTTAATTGCAGAAACAAAGGCAGTTGCCGCACCTGTTTCATAACTGTAAACGTGCGTTCCGCTACCTCTGCCATAGTAGAAAGGCCTACCATCACCATCGGACAAGACAACGTTGTTGCTTCCGGTGCGGATGTCTAAGCCTTCTTGGTTGCCATTGTAGGAACCGATAATTATGTTTTTACCACCAGTAGTAATCGCGCTACCAGAGGAGCGGCCTAAGAAAGTATTGAACGTCCCTGTCGTTGCAGCGCCACCTGCATTCATTCCAATGTAAGTATTGAACCCGCCAGTAGTTACGGCGTCACCAGCCGAAGCGCCAAAAAAGGCGTTTTGTGTGCCTGTGTTTACAAGTTTGCCAGCTTCAAAACCCATCGCGGTGTTATAAGCACTGCCTGAGCCGACATTTTGATCTCTCAGTGCCTCCTTACCGATAGCAACAGAACTACTTGCTCCCGTTTCTGTGGTCAAACTATTATGACCAATAGCAACGTTATTGCCTCCAGTATTCAGGGCGTCACCTGCAAGACCACCGATAAGGGTGTTTTGAACGCCTGTGGTTACATCATTACCTGCGTCATACCCTACAGCCGTATTGTACGATGTGGTAACTGAAGTCTGGTTTGAATTGTTTAAAGAACCCCAACCAATAGCAACATTTCTTGCACCCTTAGTGTCATTGGATAAGGCATTATAACCAACGGCTACGTTACGGCCACCTTCATTTTGAGCAACCATTGCATTAGAACCAATAGCCACGTTGAAGTTGGTATCGGCATTAGCAGATAAGGTGTTATAACCAATCGCCGTGTTATTGCTTCCTCCAGTAGACCCATCGCCTGCAAGACCACCCACGAATGTGTTGTTCGTGCCTGTGGTGACTGATAGACCTGCATCTTTACCAACGGCTGTATTAAGCGTGCCTGTGGTGTTTGCTCCTAAAGCGTCTCTACCAACTGCTACGTTGTTTGATGCGGTGGTGTTAGCATCTAAAGCGCCTTCACCTACTGCTGTATTAGCAGCACCTGTGGTGTTAGCACCTAGAGCATCTCTACCGATACCTGTATTATAACTTGCTGTTGTATTAGCATCTAATGCACCACTACCTACTGCTGTATTAACAGTGCCTGTGGTGTTTTGTCTTAAAGCCTGTAAACCTATGCCAACATTATTAGAACCTGTTGTAGTAAACTGCATTGATTCAGAACCAACTGCTGTATTACTTCCTATTGTTGCTGCACTTAAAGCAGCATAACCAACAGCAACACTATCACTTGTCGTTGTATTTGCATCTAAAGCAAAAGCGCCTAGTGCAGTATTCTGAGTACCTGTAGTGTTTAATACTAAAGCACTTTTACCGACGGCTGTGTTGTTAGATGCAGTCTCATTGGAATATAAAGCACTCTCGCCTACGGCTACGTTGTTACTTCCAGTAGTGTTTAGACCTAAAGAATCACGCCCAAAAGCAGAGTTGTACGACCCTGTGGTGTTAGTGGTCAGCGTAGTTTGACCCATAGCAGAATTTGCTGTACCTGTGGTGTTTGCTGTTAAAGCATTTGTACCAACTGCTGTATTATTAGATGCAGATGAGTTTGTGGCTAATGCGTTCTTGCCCACTGCTACATTACTATTTCCTGTAGTCAGCTTTAGCGCCCTATACCCGATACCAACATTTTCAGACCCAGATGTAACAGTCATAAGAGCTTCAAAGCCTACGGCTACGCTTTCATCACCTACAGTCATAGCCGTACCTGCTTCATCGCCCACAAGTACGTTGTAGTTACCACCGCTTGTAATCGCATCGCCTGCGTTGACACCTAGACGTAAGTTAGAGGTTCCTGCGGTTGAAGTGGATAGGGTTCCGCTTATGGCAATTCCTGTGGCGGTTGTTTCAAACTTTAAGCTATTGTCGTAGTAGGCTTTTACAGAACCATTGACGTTAAAATGAGCAATTTCTTCGTTTGTATTGCTACGCAGATAAATGCCATCTCCGTTACTTCTTATAAACAAATGCCCTGTTGCAGTATCATCAATGTAACTATTAGTACCATCGTGATAAATCTGTAGATCAGAGCCAGCACCGAAGGTGGCTTTACTTGAATCTGGAAACTCTAAACCATTGGTGGTGAATGACGCTTTTGTCGTTCCAGCCTTTTGAATCAGCAGATCACCAGTGCCAGCCTGATTAATGATTGAGTTGCTCGCGTCATGAACGATAGTCAAATCCTGCGAGTTACCCAGACGGACAAATTCGTTGTCGCCTAAATTAACCTGATCGACAGTGATATCGTCAGCCTGGACTTTGACATTACCGCCCGAACGAACAGCGATTAGAAAGTCTGTTGGTAAAAGGCTACCGCCATCTGTTAGTTCTGAAATCTTTGACATTTTGGATCTCCTGTGCTGCTATTTTACGGCAAATTCTAGGATTGGTCAGCCTTAATCTGATCAATCTCATCTTTCAAAGTCTTAACCGATTCAATCAGATAGCCGATCAAATCCCCATACGCTACGGATAACATCCCGTCTAAACCTTCTTTGACTAACTCGGGTGCTATTTCCTGCAATTCTTGCGCTATGACGCCAGCGCCTTTTTCGCCATTCTTCACAAAACTGACACCACGCATATCAAACACTTTACTTCCATCTATCGTTTCAACATCAGACTTCAGTCGGATATCAGAACCTTGGCTTACGGTTCCCGAAATAGTGATATTCCCGTTTGCGAAATAGTTCCCATTGGTGTCAATGGTTGCTCCGCTTCCACCGAAGGCATAACCACCATTAAACTTGATTCCATTGCCAGCCGCTTCTATATCTAAGCTGTCGCCAGTTTTCGGGACGCTAATAGTATGATCAGGGCTTCCAATACTGCCAGCCCCAGACCCTAGATCATCCACTCCATTGTAGAAAAATATTCCGCCTAAAGGCTGTATTGAGTTTGGATCAGTTGTCTCGCCTCGACCGGCTATGAATATACCGCCGTATCTGTTGCTGGTTGCGTTTTCTTCGTTGACAGCTATCGTCAGACTTCCACCATCAACCAATGTGTTGTTGAACAGTCCAGTGAAATAAGTCTGCGGATTACCTTTTGCAACCGAAGACAAACCGTGATCTGAATCGGTATACGTCAACGCATTATTAATAGACAGCCTTCTAGGGTTGGTTAGCGCAGGGCTACCCGTTGCAGGATATGGGCTATACGTCCCGTCCGTGACTGCTACAACCACCCTGATAAAATACTCGCCTTTAGGGAATCCGTACACAGTGACTTGTTCAGTCATGTAGTAGTCTTCGTCTGTAATCCCATAGGCATAGTCAGAATGACCCAATCCAGTGAAATCTGCTGCTGCTTGCGATGCTGTCGCTAGATCTGCACGATAGTTACCGCTTCCTAAGTCAGTGACTTTTACGTAGTAGTTACTATTCAACTGACCAGAGGTGAACTTTTTGCTAGATAGTCCCGCTGAACCAAAGTTGACCCAAGTTCCTGGAGACCCCCCACTATTAGGCGCATATTGAATCTGCAATGACAGTTGCGACATGATCGCGTTCTGTGCATTTGTCTCGCCCGATATAGTCCCTGAAGTCAAAGGGCCAGCATAGAATGAAGCGTACAACGTAAGATTCTGATCAAAGTCATTCGCAAAGAAAACATAGTCAGTGTTACTCGTCAGATCTAAAACCGAACTCCTGACGGCAACAGGAACCTTAGAATTTGAGTCGTAAGTTGGCTCGCCGCCAGTCGCAAAACTAACCGCATTTGCGGCTACGTTTAACTTGTCGCCATCCCATGTTAAAGACTTACCCGTCGACGAATCACCTATGCTTAACTTATAAGCGTCGGTGTCATAGCCTAGGAAGAATCCTAAACCATCATTAAACTCGTCCATTGTGCCGCCGTAGAAAGCGCCAGCCGTACCAACACTAACCGCACCAGTAAATGATCCGCTAGTCGCGGTTATAGCACCACTTATAGTCGCGCTAGTAGCTGTCAAAGCCCCTGCTGGGGTTACTCTAAACGGCGCATTGGCAAAGGTATTATTACCCAATGAAATACCGTCAGCAGTTGATAGTGAAACCCTAGTGGCCCCATCCCCCGCAGTCAGACTTGTTGCACCTAGCGTGAATCCACCAATAGTGCCTGATGTAGAAGTGATGTTGCCTCTAAACGTCCCATCTCCAGCCTCAAACGTGCCATCTGTGGTTAGTTTCCAACCGGCAGATCCTGCTGAATAATCAGTTGACTGAATAGTGTCGGCTATTTTGTCTATTGTGACTGCATTGTCTGCGACTTGGGTAGTATCAACACCGCCGTCTGCTATCACCAGATTAACGTCACTGCCCACGGTTTCAGTGGTGAACATCGTCCCATTTAAGGATAGACGGTCTGCCTTTATCGTTCCGCTGACAACTAATCCACCGTCAATCTGTACGTCCGTCCCCATAACAATTTTTGAGGACGTAACCGTAAAAGGCGCTATACCATCGGCAGAAGCATTATCAGGATCTAAGACAGTGAATTTATTAGCAGTAACCTTAAATACTGATTCTGTTGTTCCGGTAGATGTTGTTGATGACAATCCATAGCCAGAAATGGCTCCGTTATTATCTATCTTAATAAACTTCTGGGCCGTTACATCCCCGACATCATCAGAGATAACGGAGGTTGCATCTTCAATGGTCGCGTATGTGCCATCGGGCTTAACGATCCGCAATGCTTTAACGGCCTCTGCTATTGCAGCATCGCCGTTCCAGGTATTGCCCGCAGCAACACATAACGTAGCATTCTTATGGTCGGTCAAATCACCGTTGGAATCGACGCAATAACCAATCCTAGCGACGTTGTTATCAGTGATTAGCGCGGCAGTTGTATCAACAGGATTCCAATAAGTGGAATTTGGGGGAACATTACCAGTGTTAGCCAAAACACAAACATAAGGCAACCCGCCGCTGACAACACCATCTCCAGCAACATACGCTTGAGTTGCCGACCAGTTATTAGTGGTTAGAGCGCCAGTAATTGCGTACAAGGTTTGAGCGTCAGAAACGAGTGTAGCGCCATCTCCGACATTAGCTGTTAGTGAGCTTACGATCCCGCCAACTGCGCTCAGACCTGTACTAGGATCTTCTACCGTTGATTTTAATGCGGTCAAAGCTGTTGCGCTTGCTGATGTTGATGTCCCGTCTAACGTATTGATTTGGGTAACATCTGTTTGTAAAGCAGATACTGCATTTGCGCTACCGGTAAGATTTCCACTTCCATCAGTTAGTATTGAATTGAGCAGAGTTAATTCTGTCGATTGAATCGTTATAGTATCTTCGGTTGAGGTAACTCGGGTCTGCAATGTTTGATCAGCTTCGCCGGTAGCAGAGGCAACATCTGTAAGATCCTGCATTCCGATTTCTACGGGATTTTGGGTTGTAGAAGTCTCGTCTTCTAATACACTCCCAGATTCGTCGCTAACTTTCGTTATAAAATCTATCGTGGCTACAAGGTTAGTATTAGATGTGCTTAACGCCGTTACGGTGCCATCGATACCTGAAACCGTACTGTCAAGTACACTAATCGCGTTTGCGTTCGCCTCGATTCCAGAGTCCCTCACCGCGACCCAGCTTGATCCACTCCAGCGATATAATTTATTACTGTCGTTTGAATCTATCCACAAATCTCCAGTGAATAAGGCATTTAGCCCAGAATCACTCGCTACCGGCGCATCATTCTGTATAAATGTTTGAACCTTGCCGTCTGCTGTAGCTTGTGCGTCAGAAGCATCAGAGATGGCTTGCGCTATATCTGAATCTCTTGCTGCAACCCATGCCGATCCGCTGTACCTGTAGACCTTGTTCTTATCGTTCGTGTCAAACCACAAATCACCCGTGGCGTATGTCCCGCCACTAGGCTCTGCATCTTGAAAATAGCTCTGAATCTTACCCTGAGCTAACGCGGTGTTTGCCGCAACATTGGTATTTGTAGTTGATAAGTTAGCCGTAAGGTTTGTGATTGAGTTAGCGTTAGCGCCAATCCTTGGATCTTCCAAACTAACCCATGCAGAGCCAGTCCAATAATAAGGATGGTTGTCATCATCTGAATCGTACCACCTAGAAAAATCAGGTATTGGATCTGGAATCCCGCCCTGACCAGGAACCGGAGCGGTTGTCTGAATATAGATATCAGATACGCCAGAGGTTAGGTCAACAATCGTCGCCTCTAGATTGCTGAGACCTAAAGCAACAGTATTTATATTTCCCTGCAAGATAGCGTCTTGATCGCTAACGTAGATCGCTACATCGCCAAGATTTTGTATATCAACCTCAGCGCCAGTCTCTAGGTCAAGCACATCACCGGCTTCTACTTCTACTTTTAGAATCTCTTGCTCTAATGCCGCGTTATTGACTAAGTTCTGAGGGTCTGTAACGGTTGCTGTGTTTGTTATATTCAGAGACGTAGCTGTTAATGCACCTGTTAGCGTGGCAGATGTAGCCGTGAGAACACCGGCAGGGGTAACTCTAAACGGTGCGCTTGCAAAAGTGTTGTTGCCTAGGTGAATACCGTCAGCAGTAGACAAAGATATTCTTGTTGCGTCAGCACCAGCTATTAAGCTAGTAGCTCCTACCGTAAATCCACCGACTGTCCCTGTTGTTGCAGAGATTGATCCGCTTATTGTTAAAGTGGAGCCATCCCAGCTAAGTTTATCGCCTAAACTAAACTGACCTTGATCATCTACATAAAACTTCGTGTTAGAGTTGCTGTATGTCCCAGTTCCTAAATAAAACTTATCTGTATCGATTGATAGCCCGCCGATAGTACCGTCTGTCGCAGTGACAGTACCCCTGACTACTGCGTTTTGGAATGTGGCCGATCCGTCTCTGTTGATCTGCCAGCCAGTCGATGCTTGGACACTCCAGTTATCCGACTGAATCGTGGTTGCAATTTTAGTAGAGCTAACAGCGCCACTAATGATTTGGGCGCTATCGATAGAATTAGAATCCATTACAGCATTGCCAATCTTAGATGCTGCAACATTTGTCGGTGAGCTGGCGACTAAGACAGATTTTGCTTTGTTAGCGTTTCCCGAGCTTGGCGTAGAACCTTGAGGATAACGAACAGCTTGAATCCAATAATACTTTGTCGTTCCTCCAGGGACGGTATCCGTGAAGCTAGTTCCTCTAAACTTTGCGATAGGGGTTGAGTTATCAGTTGGCTCAGTATTGCTTGTATTGGAGTAAACCCAGATTTGCTCCCATGCGGCAGTGTTTGGCGGGTTGTCCCAAGCAAGCTCAATAGAGTTTATAGCAGCGGTCGCAGAAAAGTTTGTGGGCGCTGGGACGTCAGGAAGACTTGTGGTGATCGTTCCTTCTGCGGTTATAGTAGAGTAATTGCTCGCTATTGGATCAGCATAACGGGTCTGAGCATCTTCGAGCAGCGTTAGATTGATTCCTCCGCTGCCGTTTTCGGCAAAAGACCAATTAATACATTTGAATATCTTAGGATTCCACTGGCCTGAATCCACGCTTTCCAAATCTGTTAAGTAGACGTTTACCCTGTCGCCAACAGCAATTCGCATCCCTTTCAGGTTTACAGGTACGGTTATCATCGTCTGCAAGAACGACTGATTGACTTGCTTAAATGCTATTCGTTGAGCAGCGTATCGATTATCGGTAAACGGTAGCTTGATTTCTTCCTCAAGCACTTCTCCGTTATCCCTAGCAATAGCTCCTGATACTGTGACAGGGCCAAACTCCATCATCTTGTACTGCTCTGTGGGATCAATGAATAATCCCTTGATCTGGTTTAGGCGGTCAGATCTTGGTATGGCGGTTCTGATATCGACTTCGCCAATGATGTCGTCTTCAGTGATGGACTCAGTTGGCGCAACGTAAACGCCAGCGCGAACAATGTACTTGCCTTGGCTATAGACCAAAGACCCATTCATGCCGCTTAGTATTTTCTCAATAGACTTGGCGTATGGGTCAGCGCCAAAGATAACTCCGCTACCGAAGAATCGTTTTTGGGTAGCAGAGTTAGGGATGTCAACTAATGTATCGCAATCATCAGCAGCCGCTATAATCGCCGCCCAATCTATTTTGCTCGATGGGATACCTAAGCCGAACTCATCATCCATTAGGTAATCAGCGATCATTAGGGCAGGGTTTCTGCCTTGCTCGCCTCGATCTATAGAGGCTGTGCTTAGTGTGTCGTTGTCATACACAACGTAGCTTGCGTTAGTTGGGCTTGCGCCAGCAGTGCCGCCAGCATTGACCTCTAATCGAGGATCATAGATCTTCTTGCCTTTAACCAAGGCTTTAATGTTTTGAACATTACCAACCTCATCCCATACTTCCCGAGAGCCTTCGTTAATAGTCCAACGGGTGTACACGCTCGCTACATTATCGCCACGATGCGTGGATAAGTATTCTTGTGAGGTGACAGAATCTGCTCTTAAGCCAGCATAGGCAGTTTGAGATGCAGTTCCTAATCTAGTGTCGATGTAAACAACAGTCTCGCTATTACCACCCTCGTCGTTTTTTGGGCCAAAGAATCCGCTAGTAACGGCTTTGGTGGTCGAGTTATATATATTGCCATCTGTTAAATCGATGCTCTTGTCGTCAAGAAATAGCTTGCTGATTTGCGTTAGCTCATGCCCAGCCAAAGCAACGACTTGATGAAGGTGTTTGTTGTTAGAGCCAGATACTTGAGCGTAAGTTAATGGGCCGCTGACCATTGTTTCGCCATAAACTAGCTTGCGAGGCTCTGTCGTAGATCTTACTGTGGTTTGTCTGCTGCGGTCGTTATCATCGACTGAAAAATTAATCTTGGGCTTAAGCATCTTTGATGCTGCAAATACGCCGCCAACGATCGTTGCCGCACCAATAACTGCTGCTGCTGTTCCTGCGACTGCGCTAAACGTGACGAAAGACCCAACCGCTGTTAAAAAAGCTACTACTGGTGGCATAACTTCCATCCCAATGATATGTATTCGCTTGGCAGCCTTGCCAAACCTTTTTGCGTCAAGCAGATAGCGTGATCGCCTAACTTAACGCCTAACAACTGGTTGTCAGGTATAACTACCAGAACAGGGCTTCCATCTTCCAGCCCTTTAATGTCTCCGGTCGATTCGCCTAGCACCGTCGAAACCGTGTCCTCTAAATCACCGTTTTCTTTGATGATGTCGTAGGCTTCTTCTTCGGAGTTGTAATGAAAGCTAGCCAAGTAGTCCTTGCCGGTTAGCTCTTTAACTATAAATCCAGCAAACTGACAACAATCAGCGTCTCCGTAAGTGAACTCTCTACGTTCCCACTTATTTAAGGCTTGTAGGATTCTGAGCTGCATTAAAACGCAGACCTTCTTTCTGGAATTATAGTATCGTCTTCATCAAGACCTTCAACCACACCACTTCCGCTTTTCCTAACACCCCAGTCTAAAGTGATATCCTGCATCTCTTGCAAGTGAGTAAAGAAGGTGTCACCTGATGAGGCGGCTTGCTGTGACGCATTCGTGTAAAGCAAGTTTGATGATCGTTCAAACATTGCTAATTCACTCTCAGCACTTAGGGCTAGGGTATCTCCTCCATCCCCGCCAAGCCTAACATCCATAGTATCTATGAACCCGTTCCAGATAACATCAGGAGTCGCCACAAGATTATCATCGTCGTTTAATGCTCCAACGTATAAAGTGACAGGGCGTTGATAATAAACCTCTTTGACAGCTTCTGCGACGAGGCCAGCATCCAAACCTGACAAAGTTAGCTCGATGTTATAGGGGCTAATCTGATCGCCTTCCTGGATAGTGCTGATCTGACCTAAGTCACCAGTACCAAGCCAATTAACATTTCCAGAACCATCATCCCACGTATAAGTACCTAATCCGTTGTGCAATCGGATCGTGCCAGCAGAACTTGGGTCAAACTCTAGCTTAACGAATACTATCGGATAGACATGGCTGGATGCATAACTGGTCGCGGTATTTGATGCTAAATCTCTGCTCACGCTAGAACATCCTCTATGGCTTCAATGTTGAATGATGAGTATATCCCTGGCTGGGTATCCCACCCAGTTGATCCAGTCATCATGAATACCCCTGTTGGGCTAGTTAGTTCTACTGCCTCACCAACAGATGAGACCCTTACCTCTGGAGATACGCTAATACTGATTGATGACGAGGTGCTTGTTACATCAGACGTACACATGAACAACTGATCATTGGCGCTTATATAATCACCCTTTTTAATCGTTAAAGTATCGGACAGGGTTCTAGTACAGTTTAATGTGCCGCCGCTGCTCGCCGCCGTGACTAGGCCCGTCTGAGATCCAGTGCCTCGCCTAGTGAATGAGTGATCTTTAATACTGAATCTATGCCTTTGTCCTTCTAGCATAGCCATAAACGCTTGCATGTTAGCCCTGTCATCATCGAATAAGTTTTCAAATGATAGGGAGATCCTCCAATGCGCCCCCTTCCTAGCAGCAGTCTGTACGGCCTTGGTTAGCGGGCTTTCAAATATGCGACTATTAGTCACCAGCTCCCAGCTTGAGGTGCTAGGCAATACGTTTGGAACCTCTGTAGCAAATACAAAAGTGGTCATACAAATCTACGCCTTTTCATCAAGTTCTGGATGTTTCTTGTAGTAGATTCTGAGGTTTGCTTCATGGCTAGACGGATCTTTTGATCTACGCTTGCGTCAGCACCTCTTGCATCCACATTGTTTATTATAGTGATACCACCGCCGCCGCCAACCGCTTGTTTTAGTTGATCGTTGCTCGATATACGACCAGAACCACCCATAGTTAAGAGTTCTGGGCCTCTTTCACCAACTAAGTAGGACTGACCGCCTCTGACCTGACCGCCAGTCGCTCTCGCCGCTGCTGCCGCTCCGCTGAGTGCTGAAATAGCACCCGCAATCGGAGCAGTAACGCCAATCGCCGTTGCCATTGCTGCGGGCGCTGCTGCTGGACCAACTACGGGGATTGCCGCTGTACTAGCAAATGCGTTTAGTCCAGCCATCATGCTTTGAGCTTGCGCCGTTAGACCTAGATAGGTCGCTGATGCTGCGGCTGTTGTTTTGCCTATTAACTTTTCGACAGCAGCTAAAGCTAGTCGTTTTGCAATCATTTCTGAGATCATGCCTAAGAAAGAACTAAGCATATCCTTGGTGAATTGAACAAACGCCTCTTTAACTGTCATTGTCCCAGTTAATATCCCATTGAAAGCGTTGGCTAAACTTCTCTCGAAATTGACAGCCATCAGCATTTGCAGAGCATCTATGTTTTCGATTGCCTGTTTTGTGCTTAACATCCACTTTTCAACAAGAGACATTCTATCGTAGGCTAATTGAGCTTCCCGCTCTAACGCTCTGGCTTGTCTTTCTGCCTCTTTCCTTTCTTTCTCTTGTTCTTGCGCATCGACAAAGGCAACAAAATCCTGATGAAGTTTTTTCTTGGCATCAATAAAGCCTTCTTCACTAAGCAATCCTGCTTCGTTAGACTGCTCTAAGATTTTTAGAATAGCTTGTTGCTGTCTAGCAAAAGACAAGACAGCAGGGCTAGTTTCGCTATATAACTTAGATAATGCTTGTTGGGTTCGCTCTCTAAGAGCAGTTTTTTCTCTTTCAGTCCTTTCTGTCTTTTTTAACTCGGCCTCAAGCGCGTCGAACATGCTGGCCCTGTTTGCCTTAACCAGCTCGTCATGCTTATCCATCTCCGCTTTTGCCCTAGCAGACAGATCCCTTCTGGCTTTTGCGCTTTGCTCTAAGGAAGATACAGTCTTTAACTCTCCCTCTTGGATCATGGTTTGTACTTTTTCAAGATCCTGGAGTGCGCTTGTCGCCAAACGAACATTTCTAGCTTGATCTACGAAAACTTCCGCAAACTTGTCATAAGCTGCTGTATCTGAAGATTCTTCCCTCAAACCCTGAACAGTCTTTTGCAATTCACTAAAAAGTTCTGGAGTTCTATTTGCTTCAAAATCTGCAAGAGCTAAAGCTAATTCATTAAACTGACGGCCAGTTATGCCCATAGCCTGACCAGCTTCTCGTATACGTCCCTGAAACGCTATGGAGACTTTTGCGCCACGCCCTAACCCGTCAGAGAAGTTATCTATGGTTTCTTCAAACCTTCGGAATAAATCTCCTTGGCCAATAACATCAAAATCGAGAGCTTGCTCGATTTCAGAAATTGACTGCTCTAAGCCTCTTTTGGTCTTACTTATATCCAGCCCTATCTCAAGCTCTGCTAACGCGCTTGATTCTTTTGCTAAAGTTGCGAACTCTTCGCTTAAAGCTAAAACGCCGCCTTTAGTTCTGTCTGTTGCCGACTTCAGTCGGTCAAGGGCTTCTCCGAGATCATCAACTTCTTCCTCTGCGTCCATAAGTCCAGGAAGAAGAGTTCCTGCGATTAAAGCGCCAAAGGCAATAAACGCACCGGCAATTGCTCCCCCTGGGCCAAAGATAGATAAGATTTGCGGCCCCTGCTGGGCTAGGATTGTTAAACCAGCGGTTCCGGATTGAGCTTGGACTGCCACATCCTGAAGTTGAAAAGATAACTGCTGGGTAGCGCCTCGCATTGCGCGAAACCCACCTCTAGCTTCTTTGTGAACTTTAGCAGCTTGACTAACCGCCGAGGTCGTCTTTTTCTGCTGGGTTTCATACTGCTTTTGAGTAGCAGTATTTCTTTTGGTTTCTTCTTTGTACTGCTTGACCGCTTCCTCGGCCTTGTCAGCACTAATCCCCAGCTTTTGAAGTGCTAGGTGTGCTTCTTTGATGCCCTTAGAGGTGACTCTTATGTCTAAATTTGCGTCAGCCATTCTTATTTGCCTCTACCCTTTGGGCTTGGTCTAGTTCGACGATTGTGTCTATCTCAAAAAGTGTTAGCTCTCCAAACATCTCCATATAGTCTTTTATATGCGTGTAGCTAATCACCTCTCCAGATGCGTTTTTCAACCGAACAAACATCAACCAAAGATAAACAAGCTCGTCCCGTAAAACAGGTGCGGCTTGTAGCTCTTTAGGCTTGCGTCCTAGCGTCTTCTCGACTTGCCTCAAGTTTTCAAGGCGACTAACTTTTGAGTCTTTATCGTAACCAGCAGCCCAAAAGTGCCACTGTGCATACGCTAAGATTTCATCAGTTAGCCCTTGATAAAATTTTGGCGCTGGCTAACAAAAGTCATAACCTGAGTTGCTACATCAGGTGATTGGTCGTAGATCCTTCTAGCTGCCTCGGGTGAGAAAGGAACATCTTTAGCGTCCTTGCCCTTTCCTTGCTTCAATCCCTTCCAGCCAATTGTCACTGCGACCAAAAGATCAGTCATGCTATCAGCATCGTCAATCTCAAGATTCGCTCGATTAGACTTTAGAATCGCTTTCCTAAATGTCTTTGAGTCTGGCCCCCTAACTATAAAAACCACATCTGACGGCTCGCCAGTGCTGGGGTTGTTTATAGCTACCTCTCGGCCTTTCTCATGCTCATCCGCTGTATAAAAATCGTTAATATCCATCCTTCCCTCACTCTCCCTATTTAAGCATCGTCTTTAGTAATCTGTAGTTGGCTACTGATTCCTGAATTGAATAACGCAATAAAATCAAGCGTTACTGTAACAGCTCCAGGGCCGCCGACCTCTGGATTACCTGAGTTATACTTGACGTTAGGCATGTTGAAAAGGTAATCATTCCCAGCCGCATCAGTCAAAGTAAATGTGATCGCTGATGAAGTTTCGTTAATAAACTTGTCGATCAGTGTAGTGTTCTCGAAGTATGCAGTAATTGACCCCGTAACTGTAGATTTAGCAAGAGGCGGCTGTAAGGTAGTCGAATCCCCAACCACGTATTGAGCTTCCATGCCGTTCTCGATGTTCAGCTCAAGAGCCGTAACGACCGCGATGGAAGAACCGCCTTCGGTGATGGCTCCGGTAAAGCTATCGAAGGGGTCGGTAGTAGTTGCTGCTGGGTAGCTTGCCCCTGAAAGAGCCGATCCCGCTGTGGTCAAGTCTTTACCGATAACTGAAAAAGAACCTGTAACCATTGAGTTAGGAGCGATTGATAAGCTCATGCTGTTAAATGAGCAACCAGTTGATCGGATATACTTATTGATATCTTCATGATGACGTTCGATAGTGAAAGATCGAGCAGTCGTTCCTGTTACGATAGTCTCAGGATCTCCGTCGGAAGTCCAAGTGCCGCACATTACCGCCTCAATCAAATCATCAAAAGACCCGTAAGAAAGCTCAAAGTTGATATCACCGCTGACCGACTTATTCCCATGCCGATAGTGGGCGATCTGTCGATCTTCTCTAAGTTCTTCAGACTCAATAGCATCCTTAGAAAGACCCAGAGTCGTGCCTGTGTGCCTGATCGCTTTAATAGCGGGGTTGCTTGGAGTTGTGCCAAAAGTCGACTCTAATATGTAACCCATATCATGCCGAGCGCCTGTTGCAATAGTCATAGTTTTACCTCGGGGCTACGTGAGCCGAATAGTTTATTGAGACTGAGATGACAAATCTGTCATCAACTGTTAATCCCTGATTACGGGAGTTATCGCCTAAACGAACTGTTACGCCATTATAAGAGAGATCGGTGCCTCGCTTAAAGTGGTCTGCAACAGAATCCGCTTTTGTTTCTGCTTCATTCCTTCCTTTGCCTGCTTGTGCGTAAACGTCCACCTGATAAACTCCAGTGTGCTCGTCTAAGCCAGCAGACCCCAGCCCAACTTGGGCAGATGAGACCGGCAGCAGAGACGGCCTCAAATATAAAGTTCCTTTGGTTGGCTTAAATATAGTGTTAGGCCAAGCAACCGGAGAGCTACCACTCAAGGTATTTAGCCTAGCATCTAAAGCCGCGCTAACGTCTGAGAATGTGGTACTCATGGCTGCTTACCAATCAAGATGAATTTTTCCCTGTCCCTTCTCATCGCTACTGCCATTCTTTCTACGCTTATCCTGCTCATACCCTTGGGCGCTTGTGTAGAGAACCCGTTGATCGTTTTCCCTGTTGGGTTCTTTGGTGGGTTGGGATACAAACCAAACTCCACTACCGGCGCATAAGGCAAATTGTTAGAAAACACTATAGTCTCATCGCCTTTAACTGGCTTTATTTTCTTTCTCGCCTCAGTCATCGCTCTTTCGCCGCTTGGATCGTCACTGACTAGGCTTCTGCCATTCCTGGAGTTTATTCCTGTTCGCCAATTGTTTCTTAACGTACCCTTGTCTACTGGCGTTTGAGCTATGACGTTCTTTATTAACTCAAGCGCAACGCCTCTCTTAGCCGCAACCACATCCTTTCCAGTATCTTCTGCCCACTTCTTAACGTCTAATTTGAAGCTCATAGAGCACATCCGTATCAGAGGGGGAGATGGTCACAACGTCCATAACCCTATAATTTTCTGAGTCGAACAGAATGTTATCGTCTATCTCAGGCGCTCCATTTCCAGCCTGAAAATACATCCTCGCATCGTCTCTCTGTACCATTTCGCCATCTATCTCGGCCTTGCTGTAGTTTAATCTTACTGCTTTGCCGGTAATAGTGGTCGTACTGCCACCTGTATAAGACCCCGTTGTAGGGTTAAAACTAGCGCCCGCTGTTCTGGTCGCAGTGGCATCCTCGCCAAACTTGGTCAAGATGCTAGTCGCAGTCGCTTGTGTGGCTGCGTAGTTAAAACTCATGATCTCGATACCGCATTGACTGACTTAGTAATCTTGCGTAACGCCGAGGTAACGGCTGGAGTTTCCTTCCGCATACTAGCGTTGTTCTTGTAAGTGACTGTTATATCACCTATTTTTTCTTGGGTTGTCTGTCTTTCTCGCGCAGATAACGCGAAATTGCCATCAGAAACCGTCCGAGTAATTTCATAAACCGCATTTTTAACTTGCTTGGGTATTTCATCAGAATCAACCGAATAGCTGTCTATGTATACTTCTGTTCTAGGCCACTGCAATTCCTGCTCATCAGTAGCTTTGCGCCCAATAAAGTATTGCGCCTCGAAGTAATCCATAGCAGTCAGGATAAATTCTTCAATCTTGCTAGTGCTGTGGCTGTGAGAAATGCCGCGAGCGGTCGCCCAAGCATCCCACTGAGCAGCAGTCACATAGCTATTTGCGTTTGCTACACCTGAACCGTCTTCGATTATCAGCGCCATTACTTATCCTTGAGTAAGAATCTTGGGGGCCGAAGCCCCCAGTCATCTATAGCTTTGACTATGATTAGCCGAGCAGAGTTGCAATGAAGTCAGGCTTCCAAGCCTTAACACCCCATGCTACGCCTACTTCGATCATAGACTTACGATAGCCTCGGTATACTCGAACTTCGAATACCAAGCCGCTACGCTGATCCTGAACGATCATAGAGTCGTCAGCAGCATCGCCGCCTTCAGGTACAGCAGGAGCGCGGATAGCGAGTTCAAGTGCTCGTCGGTGCATTGCGATGTTTGCAGAGAAACTATCGCCAATCGTCATTTCAACACCAGTTGCCAAAGCCTCTTGCAAGCCAGGAGTACCGATTACGGCATTGCCAGCAGCAGCAGTGAAGCCAGTGTTTACGACGTACTTGTTGCTGTCGCCAGCAAAAGTTACGACATCACCAGAAAGCAAACTACCGCCGTCTCCACCGTCGAGAGCAATAGTAGTCTCGCCAGCAGCTTCGCCGCCATTTGCATCTAAGCCAGTGGCCGTTCCTTTAGTGTGGCTTGCAACTTGCGCTGATTCGCGTACACCCATTCCGAACAGATCAAGCAAGATACCTTGACGGAGCAAAGTGTCATTTCCTGACTTGTTCACTTCTTGCAATGCGGCAAGTTTTCTGAGGTTTGCGCCAGCAGCAGAGCTAAGGATCAAAGAGACTTGATCTTGCTCACTTGGCATACCGTTATCAACCAAGATCTTACGCATTTCAGCGATAGCGTGGTTGTTGGTTCCGAACGGAGTCGTTCCAGCGGTTCCGTGAGCGCGTGAAGCGTTAGTGTATGCTTCAACAGCGAGGTCGTACTCTACTTCGTTGCACAGAGTTCGCATTGCTTGAGCAATTTGATCGCCGTATACAGTCTCGAAGCCGATACCGTTGTTCAAGTGGCGTACATCTTCCCCAGTGTAAGGGATTTGGACGGCTCTTGACTTAGTGATCGAGAGAGTTTTGTTGTCAACAGTCTGATCCGTTCCCTGGGGAATGGTCATAGACTCGGTGACATCTACTGCGGTTGCAGCTCGCGTGAAAGATGCTCGAACGGTATCGCCTTTGGCGACTCGCTCTGATCCGTTTGCGTTAATGGTAGAAGCAGGAATGAAGCCAACAAGCTCTCGACCCACTACGTCAGCCGCGACATAAATATCTGCGGCAAGGTTAGTTAATACGTTAGCCATTGTTGGCCTCCTTATTCATCATAAAGTTTGCCGCCCGAACGCATAAAATCCGATTGATCAACCGGACGCATTGCATCAAAGTCAGCTCGTGACATCTCTTTGGATCGCGCTTCAGCTCTGCCTTGCGCTCTGACGGCCCCGCCGCCATTTGCTTGACTGCCATCAACCAAGAACGGGAAGTTCTGTTTGATAGAGTTAGTGAGGTCATCAAGTGTCGAAACGGTTAATTGACCCGTCTCATCTGCCACTCGAATCTCATTGTCAACTAGAGTCAGCCTCTGGCTAATCTGTTGTTGCAATAGTTTTGCTCGACTTGTGTCTTTTGTCAATACTGACGCTAACTTAGCAGCCTCAGAATCGATTTTTGACCGCGATATGTCGGAGTTCATCTTTTCAATTGTTTTACGCAAAGTATCGGATTCTTGCTTTTGTGACTCAAAAAGTTGCTTGTAGTCGTTCTCAGCTTTGGCCTTTTCCTCTGCTTCCATCTTGGCCCGCGTCTTAGCGGCCTCGGTTGCCTCCTGTGCTTTTCGCTTCTCAGCAATTAGCTCGTCGTTTTTCGCCTTTAACCCCGCGACCTCTTGGTCTAGCCTTGCTTGCAGTTCTTGCTCGATCTGCTCCGCAATCTTCCCTTTAACGTCATCATCTAGCTCGATGTCTTTTAACGCTTCCATTTTGCTCACCTCTAGTTTGCAATGTACGGCTCTGCCGTTTAAATGCCTAAGTCCTCAAAGACTATCGGCTCCAGTTTCCTAAGTTGGTCGAGTGTCAATGTTGCCCCCTGTGCATCCACAAAGCGCCCTATTGATATTCGCCCCTCTCGGAACAGTTTAGCTCTAGTTACCCCTAGCACTTCCGTCTGAAACGCCCTAGATTGCCTCCTAAGCCACGTTTCGTATGGGGTGCTGCTACTTACCTGCTTGACTCCAGCATCGCTCACGGACGGCCTACGTGCGTCTATGTCGAGGCCCAAATCAAACTCATCTTTAAGTATTGGCGCGATAGTGCTTCGGCAGTTGAAGTGCGCGGGCGGTTTTGGGCTTTCGTTGCTCTCTTTGAAGATCTGTTGATCCCTACTCGCGCAAATCAGAGAGGTGCGGCTGTCTAACGTGGCGATCCATTTATAACTATCGGTTATATCAGAGTTCTCTCTCATAACCACTTCTCGGGCCTGGATGCTCACGTAATTGGTTATCGTGCGAGCTAGAGTCGAGGCTTGTCTTTGCTGAAGTTTCGTTAAGTCCTTGATATTCTTAGTAATTTCTTGTGATGTCTGCCCCAATGTAACGCCATCTCTTACTGTTTGGACGATCTGTCTTGATTTGCGCTTGGAGTATTCTTGCAGGGCTTCGTTGACCGTGTAGGATTTGGTCGGTTCTAACGGCATTCGCCTGAGTAGCATAGCGGCCTGAAGCACCCCGAGAGCGGGTGTGACCACTTCGGCATCGACGTTGAAGTCAAGCAAGTTGACGTTGAAGTCAGACTGATAGCCGACAAACTCCATCATCTCATCAACCACCGATTGCTCGTAGTCCGTGGAGCGTGTTTCGATGTCCGCAACCACCTCCGCAATGATCCGGTCTAGCCTAGCGGGCGAAACTGTGGCTATATCGGCCCCTAGACGCTCTGTTACGGCCTCTATCAGCTTTTCCACATACTCATCAGCCAAACGCTCACGCCCTTGGGAGTAGCGCATCACAAAGACCTGATGCCTTGTGATAGCGTCTTCGATTTTGTCGTTAGTTGACATCGATTAGCCGAGTGGAGCCAGTTCGCCCAATTCTTCTTTGACATCTTCGAGTTTTCTATCAGCTTCGATGATGCCGCCCGCCTTCAGCCTTGAGAATATGTCCTGATCACTGATGATCTGTCGGTCAAGCAGTGTGACCATCGACATCAATAATTGAGGATCGACCGTCTTGTCGTAGAACTCGCGGTTGATCTCAAACTCTGCCACATCACCTACACCCATGAACTCACCGGCCCAAACTAGGCATTGCTCAATAGCTTGGCTGAGATTGTGGACAATATCCCCTAATACTGAGTTTTCACTAGCGAACCGGATTCTAGCGCCCTCTGCTGTCTCATTCCCGCCTCTATCCGTGACGATACGCGCACCGATGGCTATCATGGCGTTCTCTTTGGCTTTCATGGCCTCCAATACGAGATTATTCGGGTCTGCTTGCACCAATGTCGCCCCGCCTGACTCGCCCAAGACATGCCCCGCCCTTGATCCTAGCTTGATGCCTTCGGGGTTGTACTCAAACCACTGCTCCATGCTGAGGCTGTGGGTGATGAATAGGGTCGGTTGACCAGTTAGGAAACAAGATTCCTCATAGTCTGCCGAGTTGCGGTAGTGTGCGATATTCACGTCCGCAATATCTGACAATGGGGCATCGTCGATTGTCGCGTCGTTGTTCTTGGAGCCTACGAAAATGCCTGGAATCACGTCCCAAGTGCTGCCGTCTGCTCTTTTTGGATAGAACTCGTCGGTATATGGTACGCCGTCCCTGTAGAGTTGCTGTGTATAACCGTCCTCGCGCAACCTTAGCACCCGATATTGGGTATCAGTGTCATGGGAGAACTCGTCGCCGCCGTACTTATATTCCTCTGCAATGACGCAGAGGGTCAAGAGCTTACGACCTCGAACCGCCTCAGTTCGCCAGTTAATCACCTGTTCGGCAGTGTAAGGAATGATTGAGGCTCTCAGATCCAAGACCGCCACATCTTCGGCGCTTAACCCGTCCTCTGCTTGGGGGTAGTCAACCAGCAAGAAAGACCGGCCCGTCTCTAGTAGGTTGGATAGCTCATCCTTAGCCATCTGTACCAATCCCAAGCCGTCACCCGTCGCATCTTCGACTAGGTATTCAAGTCCAGTCGGCAGTTCGAGCATCGGCATCTTCCGGAAAGCAGCACCGACGAGGGCGTTCTTAGTCCGTCCGGTGAAGTTGGTGAACAATGCCCGCTTGAGATATTGCCGGTATCTCATCGACTCAGTACCGACCCTCTCATCATTTGATTCGGCATCGGGGACGGGAAGGTAAATATGTCGCTTTTCCTTGACCGCGACCGATCCCTTCACAGCGTCTCGGGTTTTCTCCCAAACGGGGAGATACATTTCATAGGTGGGGTTTCTGGTTTCGACTGTCATTTTGGCCTCTGGTTTTAGGTGGCAAACGCAAAGCGAACATTTGCGACGGGTTTCATGATTGGCATCTCGTAGGCGATTGGGTAGGTGGTCGCATCGTTCTGATGATCTACCCCGCTGGACTTGTCCGGTTCGCCGTTCTTGTACACTTGCTGTTCTAACGATTCGGCAGTAACTTTGCATGCCTCAGCGTTGACCTTAACCCTTCCCTGATCGAGCGCCCTATTCATAGACGCGACCCTATCCTTTACCGCTGGATTTGTTTTCTTCGCCCTCACCGTATAACCCGCTTGCTCTAATAGTGCGATGTCAGACAGTGAAGCGTTGACCGTCTTTCTGCTTCCACCCGATGCATCAGGGTAGATATAGATCGGATTGTGAGGGTATCGGTCGTTGATGATTCGCACCATTTCGGGTGTGTCGTACATGTTGACCAACTCATCAACCGCATGCCACTCGCGCCCGCCTTGGCGTTGAACGTAAACCGTGGCGGCCTGTTTGGTGACGTTGAAGTCGCAACCAATATACAAGGGTTCGCCGTCTCTGATTGTCTCATTTGAGCCGCAACCGTGGCGATCATAGCTCGCGTAAACCGTCCCGCTCGTAAGGTTGACAAACTGACCCTCTAGGTAGGCGCTCAGTAGGTGCTCTGGGTAGATCGCCTTGAGACTGTCGACATAACCCTCGGGGACGTGCGGATTGCTGTCGGTCGGAGCCTGAATGATCTCGTAGCCTGGCTTCGGGTCTTTCTTCCAAGTCTGATACACAAACCGGAACCCCTCGGGCGTTGTCGTCACCCCAACGGTATTAGGCTCCCCGTCTTTCTTCTTCTGCCGATTACGTGCGACGATCTGTCGCCAAGCATGGGCCGCTTCTTCTGGCTTCATGGTGTCCAGCTCATCAACGTCCGCGTCGGCGTGTTCATAACCTACGATTCGGTGAGGTGCATCCATAGACCGAAAGAATACCGCGCCCATCCCATTCACTTCGAGATAGTTCAACGGTGACTTATA
>Ga0222718_10001415_pt1 | contig 23019 bp, 20 predicted proteins | sample C33_27DmetaG_FD_165045 | JGI IMG/M metagenome (GOLD analysis project Ga0222718, IMG submission 165045) | Estuarine water microbial communities from San Francisco Bay, California, United States - C33_27D | ecosystem: Environmental > Aquatic > Marine > Unclassified | place: USA: California...
GGCCTCTGGGTGCACTGCCTCCTGGACCAACCTTGCAGCGTCGTCGATCTCGTGCAGTCCGAGATCCGATGCTCCCTGAACCAAAAGCAGCACGCCGTGAGCGCCCTCGATGGTTGCCTCAAGAAGTGGCGATGACACCGCAATCTCGGCTGCGCGAATCGCGCGGTCCTCGCCCTTGGCGGTTCCAATGCCCATTAGGGCGCTTCCGGCACCCTGCATGACGCTCTTGACGTCGTTGAAGTCGAGGTTGATTAGACCGGGAACCACAATCAGGTCGCTAATGCCCTGAACACCCGCACGCAGCACATCATCTGCTGTCATGAAGGCTTCAAGGGCAGAGATCTTCTTGTTTGACATCTCCAGAAGACGCTGGTTTGGCACAACAATCAGGGTGTCAACCTCTTCACGAAGGGCCTTGATGCCCTCATCGGCCTGAACCGCCCTGCGCTTGCCCTCAAAGTTGAACGGCCGGGTTACAACACCGACCGTTAGGGCTCCGAGGCGCTTCGCGATGCGCGCGACTACCGGTGCACCACCGGTGCCGGTGCCGCCGCCCTCGCCAGCTGTGACGAAGACCATGTCCGCGCCCTTGATGGCAGCCTCAATCTCGCCCTCGTGCTCCTCAGCAGCACGCCTGCCGACCTCAGGGTCGGCTCCTGCTCCCAGTCCCCTGGTGATGTCGCGACCGATGTCAAGCTTGACGTCGGCATCGCTCATCAAAAGCGCCTGAGCGTCGGTATTAACCGCAACAAACTCGACGCCGCGTAGGCCGGAATTAATCATTCGGTTCAGTGCATTAACACCACCGCCGCCGACTCCGACGACCTTGATGACAGCCTGATAGTTAGGTGACTGGGTCACAATTTGCCTCCTGCTATGAACTCTCAAGTTAAGGCTGAGGCTTAACTTTTCCGAGAGTATTCAATTAGCGCCACGAAGTTAGAGGGCGATAGGCCAAGTATTCGCTAGGCACTCGGGCGTGTCGTAAACAACAGATTAACTTGGAAAACGCCTAGTAGTCGCTGTATCTGACCACCGGAGAGTTAGGCGATGAGACATCTATCGTCACCGAGTCCTCGACCCCGTTTGCTATCAATGCATCAAGGACCTCGGCCTTCAAAAGCGCCTCGTCGTTAGCACCCCAAATCACCGTAATATCCCGCTCTTTGAGGGTGAGCTTGCTGGTGAGCTGTTCACTAACCTCCAACGAGAAAACGTCCCTGTAGGTCTCAAGCGGAAGCGAGAGCAGCAGCTCGACTGCGTACTTATAACGGGAGTCTTCGGCGGGATCGCCTTGGAAAACCAAGAACGGGTGCTCTCCGAGCACCTCGGTGGGTTCGATCTTGACCCCAGCTGCGTCGTAAAGCCAGTTCTGGCCCTCACGGAAGAGCACCAAAAGCGGCTGCCGCTCGCGAATCTTGACCCGCAAGGTATTTGGTGGTTCGGCAGTGAAGGTGAAGGTCTCGATTAGCGAAATATCTCCCAGGAGTGTTGCCAGCTCAGCCGCGGAGACGGTCGTCAGAGGCCTGCCCTCTAGCTCGCTTAGCGCTGAGGTTACCTCGGCGGTTTCAATACGTTCATTCCCGCTCACGCTGATGCGTTCAATAGCAAAGAGCGGAGTAAGAAAGCTAGCCGCCACCAAAGAACCAAGAGTCAGCGGAGTCACAACCAGAAGAATGCGGGCCCAGATCGTAAAGGGGCCAGCGCCTGTGCGCTTGGGCTTTTGCTTCTTGAGTCTTTTCTTCTCGGTCTTGAGAAGCTCCCTGTCACTGCGCCCCAACTAGCGCTCCAGGGCGTTTAGCAGATCTGGAACCATGCGGTTGATATCTCCGCAGCCCATGGTGATTATGAAGTCTCCCGGCTGCGCCAGTGCCGCAGCGGCAGCTGGCACATCGTCCCAGTTAGGCACCAAATGAGTGTTCTTTTTGCGCTCGCACTTACTCGTAATGAGCTCCGCAGTCACCCCCGGTTCGGGATCTTCACGGGCGGCATAAATCTCCGTTACAACGGCCTCATCGGAGAGCATGAGCACCTCGGCAAATTCCTTCGAAAAAAGTCTGGTCCTGCTAAAAAGGTGGGGTTGGAACACAGTGATGAGCCTGCCCTCACCAACCACAGCCCTCGCAGCCTTCAGCGCCGCAGCCACCTCGGTTGGGTGGTGGGCAAAGTCGTCATAGACCTTCACCCCACGCCGCTCTCCGTGAAGCTCAAACCTTCGCACAGTGCCGCCAAAGTGCGCTACCGCAGTAGCCGCTTGGGCAAAGTCGAAACCTAGACCTGTGAGCGTCGCCACAGCTCCCGCCGCATTTAGGGCGTTGTGGTGACCGGGAATCCTAAGTCGCATCGAGACTTGCTTGCCGCCAAGATGCAGCTCAAAGCTCACCTCGGGGCCAGATGCGTCAACACCTGAGACCCTGAAATCCGCATCCTCACCCTCACCAAAGCTAAGAATTCGCGAGTGCTTCAGGAGTTTTCTGACTGCCACCGCTCCGGCATCATCGCTGGAAATCACAACAAGCTTTGAAGCTGCGTCTGCGAACTTGGCAAACTCGGCCTGAAAGGCCTCGAGCGAGCCGTAATGATCGAGGTGGTCTGGGTCCACGTTCGTGATTACCGCAACATCGGTGTCGTAGTGCAAAAAGGAGCTGTCGGATTCGTCAGCTTCAATCACAAAGTGCTCTCCCGAGCCAAAACCGGCAGAGGAGCCGTACTCCTGAATCACGCCGCCATTGACGAAGCTGGGGTCGGCGCCCAGTCGATTTAGGCCTGTGACGACCATCCCTGTGGAGGTGGTCTTACCGTGAGCACCTGCGACCGCAATCAAAGAGCCCTTTGACGCAAGGTGAGCCAATAGTGCTGAGCGGTGCAGCACAGGAATCCCAAGCTCTTGGGCCAGCAAGTATTCAGGATTGGTGGGCCAAAGCGCACTTGTGACCACGACCGTGTCGGGATTTTCTAAGTTCTTGGCATCATGGCCTATGGTGATCTTTGCGCCGAGTTCTCTGAGAGCTGCGATGTTGGCGCTCTCCCTGACATCGGAACCGGTAACTGTGTGCCCCATGCCGATTAGCAGCCTTGCAATTCCCGACATCCCTGACCCGCCAATGCCCACGAAATGGACCTTTCCGAGATCGCTGGGCACTTCTTGGCTGTAGTCGGGCTTAATCATCGCTACCAGTATCCACTGCCGCATACAGCATGTCGCGCAGCCGCTCTGCGGCATCGCGGATTCCGGTTGACCTGGCCGCATCCGACATCTTCTTGAGGGTCGCCTTGTGGCTGAGGATTGGAATGACCCGCTCGGCGATGTATTCGGCGTTGAAGGCACTGTCCTCGCACAACTCTGCGCCACCGGCAGCAATGACGGAGGCGGCATTGTGACGCTGCTCACCGTTACCCACCGGGTATGGCACGAAAACTGCGGGCAAGCCGGCCGCTGCAAATTCGCTCACGGTCGAGGCCCCCGCCCTCGAGATCGCTAGGTCGCTGGCCGCAATTGCCGCATCCATGCGGTCGCAGTATGCAAGCCTTAGGTAACCGGGGGTGTTGAGCTCGTCAAGACCTGCTTTTTCACCAACAATGTGAAGCACCTGAATACCTGCGTTATTGAGATCTGGCAGAGCCGCAATCACGGCCTCATTGATGCTTCTTGCGCCCTGGGAGCCGCCTGTAACCAAAAGGGTTGGGCGCAGCGGGTCAAGACCGAGTTCCACTCTTGCCTGCCCGCTGTCATAGTTCAGCGCTCCCTCGACAAGCTCCTTGCGAATGGGCATCCCGGTCAAGGAGCCGCCTGAGAGATTGGAGTTTGCAAAAGCGATGGCACGGTGTTTGGTAAATCTGGCTCCCAGACGATTTGCAAAGCCTGCAATCGCGTTTGCCTCATGAATAACTAGAGGCACCTTTGCAAACCAGGCACCAAAGTAGGCAGGTGCGGAGGCGTAGCCACCAAAGCCGACCACAGCAACTATGTTTCGGCTTCTAATCATTGACCGCACTGTTAGTGAGGATGCTAGAAGCCTGAAAGGAAAGCTGAGTATCTTGGGTGAAAGCCGCCTGGGAAGGGGCAACCTAGGGATGGTCACGAGCTCAAAGCCGCGCTCAGGGACGAGCCTTTTCTCCAGTCCCTCCTCGGTTCCAAGGGCCACTACCTCGTGCCCCTCACTTCGAAGTAACTCCGCGAGAGCCAGCAGCGGGTTTACGTGGCCTCCAGTCCCGCCGCCTGCGAGCAGAAACCTCACCTAACTCCTCCTGCGACCGAGGTGACTCATGCGATCGCGCTCTGCCGCGAGCACGACACCGATGGCCAACATGGTCGCAATAAGCGATGATCCACCTGCCGAGATCAGCGGCAGCGGCACTCCAAGCACTGGGAACAGCCCCAATACAACTCCAATGTTGATAAAGGCCTGCATCACGATCCAGAACATGATGCCGACAACGATGTTGCGGTTGAAGGGGTCGGTCTGCAACCTAACTATCGCAAAGAGCACCAGCCCAATGGCAAAGAACAAGAGGATTACGGCACCTGCGCCAACCAGACCCAGCTCCTCGCCAATGACAGCAAAGATAAAGTCGTTCTCAACCTCGGGGATCCAGCTCCACTTGAGCTTCGAGCGCCCAAGTCCGGTGCCGAAGATGCCTCCCGAGGCCAGTGCCCAGGTGCCGTGCTCAAACTGCCAGCGCACACCCATGGGATCTGCGCCCTCAGGATTCAACCAGGCCTCGAAGCGAATTCTGCGAGATGGTGAGTACATGATCAGGGCCGCAGCCGAGGCTATGCCCGCGACCGCAATCAGCAGCCAGGTGTGCCAGCGCATCCCGGCAAAGAGGAACATGCCCATTAGTAAGACCGCCATGACCACGCCTGTGCCGAGGTCTCGACCCATAATTGCGACCAGAACCAGTGAGGCCGCCGAGAGCAAAAAGGCCCAGGTCCAAAGTTGCCTATTGCGCTCCTCGTTTGCGCCCAGCTGGGCAAATAACTGGGCAAGAGCGATGATCAGGGCAAGCTTCAGAAACTCCGAGGGTTGAATAGAGACAAAGCCAAGATCAAGCCAGTTTCGGTTTCCATTGATGTCGGCGCCAAAGAGCACGGTCGCGATCTGGAGCCCCAGAGCGCCAAAGAGAATCGGCATGCTAAGTCTCCGATAGAAGCCCATCGGCAGATTGCTGGCAATCACAAGCACGACCAGCCCGACAATTGCAAAGGCACCTTGTCTGAGAAACATTGTTGCCGCGCTATCGGTCTGCTTGAAGCTATCGATCGCAGATGCTGAGGCAACCATTGCAAGGCCCAGGCCCGCGGTGAGGAGACTTAGTCCAAGCAGAAGTAGCCCCTGCCGGGACTGCGCCCGGAACTTAGGCCTCAGGGACTCCACTACCTGGCTCATGCGCCTAGCTCCCCAACAGCCCTTACGAAGCTCTCACCCCGGTCGGCATAGTCCCTAAATTGGTCCATCGATGCAGCCGCTGGCGCCAACAGCACGGTATCCCCTGGCTCAGCCAGAGTTTGTGCGGCCAAAACGGCATCTCTCATCACAGAATCACCTGAAATGACACTAATTGCAGTGCCCGGTAATAGCTCGGAGAACAGCTTCGCGAGTTGCTCTGTCTCGCTACCTATCAAAACAGCGGCTCTGAGCCTTGTGCCGTGCTTTTTGATGAGCTCTGCGGGGTTAACGCCTTTGAACAGTCCCCCAACGATCCAGACCACCGAATCATAGGCAGAAAGTGAGCTGTTGGCCGCATGAGCATTGGTTGCCTTGGAGTCATTCACAAAAAACACTCCGCCGATCTCGGCCACGAGTTGGTTGCGATGAGGCGAAAGCTTGAAAGTTGTGATTGCCCGCCTGATGGCCTGTGGAGGCACTGCCGCAGCGCGGGCAAGTGCTGTAGCCGCTGCAACGTTGGCCCTGAGTTGGTCACTAACCGGTCCTATCTGGGAAAGCTCTGACTCAGTGGCTATCTCCAACGCCTCTTCAGCACGGTTTGCCAAGAAAGCCCTGTCCACCAAAATGTCCTCAACAAAGCCAACCGCAGACTTCTGGGGTGTGAAAAGCGAAAACGCGATTGCCCTGCAGCCCTCTAGAACATCGGCCTGCTGGGCAGCTTCCAACGTCTTGGGGTCCTGCTCGTTGAAGACAATGGCGACCTCGGTGCCGAGGTATATCTTGCTCTTTGCCTCGAAGTAGCTCTGCATATCACCATGCCAGTCGAGGTGATCTTCTGCCAGGTTCAAAAAGGCGCTGGCAAGGGGGTGAATCTCTCCAAGGTAGTGAAGCTGGAAGCTAGATAGCTCCACCACCAAGAAATCAAAGCCCTCGGGGTCTCTAATCGCATCCAGAATTGGGTTTCCAATGTTGCCGCAGGCGACGGCTCTGTGCCCATCGGCTGCCAACATTGCTGTCGTGAGCTCGCATGTCGTGGTCTTGCCGTTGGTCCCGGTCACCACGATCCACTTTGCGACCCTCGGGGTCTTGTCCCGCAGCCTGTAGGCAAGGTCAATGTCCGTAATTAGCTGAACTTTTCGACTTTCAAGCTCCTGAACCAGCGGATGCGAGGGGGCAAAACCAGGTGACACCACAGCAAAATCGGGGGTGAAGCCAAGTTCATCTAGGACCTTTGGAGAGTCATCGACAATGAACTTTGAGCCGATGACCTCAGCAAGGTCAACAAGCCGCTCATCGGCCGCCTCCCCCACTGCCAAAGCCTCAACACCAAGTTCGACGAGGGTGTCAAGAGCGCTAAACCCAGACTTACCCAGGCCTAGAACTACAGCCCTAAGCTGCGACCAGTCCCCGTGCCAAGAGGTTGGAAGGCTCATAGTCCGTAAATCCACTCCACATAGAACAGTCCGACTCCGGCTGCAACGCAGAGAGCAGCGATGATCCAGAACCTCACGACAATGGTTATCTCAGCCCACCCCTTGAGCTCGAAGTGATGGTGTAGCGGTGACATCCGAAAGACCCTGCGACCCTTGCCATAGATCTTCTTAGTGAGCTTGAAGTAGGCCCGCTGGATTACCACTGACCCGGTAACAATCACGAAGATTCCGCCGATAAGAATCAGTAGCAGCTCGGTTCTACTCACTACGGCTAAAGCAGCAAGCGCGCCACCTAGTCCAAGCGAGCCGGTGTCGCCCATGAAGAGCTGAGCGGGCGAGGTGTTCCACCACAAAAAGCCCACGCAGGCTCCCACTATTGCTGCGGCAACAACCGCAACATCCAGTGGATCTCTCACCTCATAGCAGGCCGCAATGTTTTCAACAGCCGTCCGACACGACTGGTTGAACTGCCAAAAGCCGATGATTACATAGGCACCGATGGCAAAGATTGCCGACCCAGACGCCAGGCCATCCAGCCCGTCAGCAATGTTGACGCCGTTCGAACTGGATGCAACAAGCAGGAACACCCACAGCACAAACAGCCCCATACCCACGATCGGACCCCAGAAAAACAGATCAAAAGGCAGGTCCCTAAACAAAGAAATGTTGGTGCTGGCAGGAGTCAGCCCGCGGTCATCGGGGAATTGCAGCGCTAAAACGGCAAAGGCAATGGCTACCGTGCCCTGACCTGCGATCTTGGCCCAGCCGCTCAGGCCAAGCGATCGCTGGTTGCGGACTTTCAACAGGTCATCCACAAACCCAACCAGACCCAGCCCGGTCATCATAAATAGCACGAGCAACGCTGAGGCCGAGGGAGTCTCGCCGTTTACCAGCTTGGCAACGAAGTAGCCAACGATTGCGGCGGCGAGAATAACCAAACCACCCATGGTCGGAGTTCCACGCTTGGTGTGGTGGGTCTGCGGTCCATCGTCTCTGATGAACTGCCCCCACTGAAGCTTCTTAAAAAGTTGAATGAATGCAGGAGTCGCAAAAAGCGAGATAAATAGTGAAATGCCGCCGGCGGCTAGTAGCGCTCTCACTTCACACCCGCCAAATCATCACCGAGGAACCTAAGCCCAGAGACGTTACTCGATTTCACCAACACCACGTCGCCAGGCAATAGCTTTTCACGGATAGCCTCAAAAGCTGTGCTAATCGACTCGATGAATTGACTCTCGCCATCCCAGCTGCCCTCCTGCATGGCCCCCATGTGAATCAGTTTCGCCTCTTCCCCAATGACGAACAGCTGGTCGATATTGAGTCTGACCACAAGCCTTCCGATGGCATCGTGCTCCATCGCGGCGTACTCCCCCAACTCAGCCATGTAGCCAAGAACTGCAACCGTGCGGTTTCCCTGCCTACCCAAAACAGCTAGCGATTGAAGTGCAGAGCGCATTGAGTCTGGCGAGGCGTTGTAGGCATCGTTAATCACGGAGAAGCCATCGGGACTCTGAATTAGCTGCATTCTCCAACGCTCTGGAGCATCTAGCTTCGAAACAGCCTCAGCGGAGTCTTCAGGCGAGACTCCAAGCTCCATTGCGGTCGCAAGTGCGGCAGCAAAATTCATTGCGTGGTGCTCACCAAGAATCTTGAGCTGGACCGCTATCGGGTCGGCTCCCTCGATGCTGATCACAACCTTGGTGCCCTCTAGCGTCAGCTGAGTGCTCAAGATCCTTACCTGCGCATCCTCGCTAAATCCAAAGCCAACCCGCTTACCCGCAAACTCAAAGCCTCTTACTCGGGCGTCGTCGAAGTTCAAAATGGCGGTGGATTGGATAAAGGGCATCATCTCCGCCTTTATCTTCTCGGTGACCTCGATACCGCCAAACTCACCCGCATGCGCCATTCCCACCTTCAGCTGCACACCGATGTCGGGCTTTGTCCAGCTTGCTAGCTTTGCAATAGACCCCAAGCCTGCTGCCCCAAGTTCTAGCACCAGGAACTTGGTGTCATGATCGATGCGCAAAACAGTGAGCGGTAATCCGACCTCGTTGTTGTAGGACGCAATTGGAACAACTGTTTTTCCTTTTGGACCGAGAATCGCTCCAAGCATGTTCTTTGTTGAGGTCTTGCCGTTACTGCCGGTAATTCCTAGAACCTTCAGCTGACCCCCTGCTCGGACCCTGTTCAGAACTGCTTCGGCGAGCTTGCTAAGGGCTGCGACGGTGTCAGAAACAACAATCTGATCGGTCTCGAGATCTTCCTTCGGAGTGGAGACCATTGCTAGTGCAGCACCCGATAGCGCTGCGTCCACGAGGTACTTGTGTCCATCCTCGCTCTCACCGAGCTTGGCAAAAAAGATGCCTCCTGGCTCGATCTTCCTAGAATCTGTGTCGCAAACACCCGATACCAAGGTCTCCGGCTTGCCTTTGTAGATCTCTCCAGATACGGCAACTGCAATCTCTTCAAGGGACATCGAGATCATGAGCCTGCGACCTCTCTGGCAATCTTGCGAGCATCAAATGGGACCTTTTTCCCAGCAATTTCCCTGTAACCAAGTGCTCCCGGACCACACCACAGCACCGCTCTGCCTGAGGCATACTCGACTGCCTGCGAGATTGCCTCGGCCGGGTCTGTAACTTCAACGGCGTCAATACCTGCCTCTTGTGCGGCGGCCATCAGCGCGGCTCTAATCGCGGCAGGGTCTTCGTCCCGCGGATGTTGATCGGTCACGTAAAGCCTCGAAACCCCCGCGCAAGCTTTCGCCATCTCGGCACGCTTACCCTTGTCGCGATTACCCGATGCCCCGAGCACCACAACCAACTCTCCTCGGGTGCTCAATAAATACTCAACGCTCGCGGCGACTCCTGCTGGAGTGTGGGCATAGTCAACGAATACATTGCCGGCGGCATCCACAGATTCAAGCCGTCCAGGAACACTCAGCTCAATACTCTCAAGCGCTCTCTCGACCTTGTTTGGGTCGAATCCTGACTCAATCGCAAGAATGGCTGCAAGAGCGAGGTTTCTTGCCATCGGGCCGGCAACATCCAACTCAGCGGCTACCTCAGCGGACCCAGAGATCTTGAATCCCTTTGGTAGTAGCTCAAGCTGGTAATCGAGTTGCTCGCCGATACCCACCTTGGGAATCTCAATCCGGTCCAATAGTTTCCTGCCCCACTCATCCTCACAAACCACGACAGCGCGGTCGGAGTAGTGCGAGGTGAAAAGAGACTGCTTGGCCTCAAGGTAGCGATCCATGTCGCCATAGTCATCGAGGTGGTCTCTTGAGAGGTTGGTAAATCCAGCAACCTTGAACCTCAGGCCCTCAACACGTGCTCGTGTTAGCGCCTGAGCTGAGACCTCAACTACGGCTCTGTGCTGTCCTGCCAGCTGCATTTTGTGAAGCAGCTGGTGGAGTCTGGGAGCCTCGGGGGTTGTGAGCTCACTGTCCAAAACCTGCTCCCCAACTAGCTGCTGGTGACTGGTGATTAGCCCCACGCTCTCGCCGAGATCGCTCAGTAGTCGCTGGAGGTAGATCGCGGTTGAGGTCTTGCCGTTGGTTCCGGTGATTGCAATCAGGTCCACCTTGCCAGATTCAAAGACCTCCGCGGCGACCAGACCCGCTATTGACCTTGGATCGGGGTGGACAATCGTTGGTAGCGGGTATTCGCCAGGCCTGTCAGTGAGTAGCGCGGCTGCGCCCTTTGAAATGGCATCATCTAAAAAATCTAGGCCGTGAGCCTTAGCGCCCTGGACCGCGACAAAAAGATAGCCGGGTTCGACGTAGGCCGAGCCAATTGCAACACCGGAGGGAACTAGGTCGCCTCCGGAGGAAAGCTGCCCGCCAAACTTAGCGGCAATGCTCGCAAGGCTAGGCACCTGGTTCACCAAACCGGTTTGACGGGATGTCATCACGAGAGGTAGTGGTCGATGGCGGCACGCGATAGTGCTTCAGCGCCTGCTGCATGATCGCCTTGAAAGGTGGGGTTGCCTTGGCGGAGTTGCTAACCCCCTCTGGTCTATAGATTGTGACTCCGACTACAAATCTCGGGTTCTCAACGGGGGCCACTCCGTAGAAGGAGATGGCGTAGCGCTCGCCATAGCCCTCACCTTCGCGGATCTGGGCGGTGCCGGTCTTTCCCGCCACCCGGTAGTCCTCAATTGCGGCCGTCTTTCCGACTCCACCAAACTCGACCACCTTCTCCATTAGCTGGAGATTTAGGTCCGCATTTGCCTCGGAGATGACCCGGTAACCCTTTTGATTTGGCTCATAGAGGACCTCGCCGGCTGGACCGGTGCAGCTGTCAACCAGGATTGGATCAAGCCGCACTCCCCCATTGGCGATGGCCTGATAGGCAAAACCCATCTGGAGCGCGGTAACGGAGACACCTTGGCCAAACAGGTGGGTGTACTTATCGGCGTACTGCCACTCCTCATAGGGCCTGAGGATTCCCGAGCTCTCACCCTCAAAGTTCAGGCCACTGCTAGTTCCAAAGCCAAAGTCTTGGAGGTAGTTGAATCGCTCTTTTTCGTCGACCTCCATGCCAAAGGCATAGATGCCGGTGTTGGAGCTGTAACGGAGAACACCAGCTAGGCTCAGGTCGAACTCATCGTGATCAAAGCTGTCCTTGATTGACTCTCCGTAGTCAAGCTGAAGCCGGTCGGGAGCCTTCTTGGTTTCAAATTCGTTCGCTGCTCCCGAGTCCAAAACCATTGCGGAAGAAATCGACTTCATAATCGATCCCGGCTCAAAGGCAAACTGCATGATCTTGCTACCGCGATTGCCTGTATCGGTGGCAGCGGGATCATTTGGATCCACGGTTGGCGCCTCAGCAGCTGCCAGAATGCGACCTGTTTCGACCTCAATAACGATTGCACTGGCCCAGTCAGCATTTAGCTCAGTAACGGTGTCGGCAAGTACCTGCTGCGCAAAAAACTGGAGGTTCGAATCGATTGTCAGATTTAGGTTGCCGCCATCCTGGGTTGGCTGAGTGACAACATTCGAGGTCGGAATTCTCACACCCTCGGCAGAGCGCTCGTACTTCTCTTGGCCATCGACTCCTGCGAGGCAGCTATTGAACTGTCTCTCGAGTCCTGCAAGGGGTGTCCCGTCACTACCCACAAAGCCGATTAGGTTACCCGCGACCGCTCCGTTGGGGTAGAGCCGATCAGAGAACTGATCAAAGTAGATCCATGGCACCCTAAGGTCCCTGATGGCGTTATAGGTAGCGGCATCCACAGCCTTTGCAAGGTTTGCGTATTCGCTATCGCCCTCAAGTCTCGGCAGAAGCTCCTCAAGGCTTAGTCCCAGCAGAGGGGCAAGCTCCATGGCTATTGCCTCAACAGAGTGCTCGGTGACGACTCCGTCCTCTGCCCTAAACACCGGGCCAACGTTCTTTGGCGCGGCGTTTACGTCGTACCTAAAAACGGTTCTGGCAAGTACCTGCCCACTGCTGTCGAGAATGTCGCCACGCAGTGCGGTGAGGGTCTGAGTTACGCTTCTGCGCTCAAGAGATTTTTCCTGAATTTCCTCGGCACGCACGACCTGAAAGTCCACCAGACGCCAACCAAGAGCACCTACGAGAACAAAGAGAAGAAGCACAAAAGCTGTTAGACGGGAGGTCAATTTAGCGTGAGTGCCCATATTGCCTACCTGGTCGGGGATGCCGGAATAAGTCCTGAATCCAAAGCTAGGGCAGAATCTGCGTCCGAGACGATTGCAACACTGATATCGAAGCCACTTGCCGCGATGGTGCTGGGGCTGAACTCGGAAACCGTGCCGAGGGCCGCGTTGGCAACCATGTTGGCACTTGCAACTGCCGTCTCATCGGGATCTGCCGGAACTGGGTCACCGAACACCTTGCCCGAGCGAATGTCTAAGAGCACCGAGGCTGGGTTTGCGACCATACCAAGGCGGTTGGCGGCATCCGCAAGGTTCTGAGGCGAAGCCAGGGAATCGACTTCCTCCTGGATGATCTGGACCTCGGTGGCGAGTTGGCGCTTTTCAGCCATGAGCTGGGAGAGCTTGTAGGCGTCCTGGGTGAGAACCATGTTCAGCGAGAGCTGAACGACGTAGACCAAGACAATGCCCAAAACAAATATGAGGCCAGCAATGACGCTGGGCCTTAGCTTCCTGGCGTCCTGCTCGCTGAGCATCATTACTCTCATGCGCTCTTCTCCAGCTTCTTTGCTGCCCGAAGCCTCGCTGAGGCGGCTCGTGGGTTATTCGAAAGTTCCGTCTCTCCGGCCCGCTCCACGCCCTTGGTGACCATGCTCAGTGTTGGGCCCATTCCGGGCAGCTCAACTGGAAGCTCAATGGGGCTCTGGCTCGTGGCGGCCTTGCGCAGTGCGTCTTTGGTGATCTGGTCCTCTAAAGAGTGATAGGACATCACCACGATTGCCGCCCCTGGCCTAAGTGCCTCAATTGCCTGTGGAAGTGCTCGCTCGAGAACCTCCAGCTCCTCATTCACGGCAATTCGCAGTGCCTGGTAAATGCGCTTTGCAGGGTGCCCGGACTGCTTTCCAGGGGCCTTAGGGACTACCGACTCGACAATTTCGTTTAGCTGTTCGCTTGAAGTTATCGGGCTTAGCTGCCTTTGGGCCACAATTTTCTTGGCAATCGGAAAGGCAAATCGCTCCTCACCAAAATCCCGGAAAATCTTGGTTAGATCCTCAACATCCAGTGTTGCGAGGAGGTCGGCAGCGGTTCTACCCGAGGTCTGGTCCATTCGCATGTCAAGCGGCGCCTCCTGCGCATAGGCAAAGCCCCGCTCGCGCTGATCAAGCTGCATTGAGCTAACGCCAAGGTCAAAAAGCGCGCCATCAATTTGCTCGATTGCCAGATCTTCAAGGACCTCTGAGAACTCGTCGTAGACGGCAAGTACCGGAGTGAACCTGGACCCAAAGCCTGCCAGCCTCTCGGTAGCGAGCTCTAGGGCGACCGGATCCCTATCGAGACCTACGACGCTGAGGTTTGCAAAGGAGTTCAGAAGGGCCTCGGTGTGTCCGCCAAGTCCGAGGGTGGCGTCCACGACAACAGGACTGTTGCCTTGAATTCCGGGTTTGAGTAGCTCCAGGCAACGCTCAAGCATTACCGGGCGGTGAAGTTCGGAGGATAGATTGCTCATAGTTTCTTGGGGAACTATCCCTACCCTTTGGTCCCTGTCCGAATCCGTGAGCTTGGTTTTCACGGGGTCCGACTTAGGGGAAGAAAGCCGGGCTCGGCCAGAGACCAAAGTGCAGGGCTAGAACAGCCCCGGAATCACCTCCTCCGCCTGGGTAGCAAACTTTTCTTCGTTGCTCGAGAGGTATTCCTGCCAGCTAGCGGCATCCCAGATCTCAGCCCTGGAACCGACACCGATAATGACGAGCTCCTTGGTGAGGCCTGCATAGTCCCTCAGGAGCTGGGGAACCAATACCCTGCCCTGCTTGTCTGGGGTGTCATCTGCAGCACCTGAGAGAAACAGACGCAAATACTTCCTGGCCTCCTCCGATGTGACAGGTGCTTGGCGAATCTTTTCGTGAACGGACTCAAACTCGCTTTTTGAGAAGACGTATAGGCAACGCTCCTGTCCGCGGGTTACCACCACACCGGCAGAGAGCTCATCGCGAAACTTCGCGGGAAGGATGATGCGGCCTTTGTCGTCAAGCTTTGGAGTATGAGTACCCAGCAACATCGCCGCACCCCTTTCTTAGCTATTCCCCACTTTACTCCACTTTGCTCCACATTGCTGCAAAACGCAACCATTTTTATCACAATTTGGGCAAGAAAAAACCCCCGCCGTTTGGCGGGGGTTATTCGAATCTTCAGGCGTTTAGTCGTTATTGAACCTGTTGTTCCAACGATCTTCAAAGAACGAGGCGCCGCCAGAGGAGGAATTAGTCTTTGGTAGCTCAGGCAGACGGAAGTTACTGGAAGCCACAACCAGCCCAATCACCATGACGATGAAGGCAACAACACCCATGAAGGTCACCTGGGTTGCGACGGCAAAAATAAGCAGGCCAATGCCCGCGATCATTGTCAGGACGCCGGCAACAAGCTTGCCTGCGCTGCGGTTCACCGAACCCACGCGCTTTAGCTTCTGGTCGAGGGACGCGTCCTCTTGCAAGAGGTTGCGCTCCATCTCCTCCAGCAGTCGCTGCTCGTTTTCGGATAGTGCCATTTAGCTCTCCATTCCCTCTAAATTGTAAACAGCGAAGTGCCGCTAGGCTATCCCGCGTGCCTCAAAATTTCCTGCTAGAGCTCGTCCAGCAGAGGCTAGATGACTTCTGCGAGGACAAAAGACACCAGCTTTTAGAAATCTCCAGTGATCTTGAACCAATCATTGACTACACACAATCCCTACTTTCCGGGGGAAAAAGATTTCGCGCTCTTTTCTGCTTCTGGTCCTGGGCCGGGTATCAACCCCAAGAGGTCACCAAGGACTCCATAAACATCGACTCCCCCATTGTTGGCGTAGCTGCAGCTCTAGAAATGTTCCATGCTGCAGCCCTTGTTCACGATGACCTTCTCGATCAGTCCGATACTCGCAGGGGCCAACCGGCAATCCACAAGCGTTTTGAAACTCTTCACCAGACGAAGTCGTTTAGTGGCAGCCCGGCAAAGTTCGGCATGGCAGGCTCGGTCCTCACTGGAGACCTGATGTTGGCGTGGAGCTCGGAGCTATTCGGGCAAGCACTCCAAGAGGTCAGTGCCGAGGACGAGGCCAACTGTCGCACGCAGTTCTCACAGATGCGCTTTGAGGTTATGGCCGGACAGTACCTCGACGTTCTCGAGGAGAACGCTGCCCCCATCCGCAAGCAGTCTGAGGCCGTTGCCATTGCCAACCGCGTGATGCTCTACAAGACCGCCAAATACTCCCTTGAGGCGCCACTGTTGATCGGCGCAGCTCTGTCCGGAGCTGCTGGGGGAAACCTCAAGATGTTGAGCGAGTTTGGTATTCCGCTGGGGCTTGCATTCCAACTTCGTGACGATGTGCTTGGAGTCTTTGGTGACCCGGAGGTGACGGGCAAGCCGGCAGGTGATGACCTGAGAGAAGGTAAGCGCACGGTTTTGGTTGCGCTCACCCTAGAGACCTTGCCGGCCTCGGTTGCCCGAATCTTCAACGAGCTACTCATGGGCGGTGAAATCGACGCTGAACAACTGGAGTTCATGCGGCAGACAATCACAGACTCTGGTGCCCTTGATAAAACAGAGCGGCTGATAGAGGAGCACTCGAATCGCGCCATTGAGGGGCTTGCAAATCTAGAAATCAGCGATCAGGGTCGCAAGATGCTAGCGGCACTAGCTCAACAGGTTATAAACCGAGCTCACTAGCCAAGTGCTTGAGCGGCTCTGCGCACCGGAGCCTTATGCCCCTTCACTAAAGCTGCGATTGGCTTCTCACCAAGAACATCGTTTTCCTCGTAGAGCCATTCAATTGCCTCTGCTTCGGTGAGACCTAAGTCCAAAAGCTGGAGCATGGTGCCGCGAATGCTGCTGAGGGGTTCATTTCCGACGATGATGTCAGATGGAATCATCGGTTGCTTGTCGATCTTGACGGCAAAGAGAATGTGCTCCTCGATTAGCCTTCTGACCTTCGAAGTTGAGATGCCAAGCTGCGAGGCAGCCTGCTCAAGCGTGATCCAGTTCTCTACTTGGTCAGCTATCACTCTTTCTCCTGGCGGTTTCGACCAACTGTTCCGCAACTAAGAATGCCAGCTCAAGAGACTGCATGTGGTTAAGCCTTGGGTCACAGACCGACTCGTAGCGCTGCTCCAAGGTGGCCTCGTCAATTTGCTCGGAGCCGCCAAGGCACTCTGCGACATCGTCACCGGTGAGCTCGACGTGAAGACCACCGGGGTGAGTTCCGAGATCGCGGTGAACCTCGAAGAATCCCTGCACCTCGTCCATGACATCGTCAAATCGCCTGGACTTGTAACCATTTGCCGTGGTGATGCCGTTGCCGTGCATCGGGTCGGTGATCCAGAGCGGGCTCGCTCCTGAGTCGCGAACCGCCTCAACGAGCTTTGGAAGTTCATCGCGAATCTTGCCGGCACCCATTCGGCTAATAAGGGTTAGCCTTCCAGGCTCGCGCTCTGGGTCGAGCTTGTCGATGAGCCTTAGGACATCGTCAACACTCGAGGTTGGCCCAAGCTTCACGCCCAGTGGGTTTCTGACTCTCGAGAAGAAGTCGACGTGTGCACCATCTAGTTGCCTGGTGCGCTCTCCGATCCAGATGAAGTGTGAGCTTGTGACGTAGGGAAGCTGCGTCCTCGAGTCGATCCTCGTCAACGGACGTTCGTAGTCAAACAGCAGACCCTCATGAGAGACGAAGAACTCTGTCGCCCTCAGCTCTGCCGAGTCGACCCCACAGGCCTCCATGAACCTCATGGCCCTGTCGATGTCGCCGGCAATAGATTCATACTTCTTGTTTGCTGGGTTATCGGTGAAACCGCGGTTCCACGCGTGAACCTCTCGCAAATCTGCAAAGCCACCTGTGGTGAAAGCCCTGATTAGGTTGAGCGTGCTGGAGGAGGTGTTGTAGGCCTGAAGCAGGCGCATGGCATCGTTCTTGCGAGCCTCCTCGGTGAACTCGTAGCTGTTCACAGCATCGCCGCGGTAGGCGGGAAGGGTAACCCCTTCTCGAGTTTCAAAGTCTGAGGAGCGGGGCTTGGCGAACTGACCTGCCATGCGGCCCATCTTGATGACCGGAAGCGACGAGCCATACATCAAAACCACGGCCATCTGCAGCACCGTCTTTATGCGGTTGCGAATCCGGTCAGCAGTTGCGTCGACAAAGGTCTCGGCGCAGTCTCCGCCCTGAAGTAAGAATGCCTCTCCCCTTGCCGCCTGTGCGAGCCTGGTGCGGAGGGTATCGACCTCGCCAGCGAAGACAAGAGGCGGCAGTGCGCCTAGCTGGTTCCGCACGCTCTCCAGTACACCGGCATCTGCCCAGGTGGGCTGCTGTGCCGCGGGTAGCTCGCGGTAGTTATCTAGTCCAAAATCCTGCAATGTAGTTCCTTAGTTTGTGCTGCGTGCGAGGCGGTTACGAATGGTCGAGGCGTAGACATCAACATATGGCTGATTTGAAAGCTGCTTGATCTCATAAATGATCTGGTCGGTCACAGCACGAAGCACAGCTCGCTCCGATTCCATGCCCGCAAAGCGAGAGAAGTCCATCGGCTCACCAATACGCATGCCGACCCGGCGAATCTTGGGGTATTTGCTGCCAAGCGGCATGACCTTCTCGGTGTTAATCATCGCAACCGGAATCACGGGGACCTGTGCCTCGAGAACCATTCTGGCAATTCCCGTTCTGCCCCTGTAGAGCTTGGCATCGGGAGACCTGGTGCCCTCTGGGTAAATACCAAGCACCAGCTCACGCTCTAGTACACCAAGTCCTGTGTTTAGGGCATCCTCGGAGGACTTACCACCGCTTCTATCAATGGGAAGCTGGCCGTTGGCCTTGAAGAACCAGCGAATCAGGGCCCCCTTGAAACCTTTGCCTGTGAAGTAGTCGCTCTTAGCCAAAAAGGTAATTGGCCTTCTCACCTTTAGCGGCAAAAAGATCGAGTCGACAAATGAAAGGTGATTACTTGCCAGGATCGCGGCACCACGCTTTGGAATGTTCTCAGAACCCCTGACCCAAGGCCTGAACAGCAGCTGCAGGATTGGCCCCAGCACCAGGTTCTTCAGAATTAGGTAGGTCACGTGTCTTCTCCAGTTTGAAACTAAAGCTTACTGGCCCGCCTGGCGGGCCAAATCGGCTGCTCCAATTACTCCGGCCTCATTTGCAAAGCTGGCAAGCACAATGTCTGCCTCGGGCCTAAATCCTTGGGCGGGCAGCTGGGCCGCAAAGTGCCTAGTGATGGGGTCCAAAATCCCCTGTCCCAACTCTGAGAGGCCTCCTCCGATAACGAACACCTCAGGGTCCAAGACAGCAACCAGCGAGCCCATGGCTCGGGCTAGATACTCTGCGGCGCGCTCAACCTCCTGGCGGGTGGCCTTGTCTCCCTCTTGAAATGCGAGATAAGCGTGATGGCCGGAGAGCTCCCCCTCGCCAGCTAGCTCTCTGAGCCGTGCCCCTTCTGCTGAGCTAGAGCTAGCAATACTCCTCAGCTCTCTAAGCAGAGCCGTGCCAGACGAGTACTGCTCCACGCAGCCGAGTCTGCCGCAGCCGCACTTTATGCCGCCGTCGACAACTGTGACGTGGCCCAGCTCACCGCCAATCCCAAAGCCGCCGCGCATCAACTTGCCATCGGCCACCACTGCCCCACCGACGCCGGTGCCAAGGGTGAGCATCATCATCGAGCCGTACTTTGAAGCTGCGCCAAAGCGAAACTCGGCCCAACCCGCTGCGTTCGCGTCATTCTCAATGACGACCTCGCGACCGACCCTGTCCGAGATTCTTTGCTGCAGCGGTTCATTTCGCCAGTTCAGGTTTGGAGCGTAGAGAACTGTTGACCTTTCGGCATCTATAAAGCCCGCTGCTGCAACGCCTATCCCAGCTACCTCGGGCTCGACCTTGAGAAGGTCTTCGATAAGCCCTGCCGCAGCGTCAACCAAACGCGCAGGATCCTGGGCTGGAGACGCGATTCTTTTTTCCTGGACAACCTTGCCGGATTCGTCGACAAGCGCACCAAGGATTTTGGTTCCGCCGATGTCAATACCGACACTAAGCAAGGGGTACTCCGTTCAAATGGCCAAACCAGAATATTAGGGCGGAAACTAACTAACTGCACTTGGCATTTGGAGCTATCCGCGGCTGGTGACACGGTGAGGGGCGAAGAGTAGAGTTTAGGAAACTTCTGAGGGAGACAAACGATGACGTTTTACGATGTGCCGCTGAGAGTGGAAACCAACCCCCGCGAGAACGCAACGGACCTCTTACTAAGCCGCGTGGCTAAAAACCCAAAGCATGCCCTTTTTAGTCGCAAAAACGCTGACGGAAGCTGGCGCGATGTAACCGCCGAGGACTACCTAAGCGAGGTCGAAAGCCTAGCCAAGGGTTTGATTGCCTCTGGTATCAAGCCTGGTGACGCGGTTGCTCTGATGTCTCGCACTCGCTACGAGTGGACGCTGATTGACTTTGCGGTTTGGTTCGCAGGAGGGGTTGTAGTACCCATCTACGAGACTTCCTCTCCAGCGCAAATCGAGTGGATTCTCTCCGACTCGGACTCGGTAGCGCTATTCCTTGAGAACGACGAGCACCTCGAGCGCTTCAAAAAAATTAGCTCGAATGTAAAGAAGGTGTCCAAGGTGTGGAGGATCGACTCCAAGGAGTTCTCCGACCTTCACAAATCAGGCGAAAAGATCTCTGACGGTGATTTGGAGACGGCAAGAAAAAATGCTGAGGGTCCAGACCTTGCGACCATCGTCTACACCTCTGGCACCACAGGTAATCCAAAGGGCTGCGAGCTAACCCACTCGAGCTTTGTCGACCACTGCAAGAATGCTGCCGCTGAGGTCCCAGAGCTTTGCAACGAGTTCCAGCGTTCGCTGATATTTGTCCCCCTCGCACACATCTTCGGGCGCTACGTTGCCGCCCTCTGCATCTATTCGGGTGTGAAGGTGGGCCACCTAGGCGACACCAAGATGGTCGCGGCCGAGCTCCCTGGCTACAAGCCGACCTTCCTGTTGGCTGTGCCGCGCGTTTTTGAAAAGGTCTACAACAACGCAGAGCTCAAGGCAGAGGCAGGAGGTAAGGGCAAGATCTTCCGTGCTGCGGCGCAAACCGCCATTGACTACTCAAAGGCCCTCGATGACCCCAAGGGGCCAAGTCTTGGCCTGAAGGTAAGACACAAGCTCTTTGACCGCCTGGTCTTTTCCAAGCTCCGCGCAGCAATGGGAGGCGAGGTCAAGTACGCAATCTCAGGAGGTGCACCGCTGGGTGCAAGGCTTGGCCACTTCTTCCGTGGAATTGGGTTGATTGTTTTAGAGGGCTACGGCCTCACCGAGACAGCTGCGGCCGCAGTTATTGGCCGAGTTAGCTGGCAGAAGATTGGCAAGGTTGGTAGGGCGCTTCCGGGAACCGGAATCAAGATTGCCGAGGATGGCGAGGTGCTACTTCGCGGCATCAACATCATGCGCGGTTACCACCGCAACGAAGCTGCAACCCGCGAGGCATTCACCGAGGACTGGTTCCGCTCCGGTGACATCGGAGAGCTTGACGAGGACGGCTTCCTAACAATCACCGGTCGCAAAAAAGAATTGCTGGTGACTGCAGGCGGTAAAAACGTAGCTCCTGCTCCGATTGAGGATCCACTTCGCGCTCACCCCCTAGTTGGCCAGGTGGTCGTGATTGGTGATTCGCAGCCGTTTATTAGCGCTCTTATTTCACTAGACCCAGAGATGGTTCCGGTTTGGTGTGAGCAGAACGGCATCACCGAGAAGCTGACCCTCGCGGAGGCAACCAAGCACCCCAGGATTCGCGAGGAGCTACAGAGGGCTGTAGACGGGGTCAATGAAAAGTTCTCTCAGGCGGAGCAGGTCAGGGCTTTTGAGATTCTCGATGTTGAACTCACTGAGGCCTCTGGCCACCTAACGCCATCGCTAAAGATCAAGCGCGGTGAGGTGCTCAAAGACTTCTCAATTCACGTCGACAGAATCTACGCTAGCTAAGAAACCAGTCCTGCTCTCTAAGTGCCCTAAGCGCTAGCTTGCGCTCCTCGGGCATTAACCTGTCTAGGTAAAGAAGTCCGTCTAGGTGGTCGCACTCGTGCTGCAGTGCTTGAGCAAGAAGGCCCTCGCCAGTAATTTCAATTGTGCTGCCATCGAGCTGCGATCCTCTTGCGGTTGCCCGCTCATACCTAGGGGTTTTATGCCAAAGCCCCGGAACCGAGAGGCAGCCCTCCTGGATCTCGAGCTTTTCTCCGGCAAGCTCGATAATCTCGGGGTTTATTAGGTAACCCAGTTCGTCGTCGACGCTGTAGGCAAAAACCCTCTGGCCAACTCCAATCTGATTGGCTGCAACACCCGCTCTGCCGGGCAGGGAGGTGGTATCTAGAAGATCTTGAACCAAAGACTCTGCCGCTGAGAGGTCAGTTACCTCATCGCAAACGCTCTTTAGGATCGGATCTCCGAAGAGCCGAATTTCCCGAACGCTCAATCCACCAGACCGTCGACAACTAGCGCAGCAAGATCCCTTGCTGCCTGCCTAGTGGCGGGGTGTAGCTTGTCAAACTGAATAACTGCACCGGCTGCAAGCATTGGGTCGTAGGGAACACGAACCACAGCACGAACCCGGGTCTTGAAGTGGTTTTCAATCTCATCTAGCTTTACCAGCTGGGTGCCGTAGGTGGCGGTGTTCAGGGCGACCACCGAGTTCTTGACCAGGTCGCCGTAGCCATTGGACTCAAGCCAGGTAAGGGTTTCGCTAGCAAGCTTCGCCTCGTCGACTGAGCCGCCGGAGACAATGACGAGGCCATCGGCTCGCTGCAGGATTGCCCGCATGACGCTGTGGACAATGCCAGTGCCGCAGTCGGTGAGGCAGATGCTGTAATACCTGGTGGCGATATCGGCAACCACGTTGTAGTCACCCTCATCGAAGGCCTCTGAAAGCATGGGGTCGGTGTCCGAAGCCAGCACATCCAGCCTTGACTTATCGCGCGAAACGTAATCGCTGAAGAGCGTAAATGAGGTGATTCCTCCAGCGCGCTTTACGACATCACGAACTGTGCGGTCGCTCTTGAGCTCAACCCTCTCGGCGAGGGTGCCGCGATCTGGGTTGGCATCAATCGCCAAAACCCTATCCTCGCGAACCAGTGACATGGCCATGCCAATAAGAGTTGTGATGGTGGTCTTGCCAACGCCTCCCTTGCGGGTCAGCACCGGCACAAATCTTGTCTCACCCTCAAGGTCGAGCATGATCCTTGCGTCCAGCGCGCGCCTAGCCAGAACCTTCTTGTTGTCACCGGGGTTGAACTTGCCAAATGTCAGGCGATAAATAAGCCTTCGGCCGAATGTCTCTGGGATTATCCTCGGTCTTGCCTCGTCTCGAAGCAGCCTGTCTGCGGTGAGCATGCTGGCAGGCTCGGACTCTTCGAACACTGCGGAGGCGACAGTGACCTGCTCGCCCTCTGCGCTTACCGAGACGATTTGACCGGTTTCAGGATCTAGTTCTAGATCCGAATAGTCTGCATTCTCCCCCGACGAAAACTCGTCATTATTCTTGCGAGACATTTCTCCCTATTCGATTACTGCTATTAGGTCGCCC